>Ga0307507_10006189_pt1 | contig 18660 bp, 14 predicted proteins | sample 7_EM_MG_FD_207223 | JGI IMG/M metagenome (GOLD analysis project Ga0307507, IMG submission 207223) | Populus trichocarpa ectomycorrhiza microbial communities from riparian zone in the Pacific Northwest, United States - 7_EM | ecosystem: Host-associated > Plants > Roots > Unclassified | place... | reverse complement strand
TCTTCACGCAACCATCTAAGTTCTTTCATACTATTTACTTTCAAAACGAATATCTTTATCTATCAAGCTTTCGGGAAACAAGACACAACTGTCTTATAGAAGCCTAGCGATCGACGTTGCTAGATAGGAGTCAACGGACTTAGCTATCGCAACAGCTATTGGGTTAAGAATAGTGATCGTTAGAGGACTATCGGTTACCTGCTGCAAGTATCGCCCGAGGAGGAGGGGATTGTAACAGTAGTTGGAAATCTCCATACTAAATCTAAGGACTGGAGATAGGCTCATAACATAGAAAATGTCGCGGCCGTCCATCTGACCAGATGCTGTTCGCAGGATATTTAAGGGATGTGCGGGTGACCACCCTGAGGGGGGTCATCTACTTTCGCTCCATTAGACACCTGACAGGTCTAGGCGGGCTCTTACATGCCTAAGGGTAGTAAGGAAGCCACCAGAAGGTCTACTGGGAGGCTTAGGAAGAAGCTTGAATTGCTTCAAAATCCAGACCTGTAAATGTTGGAAGTCTACTCTGAGTAGAGTAGCTTATCTGTGGGAACCTTATTGGACTCTAGAAGCATATGTCTAATCACAGTAGAGGTCGTCAGCATTGTATTAACTCCGGGTAGCACACGTAGAGGACAATACAACCATGCATCTCTCCTGGAAAGCTGAGTAGTCAATCAAGAATAGTATATCGCGTAAGTCGAACCGGTAACTGCGAAGCTTGTATAAAAGACGATAATGATGATGGGCCAGAGAGTCTTATCAACATGAAGACTGCGAAGTTGTCTGTAGTTCGCCACTTACATGACAACGATCAGAAGAAGGTTTCTCTCATGCAGTTGTATTGAAGATTCATTGCAAAAACCAGTTCCGATTTGCGGACTTAATAATGTCTGAGCCATCCGACAACTTCAGATGTTAAATTGGCCGGAGAAGTGTGTCAGGATAACTGTGAGCTGAGAAAGGTGCTCACAAGAGATCAGAGTAATGATGAGTGTTGTTAGCTTATAAACTATTCAAGTTCCACTTAAACTATAACGCGAACAACACTCTACCCTGATAACCATTGATCCTCCAGAATTTGAATTGAGTGAAGCTTTCAAACTTAACGATATTAAGTTTTACTATTTGATTCCTTTATCTTTATCTTTACTTTGACTTTGAGTCTTCGGTGCGGTCGCAATAGTGGAATCTATCTTTCCATAGAGTGCCCCCATTACATTAGAGTAGGCTATCTACTGGGCTGCAATCTTAATGTAAAGCCCTAGTGATAAATTTTTCGCCACCGCCTGTGAAGGCACTGCTATTTGTGGTTATTTACTTGCTTTGTTTGAATTTTTATTTTAAGATTGTGCCATGGGTTTTCCTGATTCTTCCTGCGTTAGTTGTTTGGGTGGTTTTTTTTTGTTTTAGGATGGAGGACAATCTGGGTGGCTTGAGATGTGCGGTTGGTCCCATACCAGAGGGACTTGGAGGGTTGGGTTTTTCCCAGGGGTAGAAGGACGTTTGGAATTAAGGTTTTTGTATGCAATAGCTCGCACTCCACGCATGCGTTTTAGCCATAAACAAAATGCACATGATATAAACAAAATAAACAAAATAATAACTCCGGATACGGAGGTACTCAGTACACATGTACTAGCAGCCCTCTCGCCCCTACGGGTCTTAATCCAATAGTTATAATCAAAATTTACTAAAAATATTTAAACATCAGCAAAATGTAAAAACCACTCCTGGTCCACCAAGGGGGGTTATGGTCCCCCTGGTCCTCCTGGTCCACCCTGATCCACCCTGGTCCACATTTTCAGTAAAATTTCAAAAGGTGTGGATCAGAGCGGATCGGTGTGGATCAGGTGGATCACGGGGACCACGACCTCCCTTGGTGGACCAGGAGCGTTCAGGACCTCCGTGGACCACCCTACGACATTTTCCTGATGAAACAAATATAAATATATAAGATTAAAGGAATAAATACATGTATAAAACTCAAATACAGGATGTAAAGAATTGAGATATATGTATCATTAACAGTAAGCAGTTCCGGATTCAGTTCCTCAGTTAGATTGAAGTTGTATGGGTAAAATACAACTGTGAACTCAGCCTAAAGTTCTCATGGCTGATATTTCATAATCAGCTGCTTCAGGGAAGTACTTTAGGATGTACTTATTGCTTAGTGTTAGATTCTACTTTATATTTCTACTGTGTCTAATATTTTGTACTGGCTTATTCTTGATTTTTATTTTTATTTTTATTTATATTTATTTTTTTTCTTTATTTCTTTCCTTCTTTCTTGTATTCCGCCCGGCTTTCCAGGAATGCCTCATATTTGCAGGGTGGGGAGAGTCCACCCCACCAAGGAAGAAAGTGTCAGATTAATAGTGTTATTACAAACGGAAAGTTGTAGGGAGGAAGGTAGAAAGTGAGATTTAACCAAATAGGAAAGGGTGTGAGCATCAGGAAAATGTCGGAGCGTGATCCACAGTGGTCCTGAAGGCTCCTGGTCCACCAAGGGGGGTTGTGGTCCCCGTGGTCCACCTGGTCCACTCCAATCCATTGTGATCCACACTTTTTGTAATTTTACCGAAAATGTGGACCAGGGTGGATCAGGGTGGACCAGGAGGACCAGGGGGACCATAACCCCCCTTGGTGGACCAGGACTGGTTTTTACATTTTGCTGATGGAGATGTAAGTGGTAAATGCTGGAAGTTGGGAGTGGGATGACAGGTAATAAAAGGTTATGTAAAAAACGGTGGTGTACTCGTATAGTAAAAAGAGAAAGCTAGTAGGATAGTAAAGAGAGAAGGAAGATAGAGAGGTGGAGATTAAATGATTTTAAGGGAGAAAGGTTACCCGGTGTGTGTGGGTATCATGGTAGGAGCAGTCACATTTGGGGCCTGGAATAACCCTATCAGATGATCAGTGATTTTATCAGATGATCAGATCGTACTTTGAGATTAGTACGTATAGTACATATATAGACAGCTCCTAAGTTTTGTATGTCCGACAGGGGGTAAAGGGAGCAAACCTCGCTTGTGGAACATACAAAACTTAAGCGCTGTACCTCCGTATGCTGGATTAATCGGGGATACAAGGGCTGTCGCTCAAAAGCTCCTTAGTCATCTATTAATATGTCTCAAACACATTGACAGGGGGCACAAGATTCTCAATGTCACGCCAGTCCAGGAGATAAGCCCCACCCCAGGAAAGCAGATGGCAGCCTAAGCAGCAAAAAATAAGGCTGCCGTACGTATTATATCGTACAAGAATAGGATCAACAGAAAGATTCGCGCACCGCTACTTGTTGTACGTTGGGATAAAGTAGGGCCGAAGTAAAAATATCCAATATAGTTCAAAAGCGTCCAAAATGAGCCTAGTTTTGATAATATCAGGGCTTTCGTGGTAATCTGTCGCAGAACAAAGCCTTCACTTCTCAACATACCAGGGACTGAAATGAACGAGAGTGCTCGTTGTGGAGAAACCAACTAATCGGGTATTAAAATGTGATATAATTGAGTAATGAGGTCTAACAGATATTACTGTATTCCGGTATGCTATCAAGTTGAGGCAGACCTTTCCTTGACAGCGCCATTCACCTACCATACTGTGCCCACGAGGTTGACGTTAGGCGGGACGGATAATGGCGAAACAATCATCCAGGATACTATCTATTGGGTCGGACAGCTTTCCGTACCAGGTATCATGGGTAAGTCTGACGAGCTTTCCCTGATTCTGATTTGTTCAACGCCCTCCACCACTCAAAGAATGATATTCGCTCTTGCCAGCCAGTGCGCCAAGAGTTTCACAGCTTTTTGTTTCACCAAAATTTAGCATAAATAGCCTACCGGTATTCGGCTACCTTATTCTCCTTACACACATATAATTTCAACTAACCAGACCAGAGTTCGACACACGATTGTTTATTTTCTATGGTAAAGCTTTTTCCATTTCATGTTTTCTATGCAGAAAATGGGACTATCCTATAGTTAAGGGTGCGCCCGGTTTACCATCAATTTTCGAAAGCGTTGAAATCGCAAAGCGCGAGCTGTACTATACTGGCCCTGCAACTGTAGTCGCTCCAAGTTGGCATAATCTTTACAAGTGAAAGTTATACCATGGAGCGGGGAGACTCGCATTCTCCGAACCTTCATGTTTTGCCCGTGCCAAGGACCGTGGCCTTGTCCAATTTTGGAATAATGGTGCGAGTGACGCTTCATGACAACACTTGTGGGGTATGAGGAAAGATAGTTTAGAAAGTGCCGTCATTTGAACCAGTAAAATAAGGACACACCTTAAACTATCCAATGCTATTCGGTCTCAGCTGGAGCAATAGTTCTATAAAAGGTGAAGTTCAGGGAAGACAGCCATTGTTTCAGATAAAGGTAAATTGAATCCGGAGCACCAAATATCAGTATTGCTGACATGTGTGTGTGTTTATCGGTTTTGGTGTTGGTGTTGTTGGTAGGGTTTTTGGAGGTTGCATATTAGGCTGTGGGTACTCCTTGGTGGTTGTTTGTGGTGGTGACAGAGGAGAGAAAAGGTACAAAAGAATACAATGGGGGTTGGCCTCTTGGAAGTATGAGAAATGGGTGGAGAAGATGTGCAAGTAAGGTAAGCAGGGGCTTGAATGTCTACTTTTTTTCCTAATTTTTTGGTACTAATCGTTTAAAGTCCAGTCGTGTTATCATGTCACGTCCCTACAGTATTCACAAGGGTTGCCATTATGTCATTTTGTAAAAGAATAGGTTTTTTCTACTTTTTTTGGGGGGGGCAGGGTACCTCCATCCCGGGCCTGTTATGGAAACTTGATTGTTGGTATCCCTTGTTGGCTAGGCACCACACTTTACATTAAAACGGAGTTTCCACACAAAACTCCATAACTGGGATCATTATTGAAGTTCTGTGCCGCAAGCAGAAACGCCCTTAGAAACCCTCCGGATATCACTTTCCTCGACAGCGGCCAAAGGGATACACGCAATCCAATCCCAACAATCCAAGAAAAAGGAAAAAAACGGCAGCAAAGCAGGCAAAATGCTTTTATCGCCGTTAGCCTATCCCATGGGCACGGTCAAACTTGCCGCATCCCCCCATCCCTTAGTGACGGGAAATTATTTACGGGAAGTCCTCGCTATGAGGAGGCAGTCTCGCTCGTCACACCCCAATCAAAACGCCTCCCACGGACCAGGTGACAAGCTTGGCCCTATCATCTGTCCGAGGGATACCTTGAAAACTCGTGAAGCCCAATTATCTCTGCCCGCCCTGTAATCTCCGGATTCGGAGACAAAAGCCCCCCGAGAAGGGTTAGCGTCTTCCAGGCACAGTTGAGGATCTGCCCTCAAGGAGTGTTGGATCTCATTAACTGGTATTCGTAATTCTGTTGACTTGTCAATCTAAACCTATCCTGGGCTGAGGGGTTGATTGCCTCTGATACGATACTCCGATAGTGAATTTCACGAGGTTTTAAGGTAGCCTAGTATTCAATTCTAAACCTCCCCTAATCATCCCTCCATTCGAAGGTAACAGCAACTCGAACGAGATAGGTAAGCATAATTTTATCCATCACCGTAAAGTAGGTAGCGTCGCGTAGCCTGCTGATCCTCAAGCAATCGGCCATCCTTAAGCCAGTTTTACTTAAACACGGTGACCTACAAGCAAACACTGAACCTTCCAGGCTTCCAACCGCCCCTTCTCTCCCCCCATCATCAACCTGCTACCCCAACTTTCCTTTCTTTTTTCCCCTGCTTCCCTTGTAAAATTGCCAATCCCAATCCCGTTTACTTGAGAATGATGAATAACTTACTTACCCGCAGTTAGCCGTTACATTCCACCGCATGACAGATGATCATAGAGGCTTCTTGTTTGTTTTTTTCCCTTCCCCCCCTCCGGTTTGGAACTCTACAAGTTACAGACATTTAGAACCCGAACATTCGAGTCCGAATTTTGTATGGGCGGTCAGATACCCACAGACAATTTGCCATACAAAATTTTTATTCCTGTGTTTGGGTCATATGCCTGTAACTTGTAATACCGTAGGATAAGTCCTTTTTCAGCGTGGATATTCCAAAGATGAGTATTTCCTTTAATTAACCTTATTACCACTATCATAATATGCCAATTATACCGCCCACTGCTTCGCTAGTTGGTACTCCGTTTGGACACTGGCCAAAGGGATCATTGGTGTGCGTCAGCCTGTGATTCGAAGCGTATGATATGCGTTCCGTTGTCTCAGGGTAACTCACCGGAATGCGCTCTTATCGTGTCGTACCCTCTCATAGACGAGATTAAGTCTTTGAATTCTATGCATATTTGACAAGGTGAATTCGGCGTGTGTGCGTATACTTGAGCTCGGCTTGATATTGTTGCTTTCTATCTTATGCTAAAATTATTGTTCGATATTATACGAATGGGAGGGGCGGTGAGGCCGCCATAGTCTATTCCTTGGTTCTTGCAGGCAGATGGCAAGGAAAGAACGATACGACTTAGTTCTCGTCCCGTAAAGGCTCAAATAATCGAACCGCATGCTATGTAGCCGTGTTCACAAAATCGTTCAATTATGAGCATGCAATTGGCAGTGGTGACGAATTACGCGTCAGCGGAAACCACCCCAGGAAACCCGTGGTCAAGTATCACGAGAGTGAGGGTGAGAGAAGTACCGGGCCCCTACTTCGCTCTATTCGAGACGCAAATGGAAGATCTCATGGTTCTGCTTACCCAATTACGGTAGCCGTAGCTACCCAGCTCGGGACACATGAAGAATGTGAGCGGGACATATAACGCACTTGTAGACCTTAACATGTAGTATTATAGAGATACTGCCAAATACGGTCAAAAAAAAGAGAACCCTTCATGATTAATGATCCGCGCCGTTAACTTACTGCGGTAGATCGGCCCTACAACAATTACAATTCAAGAGTAGCTGAAATGGACATCCCGGGCGGCCCACCCAAAGCAATGGTATCCCCTCATCATACCATAATCAACAAGCTCCATCTAGCCCCCATTCATACGTCCCTTGCCCACTTGCATGTTAAACCGCCGATTGTTATTGCAGAGGTTTGCAACAAAAGAAATCTCCACGATCCCGCGCCTCCGGGTCAGGATCCACCTCGAGTTTGAGACATACGAAAAGGCACCAACGCAAGCAGAACGAGAGAAGCGGTAGTTCTTCATCAGAACTTTTCGTGAGAAATTGGCTATTCTACTTCCGACAACCAAGGACCTTGTTGTGAAAGAGCAAATTTCCTATTAGCGAAAACGAGAAGAGAGGGAGAGAAAAGGCTCAGTAAGTGATTATCGCCGTATATAAAAGGCTCATTATTGCAGAGGGGTGGGTGACTTGTGCCACCAGAGATTGGCTCCCCTAATAATAATACGGGATGGCAGTGCCAGCCGTGATGTGTACCGACATGACCGGATGTCCACGTATGAGCCGGAATGACCACTCTCTGATGAAAGGAGGAGGAAAAAGGGTCCTGATATAACTTTAGCTAACTTATGACTGAAGAAAACACAGTCTCTGATGCAATGCAGGAGATTAACCTTGACGGGTAAATCTCCTCCACATCTGACCGTCAGCATTACACTTCTGGCGGGTGGCCCCCAGACGCGCCGGTCATTCCTATATGCAGAAATTAGGGGGCGGGGGGTTGGTTGTGGTCGTTTATGTCCCAAGCCGCAATACTTGTACTTCGTGATACCGTACCGTACTATCAAATTTTTTTAATATTCGGACACCTTGGCGCCAAGACATGGCAGAAAGTATGAGCTGACTGGTATCTTGGCGCCAAGGTGTCCGAATATTAAAAAAATTTGTTAGTACTTTAACATACCACCAAACCGAAACCGACAAGACCCAGCCGCGGTAAAATAAAGACAACAATGTCGATATCATTTAACCGCTGTGTCCTTCAGCAGTTATCCGCGTCAGCCCTGTTATGATAATGCCTCTTGAACGGATGCTGTGCCGTACCGGCACGTGTATGTATGCAGCCTTACTACAAGTACGGTATCTTATCCAATCCGACCATACCTTGTTCCGCCCCCCGCCCCCGCCTCCACAAGCATCGGGATGATAAACTTTAACTTTTTCCTAGATCCTGGAGGGTTTCAATCATGACTCGCGTGCTTGCAGACTACTGCAGTACAAGTACCGTTACTGTATCAAGCACTTGTCTCGGACAAGGAGCGCTTGAACACTGGAAGGGGCACATCTTGTGTTGCCGCTCGGGTACGCACAGATTCCCTTTTTTGTTTTACCACAATTCCTTTGATCCCTGTTTCGGGGACCTGTGGCCCGGGACAAGTATTAAATAATCCCGGCAGCTTAGTGGCGGTAGTTAGCTGGCTCGGTCTAGCCGAGGAACTTTGACCTTGCTAAGACCTTGCGAAGAGTTGGTTGGTATGCGGCGATACCGGTACTCACGCCCTCCGAGGTGTAACCACCGATGCACTCGTAGCACTCCAGACCATGACAAATTCCCTCCCTGCACGAAAGGGGAAGAGAGGGCGGAGGCTGATTTTTAAGGGTTTTTCGTGTTAACGGGGCTTTTTCTTGCCCCTCAGGCCATACCACATACCGGTATACCGGTATGCTCATGTGCACTTCTATTGCCCAATGCCGTAGAGGGATTGCACAGGCTTGAAGAGCGGTACTTGTATCCCACCGTACGGTACTCGATTGCCATCGATATTTACTTTTTTGTATTCTAGACCATCATTCATTTTCACCATGCCTAAGTTACCCCGACGGTTCCGCCCTTATGTAGAGCGGAAGGGGGGCACTAACACATACCCAGTCTTTTCCCTTAGCAGGCAAGGATGCCCAGTCAGTAACGGTCGGCACTCGAGTAGACCGAATACCATGTCTCTGAGTCAAGAATTGACGAATTGACGCCTGTCCGCCCTTCCAATGAGCTTACAGTGGCTGTTCTTTAAGCGGCGCTAATTCTTCGTGGGGAGTCGTGAGCAAATCAACCCCTTGTTGAATCGGGGCCGGAGAACACCGAAAAAAGTGCATCATTAGACTATGGTTTGGGGCGCTGGTGGATCATAAAGTACTCGTACTCGAGTACAAGTACAGTACGCTTCAGTGCAGTGCAGTGCTGCGAGCACCATAGAACCCATGCCAGACATCACTGCGCCAGAGCTTACTGTGCTGTGCACTCGGGCTTTTGGGCCTGTAAAATGCATCGGGGAACCACGGTTGTAGCCCACAGTTGTCAGCGAAAACACAAGGAAAGCTGGTGGGTGACGAACAGGGATCAGCAACAGCTCTTTTTTTATTACCGTACACTACTGTATTTTAACGAATTTACCTTTCGCTTGCCAAATACCCCTGTTCGTCACTCGGAGGCACTTGTCACCGAGGAGAAGTATCTGCTCGAGTAAAAACAGGGGGATCCTTGCTATGGGTTGGGAGGGTCAGGTGTATGGGAATCGTTTCGGGTGAAAAAATATAGATATATATCAAATTGGATAGATAGAATGTATAGATAAAAGGAAAAGAAAGGAGGAAAATAAAAAATAAAAACAAAAAGGCCTGATCCACAATTGTATATGATTACTGTTTACTACTAGAAGTATCTAAATTAACTTCTTCTAAGTAGGCCTCATGCTAACTACTTTATTAGAGCAGTGGGCCTTAATATACGTTCTCCACTTGGACGACGTAATCTGGTCACATCTATAAGTTTGAGGTAGTGATCTGTTATACACTCCGCAAACTATATCAAGTTGGATGAACCCTGAGACTGCACATAGTATTTCAGTTCTCAGATTACATTTATGCCTTATTGTGCTGGGATGTTGGAATTTTTTATTTAAGTTCTTATTAGACAGTACGGTAGCTCGGAGATCTTATTACTATCCATATAATATTATATAAGCAAAAGGCCATATTAACATAATGTCTGAAAGGGTTTATGCACAAGCCAAAAAGGCTTTTATGTCAAGCTTAATACTGCTCAATGTGTTCTTTATAGTAGAAATAATAATACAGGATCAGTCGTATAGCCATCCAACATAATATTATCACAATGTCATATAAGTGGTGGCGCTGGGGAGTTTCCCCTAATAAAACTACTAGAAATAGGAGTAGTTGGGGATCTTGCGACATTGACACCGGAGTTCCCTCTCACGGTAAGGTTCGTTCTATCTTTCTTTCATCCTCCAGCCGGGGGGATGAAAGAGGACCTTCTGGTCGTGCTTTCACCCCTTAACCCAAAAGAGCAAATCCTGGTTATCCCAAGGCCATCCTCAATCATTCCGGTTTTACAGTGCTTTTGCCTCTAGCCCACGAGGGGCAAAACGACCCCGTGCATATGCACTAGTGAATTGGTTCAACCAGTCCTTTCTCCCAGACTCTCGAGGTCCACCATTCATTGAGGCCATACTCCAAGTAACATGCGGAGAGCAGTCACATGGGCTTAAATCGCCATTTGTTCAATTCTGAAAAGAATAGTGGCCGAACACCAGAGCCCAGAGGACAGACTGAGTCTTGATGAACACACATTTGCTCACAAACCCTACCTTACCGTAAGACCCCTGAACCATGTGCTTGGACGATGGAGTTGCCTCTCCTGGTAAGGTCTGGTGCTTCTTCGATATTGAATTGTCTCGGAGAGCAGGTTTTTTTAGGGTGCTTTTGGTCTCTTTTCCAGAGGACCGCCCGGTGTATGGTCCGTTTACTCGAGTTCCCTCAGTATTCCTTCTTGCAAGGGACTTACACCACTGGATGGCGTTGGCATGTAACCTACACTTGGTAGGTGGTTGTGTTTGATGGCGTAAAGGCCTAGACTACGAATTGAGGAAAACGCAGGGCGCTACAGTATGCCAATACAAGGTGGCTGGTCTACCACGATCTCCTGATTTAAACGTTATTCAAACCTGCAGCTCTTACGGAAGCGCAGGTTACGCAACGGGCTCACTACTCGAGTACACCGGCTGGCCAGCACCCGGCACAGGAGCTCGAGGCGCTTTGAGGAGCTTGTCCTGAGGAGAGGAATGCTATTGGGCAGGATCAAATTGATGCACTCGTTTGAATAAAACTTCAGCATATTGCCTCTACAATTCAGACAGACGATACGGTAGGCTTACCAAATGGCAGATAGTAACCAATTTCTTGTTTCCCCACTCGCTCAGGGTGCTTAGGACTTTCTTCACACGAGTGTGCTATCTCCCAGAGCTCCCTTTCCGCCCACTCCCGCTTTCCGTAAAATAAGAGTGCATGTGTCAACGATACTGTAAAATATCCATTCAGGTCACATCCTATTCGCTAGACGGGAGAGATACCAGTATGGTATCATAATTGCACCTACACGCGTAAGGGAAGTTTCAGCCAGAGGTAGAATTCGTTCCGCCCCGCCTTCTTTTTTACCCACCCCCTGTCCATCTCTAACTTTTCTTTCTTTCCCCCCCTCTCACATCCATTCTGTGGTACTGCGGTAGACCTAACATGTCTCGGTTCTCATGTGACTTTCTGTGCAGTCCAGCATTTCTGATATAAGATAGGAAATGTCAAGTTCGAAGCTCGTATTATCCACTACTGTAGGAATTGGAATCATTGAACCTCGCGCTAAGACGTTCAGAATTCCCCTCTTTGGATGAAAGGGGGGACCACCCCGGGAAAGAAAGAAGAAAAAAAGAAAGCCACCCCGCCCCACCTGTTCCCTCTCACTAGTCTTTCGTGAGAAACCTGGAGCTGCTGGATGGGGGGGTACGGTAACGTTACACTGCGCGCGCCTAACTTAACCGTTGTATCATACTCGATGAGCGAGTTTTCGGTTATTGCGCCAGGGGTGGATGGGGTATGGGGTCCTGGCGGTATTTTTTCTTATTTTTTCTTATTATTATTATTATTATTATTATTATTATTTATTTTTTCTTCTTCCTTTGTGGAGTGTCATGCGGTGGCACTCGGGCAGAAGTGTACCGTACTTGTACTCGAGTACGGGAGGGCAGCATACCGGCATCTAACTCAGATAGGGTATGATACGCCACCGGTATGATATGATATGCTCGTCCAAGGGAAGGAGCACCATGCGTGAACACGGGGGGAATGGCAAACGCCACGTTGAGGAAAGGCGAAATATCCCTGAAATATTTGTAAAATACCGGTATCCCCTAAATATCCTTGAAACATGCTATTTTCCCTCCGAAATGTTCGGATACTTCTTGCCTAGCTTACTCTTTTTGTATAATAATATTATTATAATATTATTATTATATTTCCTCTTTTGTCGAACATAGTTGAAAGTTGCGTGGTACTATACTGCACCGGGGCACAATACATTCCAATTTGAACCCCCTTCTCTCCACACACTCTGATCACATACAACAAGTTGTGCCTGTCGTACCGTTTGTAGCTTGAACAATGGATTATATAATAGTTAGTCTTGCGATCGTCGCTGATTTTGAATGGTACCGGTATTTACAATTGGCAAACGAGTGCATAAATATCCAGGATTCTACCACCGCCACCACCACTAGTGGGCCCAATACCGAGTATACCCAGTTCCCGTACCGTTCGGTTCGGCAATGCACAGACTAATTACTCGATTGAGCTACCCGTGCTCGAGAACTTGCCCTGACATCGTCTTTCTCACCTGTTCTTCCAACCATCCATGGTTCGTGATATGGCATCTTTTCGCAAAAGTCGGACATGCCCTCCGGAGTGCCTTCTGTCCAATTGACTCTCATTCCATCGGTCTTTGACGGAAGTGTGATGATCTGAGGGTCTCCCCGCCCCCCGGTTGGCTCGACTGCTCTTCGTCCCAACTTCACTTTTGCAAAGAGATAGTCTGCGGGTAGACTAAATTAGGTTAACCGCCACAAACGCCACATTTTCTTTTGCCCACTTTACTTCCCCGGATAGGGCTTGTTGTGTAACTTACTTAACCTAGCTTCCGCTAACGATCACCGACAAGATAAGATATAAGAACCCAAGAAGCGCAATGAGGGTGCGACATGATATTCGAAGAGGCATTGTAGTTTCAATTGTTTCGGGGCGTCCATTCCTTTTTTGTCGCCAAGCTCGTACCAGTTTGTCTATGCCAATCTACCTAAAGGCTCCCTTGGATCCGATCCAATACAATAGGCTTATCACGTATCATACTATGGAAAAAAAAAACTCTTGAAATCTACTATCAGATGATCTAGCCGAGTGCCCAGCCCTCGCCGAGGTGAGGGCTAAGCACCTGGGTAATTCCCTTGATATTTCACCCTAGTCTTTGGTTTAGAGTGGGAAAAAGCATGGATGGAAGAGTTTGTACCTGTGTCCCCGGCATTAAATGAAATATCAACCATCTTCAAAGGAAAATTTATATGATTTAAGGAATCAATCATGATTCTGGCGCGAAGGATGATCTTTCGGGGAATTGTCTTAGGGGATATGTTTTCACTTTATGCTTATCTCCTGGTATAAGTAGTTGCTGTCATTATTTCTTTCGTTTGTGTTTTCAATTCGGGTTTTTATTCACCATGGGATTTTCCCGCATGCAATCGTTGCACCCTAGGGAGTGCTTGTTGTGTATCTAAAATCATGCCACGGATTTAACAAAAAACGATAAAAAAAATACTACCAGATGATCAACTTTATTTGTTCGACCCGTTAGGCCACGATAGGTTTAGTTTGACAGGTTAACGGAATTGCGAATACCGGTTAATGAGATCCAACGCGTCTAGCGGCCCGGTCTTGGAGCGGACTAGGAAAACGCTATTCCTCCCTTCCTATTGTAGAAGCTTTTGTCTCTGAACCTTGAGATTACAGAACTGGCGGAGATACGGTAGCAGGGGCCTTGCGATCTCGCCTCCAGAGTCAGATCCCAACAATCTGGTTGGTTCGGGGCTGCATTTGCCTCGCATCTAGGGTCCTTTCTTAAAGCCTCGAGTGCATTTTTAAGAGTCCCTGTGGCAGTGAATCAGGGTAGGAGCTGATGTTTTACGTCACAAGGTGCTGTGTCCCCTTTTTTCTTTCTTTCCCCAGCAGCCTAGGTTACTCGAGTGATCGTAAAACACCTCAAATACCGGTAATTGAACCGTGTGCTTCGTAGTTCAGACTGCCTCTTGCATTAAGGTCTAGTATTTTTATTTTCCTGTTTTTCGTGTATTTCCGAGGGGCTGAATGATTACCCTTTTTTTTGCGGGAGGGTCAATCGTTAGCGGGTTTATTTTCATCGGATGTGTTTGGATCACTGAGCGATCTGCTAGCATTGTAGTTGTGACAACTGGCGAGAGTGCATCCGGTGCTCGCCCGGGTATGGATGATTGGGCACTCAGGGGTTGTTGAGGTTTGACCGTCGCGATTCTCACAGGAAGTGGGGGGATGAATTCGGTATGCATATCCTTCAAACAGACAAGAAACCTTGATGCCCCCCAATCCTTGGGCGTTCGATCGCCCATGTTCATACCCAGGGTCGTGAATTTGTCTAGGCGCTCAGATACGCACGGATCCTTTGCCATATATTTTATGAACCCCTGTTATTCAATACCTGCTGCCCGGGACGAGTACCAAAGCTTGCGAGAAAGTCACCCGCCCTGGGGTCAGATCTTGACGATGGCTTGCCACAGCGCGCAGTTTCTCCCAAGGCTTTTTACGAGGGAAAGAGTTTCCTGAAGGGGTTTACTTTCACTCGCCTATTAAGCCACACTTTATTTGACTGCTCTAGATCTATTTCAAGCTTAACCAAATTATCCGGGTAGGTGGGTGGGCGAGTAAGTTGGAGGGTTTCATTCAGATTGCATGATTTATGCTCTGGTATCCTCCGTTACTCGTATCCTAACTGCGCCGTAGTCCGGTGGATGGCCCTTAATACCCAGCGTCTTACGAACACAGAGCAAAACACTTCGGTCTCAAAAGACCGGCTACGAAATTGAATACGACAGTGTGGTATGACTCCGGAATGCCGCTGTACTTTTCCCCTCACATGCCGATCGAGGACAGCGTTCCCCGACCGGCCGACACTGTATCACCTTCTCACCGAAAGGACAGCCCAACGGGGCCACACAACGCATCTCGCAGCCCCCTCGATGGGTAGATCTGAGGCAACTTCCGGCACTGCCGTGGCTCGAAGAAGCGGACCATGCGCTATGTAGTTGATAATTCCCTGCTCTGGAAAAACACAGCGAGAGGCGAGCCGTTTAGCCCCTTCGAGAGGCATGAAAATAAAAAATAAAAAATGAACCATACTAGAAACGACTCTAACAACACAAGACTCGGCCAGATTATTTTAGATCTCTCTGGTTGGTGCTTTGTGGTCCAATCACTTTGTATCACTCGTGGGTAACAAGCGCATCGATCGGCAATATTCCCAAAAAGTTATGTTACATCGTACAAGGCCAAGAACATGGGGCCCTCAACGGCGACTACTACTGCAAGAGGCTAGAGCCTAAAATTAGCCTAGCCATCAATAAATAAAAATATCGGAAGGTCAGTGCTCAAAGGTGAAAATTCCTGCTGCACGGTATATGCAGACGGAGAATTATACTATTGTCGCCCAAAAAGGTTCCTCGTTAGAGAACAGCATTGTCGATTTCAATGAGGTCGTCGCCAGGCTGGGATTTCTCAGGTTTTTCTTCTTCTCGAAGGCAATTTCCCACAGCCCACTTACGAACCTCGCCTCCCTCAGTTGGAGAACCAATATAAACCAATATAAACTTCTGCTGTGGCGCTGAGAGAATTTTTTAATTTTTAATTTTTTTTAGAAAAAATTGAAAGACTGACGAACTGACAAAGAATCTAGACTTGTTTTAAGTCTCGTCAGAAAAGTGGTTCGATTCCAAGCTGACTCGGGTTGGTAATACGGGCAACTTTCAGCGGCCCGCTTTTAGTGGCGGGTGGTGGTGGCGGGTGCTGCAGGGCACGTGCTGTGGCCATGCATTCTCGCCTCCCTTTCGGGAAAGTCCGAAGCGAGAAACAGAGCCTCATTCGAGGTTGGAATAAGCTTTGCGCCCAACAACCCGAACCACGCTGTCGGGTTCCCCCGCAACCCGTCTCAGGGTTCCAATCAAAAGCCTTCAGTCAGCCACACACAACCAACCAACAACACTCGCGTTTTCGGACCGCAAGGGTTTCTTTCCTTTTCCAGCAGTTTCTTCCCTTATTATTATTTCTTGTTCCCCTGTCTAGCCCCCTGCCTAGCCTTCAGCTCTTCTGGCGACAATCTTGACACCCGCTAAGGCAGCTGCCGATCCTGCCTAGTAATTGGTGGGAGGGCGATTACTTTTTGTTTTTCTTGGAAAAAAAAATAGTGTTAGGCAAAGACTTATTTTTCCCTCTCGAACCCCAGCGATGGTGGTAATGATGCTGCTGTATTCGGGTTGTCTGCGCCAACTAAGGATAAGGGAATTAGTTATTTTGCCAAGACACTCGTGTTATCTCGAAGGGATAGCCAGAAGCAGGCCAATCGATCACAACATCCCTCGCAGGAATCCACACTCCGCGAATTTGATCGTTGCCCTTCTAATTCATCCAATGATACCCAAAAAACGCGCTCGCGAAAAGGCAGCTGAAGGTTCAGGAGAGGAGAAGCAGCCACGACCCTCCAAACGCTCGCTCCGCGCGCGTCCTGCACCGGCTGCTACTATTGCCGGCACGGCGACTTCCCTAGTCCCACCTAAGCTTTATCAGCGCAGGAAGAAGGAAACAGGAACTCTCGAAACTCCCGTCTCCATAGAGAAAAAGGGACCCGAGACCACGGCCGTCACAGCTTCGACGATCGATGATGCAAACGACCAACCTTCCCGCTCCTATTGGTTAATGAAAGCTGAGCCAGAGACCAGAATTGAGAAGGGGAAAGACGTCAAGTTTTCCATTGACGACCTCAGGGCAAGTGGGAAGCCCGCAGGCTGGGATGGCGGTGTGTCACCACGTTTGACTCTTGACGGGAGGAGGGCGCTGTGGGATTTTTGCTAACCAATCAATTAACTGTCATGCGACAAATAGTCAGGAATTACGGCGCCCGTAACAACCTGAAATCCATGAAAAGGGGGGATTTGGCATTCTTTTACCACAGGTTTGTCAGCTCCCGGAATCCCGAGACCATGAAAATGAGGAACGAAAAAGAAAAATATCACGTCGTACCCCACCATTTATTTATTTATTCCAAAGACAGGGAAGAAACTGTGGTTTTCCGGGGCTAAATTATTCATTATTATAGCAACTGCAAAGAACCGGGGATAGTAGGAATTATGGAGATAGTGGAAGAAGCCACTGTGGACGGCAAGCCTTTCCTCCTCCTTTTCCCCACTTAACACTCCGCACTACCGGTACACAACCTACAACTTCCCTGCGAGCCCCCTCCCCTTATCAAATTTCCCCGCAAACGTGATCTCCACCAAACCCCCCTCTCCCGCCAGATCTCCTATCCATCCATCCAGCCCCTCCCTCCCCCTTCCCCCAACCCAACCAACCACAGTCCCCGATTGCATTCCTTTTCTCCTCCCTTCCCAATTATTCATACTATGCCGACACACCTCCCTCCGCTCCAATCTCGTACGATATATTTATTTTTAAAAATTCTTTCTGCATCCCCTTCCCGTCATCCGCGCATATCCTAACTTATTTAGCAGAAACTGCATTCGACCCTGAGGAACCCTATTACGATCCGAAATCTTCAAGGGATAATCCGAAGTGGTTCCTGGTGCACGTAGAATTTCGCCGGAAACTGAGGGGACTGGTGGGGCTGGTGGAGCTGAAGAAGTACGCGAGCAGGGAGCTTTCGAACCTGCCGCTGCTGAAGATGGGGAGGTTGAGTGTGTCTGCAGTCCCTGCCGAATGTTGGGAGTTTATCCTTTCTTTAGAGAAGGTGGAGGAGGAGGGGAGGAAGAAGGAGGAGGCAAGTTAAGCTTGAGGGGGGAGCTTGCCCCACTAGTTCGTTGCTTATTTGGCCTTGCTTGAGTTCCTGTAATGATACCCTCTGTATAGCACTCTACTGTCTCAATGCCCCATTCCATTCTTTCTTTCTTTCTCTCCTCTTCTCTCTCTATCTTATCCTCCTCATGAACGCCAGAGAAGCATACCCATAATACCGGTACTAACATCCCACCTTCGTTCCCCCATATGCTTTTTTATTTATTTATTTTGTTTTGATCTTCACCCCTGTTTAACCTACATAATGGTTCCTCCTGCCATTGGCTCGACTCACTCAGTCACCCACTCACTCCACCTTTCCTTCTTCTCATCCTCACCGTAGCCTTCTTGTATTCTTCGCACACACACCCACACACACACCCACACACACACACACACACACACACACATAACCCATGCACAAAATACCTGCCTACCTACATAATACATACTATATACTCGAGTAGACATACATACATACGTAAACACGCACATGTAGTACACACATATCATATCATACACAAGAACCCCTCAAAACCAATACAATCCACCCTCGTGAACGCCCAACCATCATACGCAATAACCAAGTACCGAAGTCACCAAAGTTTCCCTCTCCATCCCAACCTATCATATCGACCCTTCCCTTCCCTTCCTCCCCAAGCACACCCCCTCCCCCGCCTCTCCCAAAAACCAAAACGGCACGGACGGAAAAGTCTATACACACACCCCCCCCCCCCCACCTCCCTCTATCCACCCTATCACCAGTCAATCAGAGAGCAGGTTTTGAAGAAAGAAAGAAAAAAAAGCAGAAAAAGTAA
>Ga0307507_10006188_pt1 | contig 18668 bp, 22 predicted proteins | sample 7_EM_MG_FD_207223 | JGI IMG/M metagenome (GOLD analysis project Ga0307507, IMG submission 207223) | Populus trichocarpa ectomycorrhiza microbial communities from riparian zone in the Pacific Northwest, United States - 7_EM | ecosystem: Host-associated > Plants > Roots > Unclassified | place... | reverse complement strand
CTCGGTGAGATAATAATTTATGTCGTGTGGTGCGCTAGGTTGTGGGCTTTGGTGCGTGGAGGCTAGGGAGGAAGGTTGGGAGTGACCTAGGCTCTCTCCAAGTGGGGGATATCCTAATGGCTGGGCGGGTGGGGAGGGAGTTTGGGGTTCACCCACATTCTCAGCAGGCACGGCAGCCATTCTTTCTGGAGGTCTGTAGTAGATATGGGGGAGAGTGCTGCCAGTTATGTGGTATTAGCGTCGGAGGTTGTGGATTGTGGATTTTGGGAGTTGTGAGAAAGAGGTGTGGTTTGTTGCAGCAGGGAATCAGGACGTTGTTGGTTTTTCAGTTCGGGGCAGCAGGTGGCCGCTAGCCGCTGGTCGAAGTTGCCTGGTTAATGCGGTATGTGAAGTGATGTCGTGGCATCAATAAAGCCGCCGCTACCCTCCCCTCTCTCCATATTTATTTCCTTCGGTTCAACATCCGCAACACGGCATCATTTAATAGCCAAACCGCGAACCGGAACGAATAGCATCAACTATTTGGTCGACTACCCAAGCGAGATTGTCCAGTATGCTCACACTACGCAATCGTCTTGCCAGTGCTTACCGGGTTGGTGGTAAATATTTTCACCCTTCTCTCACCGCAGCCCGCTTGACTCATACTGGGAGATCCCCGTACACCGAGCGCTCTACATCCAGCAACATCACTCAGCCATTGTCATTCAGTGCCGTTCGCCATGAGGATTTGGTCAGCAAGCGTCCGCAAGAAGAAAAACCTCGCGATGTATGCACTTATGCTCATAACTTCAGTATTGATTCGGAGGAAGACGAGATCAACCCCATGGATATCCAAGGCGAAATTATGAGATCGATTGCTGCGAAAATCGGAATCCCTTACCTCTCCAAAGTCAGCATGGCTGAGTCAAAACAGGTGGTTAAAAAGTGTGCCGGCTATATCTACGGAACTAAGAAGCGAACCATAGTTCCTTTCCCCGTCTCATATGGACAAGAGGCTCGCTGGATATATTTTTTAATCCTGAGTGGATTTCAATCCACCTACCTCTCCCCCGAGGTAAGTGCACTGTTTGTCAAAAATGCCAGGATTCTAACCGATATAGGCTAGTGAGGCCTTGTGCCTAGAGAAGGAGGGGGAATCTGTGGTCAGAATTGGTGGACGTTCAAGTGCTGTTCTTCGTTCCCCCAGGGGTTCGCCCTTGGGCCATCTCAACATTCTCGGCACGGATTTTTGCTACACCAACGATGTCATAAAAGTCGAGAATTATGTCAATCATCGCGTTCAATTGTTTTTCTCTACACTAGATACCCAAGATGCTGTGTTTGAGTTCTGTGATGAGAGGGTGGGCGAATAAAATACAGTGAAACCTCCAATATTTCCCACCTCCAAAACTTTCATTCCTCTATTTGTTCTAGTGTTTGTAGAGCGACCATATTTGACAAATGGGAAATCCCTCTGAAAATTCTAGACCTCTGATAATTTCCAATTCCAGGACATCCTGCGGATCTTAATTCCAGTATATGCCTATCCGGGAAAAAATAGCATGAAAATTGGCTTGAAAAAAAAAACAAAGTGTAGCGAAAAGAAAGAAGGGAGAGGAGAAGGAGACCAACAAACCCCATTTGTGTGAAGGCCTGAAGGGGCTTCTAAGAGGATTTAGAAGCATAAAAACCATGATAGAAGTGAGAGCGAGGATCACCACTGCCAAACTCTTTAAGAAAAATGCCCCACTACTGGCAACAAGTTAGCGTAGTTCAACAACGGGCAAATGAAGTATCAAAACCTGAGGAGCCAGGCAAAGTTCCAACTCTATCATGATAAATTTCCTCCAACCACCTTCCTTGCTGCAGAATCTCATGTCCATAGCAAGACTGTCACCAACATATTAGCTAAAGGTTACAATCATCGGGCCAAATTGACCGAAAATGAGTCTGAGCAGAGGAGAGCTGCTCTAGTTATGTCTACCTTGGCGCGCTCTCTTATTTGAATTTATACTCTTTACCCAGTTTGTAAATTATATCTAAGTTCTACGCAAATTTTTCTGTTCCCCTAACCAGCATAAGATATCACTCATTTTAACTGGTTATGTCTGGCTGCCCTCTATGCCAAGACAACCCTCCCGTTTCTATCCTCCCCTTATTTCCAACCACCCTCTACTTCCTACCTGCTGGATTTATCGGAGGTTTCACTGTACAAAAATTCATTTTTTTATTCGTTTTCATCATGTCGTTTCAGCGCTTGGCTGGGGCTTCTTGACCCTTCACGGTAGATCAGACAAGGAATATTTCACTTTGTATGGGAATTATCACTATACAATGCCTGTTTAGTAACATCGAGAAGAACTATGTAACGGAAATGCATGCTACCGTAAAATTCTCACTGACTTCCATACTTGGGAGGCCAACATCCTTGCCACTCGGGTTCCGCCATCATCTCGGGACATACTCTGCATCTATCCGCGTGGCAATGGTGGGAAGGAACGATAAAAATTAAGCACATAATTTTACTATCCCGGGACTGGTGATCTAACCTAGATACGGTAGCGAATCACAAGAGCCTCCGCCATAATCTGTCACTCGCATGCAAGTTTAAATCCATCTTTACCGAAAGACCCCAGCTATCCATCTGACGGGAACCTGCCGGAATTCCCGTGCATTGTATAAATAATGTAGAATAAAAGAGTAATTGAAAACCCCCAAAAATAAACACCTGACCAAATAACTACGTTACCAATGTGGACTGTCTCCAACCGGTATGTGTAAGGTACTCGTACAGTACTCGAGCGCATGGGCACGAAGCAGCTAGTTATCCCGCCTGACTCGCTTTCACTACTGATAATCTTTTTTGGCAGAACTCACCCCTATCCAAGGCAATCTCCTCTCAAACCAGCCATGGACACGGCAGTATAGTAGGTGAATGGGAAGAAGGATTTACTGTATAGTAGGGAGTGCGGGTGCCCGTGAACGACCCATCTGACCGAAATTATCCCCTGTAATGTTGAAAAAAGCGGTGCACTCACCAGCGGTCAGGTGTTCTCACTTGTTAGGGGAGAGGTGTTTTGTCGCGGTGTAGTGCGCTTAGTATTCTAGGGGGAGTTCTGACAGGTTGGATTGGACGCTGCGCTTGACAATTCTTTCTAACGAACTACTACCTACGGATGCGGCTACTGAGGCTTCCTAAGCCGTCTACATGGCCCTTCTTGAAGCTGGTGGGTACCGTACGCATGTTGTAGTCGTCGTCGCCGGTGATGCCCCTTCGTGAAGGACGTAGGGCGCTGCCGGTTGGTTCATGGTCAAGTGAGATGTGGCGTCGCATGGGGAGGTTGAGCGTGAGGAGGGATGCGGGCCGGTATATTGCGTGGAAACGAAGGTTACTCTCGGCTATCACCCGCGTGTCTGCTGGCCAGAACGCGATTGAAGAGAGAGTGGGCCAGGCCGGATACCCGGTGTTAGTGAGGTAATTGTGAGTGACTTGATCCAGACGTAGATCTTCTTTGAGGGTCTGTGGCCATTAGGGTGTCCCAGTGGAGGCGAGAGCTCGGGTGCAAGATGGATAGATCCTCCAGGTAGTTTCTCACCGCCGCTATGGCTTCTTCGGTAGTGTGTGGAGGGCACGATGGAGTCTAGGTTCTTCCGGGAGAGCCCTAGGAGCGGTGGAGCGAGGGTTGAGAGGCGAAAGGGGTAATTTTTTTCTTCCGTCCATTCCACGACTTTCTGCGCCTCGATAGAGATCTGCTGTTGTTTCCCCCCTGGCTCTAATCACTGCGGGAGCTAGGCCATTCCACAGGTAGGAGGTCGCGTCTGGGAAGGAGTACCATCACTTATGCTCGCCGGCATAGATGTAACCACTGTCCTCCAGTTTGTGCTAGATGGGGCTTACTTCGCGGGGGAAGAGATGAGTATGAAGAAGTGGTTCTTATTTTTTGGTATGCCGCGGGGCCCAACGCACTAGATGGTATTAAACTAAAATATTTGTAATAAAAAGAAATGTCTTGAAGGAATTCATCTTGCCCCTTGATATAGAGATTCCCGGCCATAGCGATGAATCGGGAGAATAAAAGAGAGAGAAAGAAAAAAAAGGAAACACTGGATGATGGTAGATTGGCAATTGCGGGGAACTAATGATTAGCCTGCGGCTCACAGAAAACTACCGGTAGCGGGGACAATACCCATGAGGGAAAAACAGCAAATGGCACAACGTGGTCTCTTCTTTACGAAAAAAAACTCGTTCTATGCGTTTGCACCCCAATCGAAGCTCCAGATAAGAATTAACCTCTCGGTAAACCTCCGTCAAAGTAGCGCTGCACTCTCCCCACCCATTTGCCCCATAACCCCCTTCTCTACCGGCTCATTCAACTCCACCAAACGAATCTAGAATGCGCCGATTAGCGCCACCTACACAGTGCCAGGTACTGTGCGATGTTGAAGAGAGCGAGGAGTATAGAGGTAGGGGGGAATTGAGTTTTAGGCTTGCGGTGGGGGAGTTAATGAGGTGTTCAAAAGGAAGGAATAAGGGGAAACAACTCTAGTCGGAGGCTTTGTTTCCATACAGTGGAAACTTGAGAGAAGGTTTGGTAGGGCATCTTGGCGGTTGTTGGCTTGTCGGATTCAGGCACACCGCACAATTTTCGGTTGAGTTAAGCTTTTGGCCACGGACCAAGTGGATGCTAAGCGAAGAAAGAGCCGTGCAGGGATGTCGTGCAAGGGCGCGAGCGATCTGCAAGAGAAGATTCCGCCCGTCCATTGTGATTAGAGTCCATGTTTATAGGTTACAGTTGGTGCAAAAATAGAGAAGTATCATATCTACATTTCTGTGAGGTTACTCGCTAAGGTTCCAGCTCTTCTACTTACAGCTCATAATGTGTATAGTCCATGTTCTAGGTTGCCTTTCCGGCTACCTAACGCTGTGCCAAACAAGGAGATCAGTGCTTAAGTTACAGTCACCAGAGTCGCTAGACATAAGTCTCTGTGATTGCAGCATACTGATAGTACACGTCTGTGCACCCAATGGCTATTTACCAAAAGGTGGATAACAGTATTGCAATGGTAGATAAAAAAGAATCAAGGAACTCATTGAGTGCTTAAGCACAGTGTGTTATTCACGATGGTTTGTCGTCAGATAGTGGCAACAGCGGCTTGGCGGGGGGTGCTTGAAGAAAGACAAAATGAAATTAAAAAACATCTCTTTGGCGGGGAATTGAACCCCGGTCTTCCGCGCTCAAGGTTAACTGACAGGCGGAAATACTAACCACTATACTACCAAAGACTCAGGATGAAATCTGAACTCAGGCGGGGCTATTTCTGCTAAACCAGGGAAATATCTTTCACAAACAAGGAGGTGTCCGAGCCCCACTTTCTTCACTTCCGTCATTAATGCTATTAATTACTCTATGAGTATGGTTCCTAGTCTAAACACCCTTTCGATTATAAATTGCTAAATAATAATTATACGCATATCCTGCTGCTTCTCATTCTTATTTAAAGCTCCTATCTTCCCCATTGTCTTCATCCTTCTCCATCCTCCATCTATCGTCTCCTGCAACCATCAAACCCCGTTCAAATATCCCTCTTCCACAATGACCACCATCGATAGGTACTTTCCCAGAGACGGTGATGCTGTTCTTCCTCTCTTTTCCCTCAAGGGCCGGACCGCCATTGTTTCGGGAGCCGGTGCCGGTATTGGATTGGCAGTAGCAGACGCTCTTGCTGAGGCTGGGGCAACCGTTGTCATTTGGTATAATAGCAATAAAAAAGCTGTTGAGAGAGCCGAAGCAATCGGCAAGAAATGGGGTGTCAAAAGTAAACGCTATGTTCCTGAATTCTCCGCCTTGTTTACGACGTAATTAACATCGGTGAAACCAATCTAGCTGCAGCCTATCAGGTGGATGTGACTTCCCAAAAAGCTGTCCAAGAGGCCGTCGACATAGCTGTGTCAGAGTTCAACAACCGGCTCAACATCTTCGTTGCAAATTCCGGAATTCCTCGGACCAAAGGTGCTATTCTCGATGCTGGTGAGGAGGGATTTGACCACTACCGTAAAGTCATCGCTACCGACCTCGATAGTGTTTAATTTTCTGCATATGCAGCTAGATCGCACTTCCGTCGCCAAGGAACTGGTTCATTCACTGCTACCGCTAGTATGAGTGGCCACATCACCATCATTCCGGAGCCGCAGACTGCGGTTACCCGCTATGTCAAGGGGTTGGCTGTTGAGTGGGCTGGTTTCGCAAGAGCCAATTCGGTCAGTCCAGGTTACGTTGCTACCGAGATTAGCGACTTCGTGCCCAAGGAGACGGGGGATATTTGGAAAGAGAAAATTCCCCCTTCAGCAAGTTTTCCGAGCTGCCCTCGAGGTCCCAGAGTGTGCAGAGTTAAGCGAGTGCAGTCGTGAGGGATTGGGGAATGAACCCAAGGGTGCTTGCCTCTACCTCCACTGCTGGAGCTGACATCATTGTCGCCGGGTATACCACACTATCCATCTCAATCACTAGGGCTACATACGGTAATTGATCCCAGTACTGACAAATATAATAGCGGTTGCATCTTGCCACAAGTATTGCTGGTGTTTATAGGGGAGAAATATGAGAAATGGACAATGGAAGGGGAGAGGGGGGGGGAGGGTGTGAGTGTGTTGGGGTGGAGGGAAAGAGAGAAGAATAGGGTGAATATGTACACGTGGCTCGGTGCCGGGAATTGGTACCCGTTTCTGAATGGCCTGCAACGCCCTCTGATGCCTACGACGCAATAAGACAAAATTGGGGGCAGTTGGAGAAAACGTTGGAGAATGGCTTAGATTCCAACCATTGTGGGATTTGCAGTCAGAACAAGCCTATGAGGTCCTTGGCGATAATCTTGAATGATGGCTTCAATTACGGATGGAAATTCAAAAAACGAGATAGAGGTTCGATATCACAAATGCTGGTCAGTCATTTGGTAATTTTTCTGTTGATTACTAGCAAGTCCAAGCTAAGACCAACGCGAAATGGGCCAATGGCAGCATGGTAGTCTTGTCCAGTTTGCCAACTTGGAAATCGTATGAGGGAGGCTCACGCAGAAATTGGGAAGGCTAGACGTGACCTAGAGGGTAGATCTCTTGAGGCTCATCTAAGGAGCAGGTGGTATCTTTTGCCGCCATTGTACAACAATGCAAGCGCAAAGTTATGTCTCGGGCAATGGAAGTTGAGCTTTCCCGAAAGAGGGAAACTGTCCTCTCCCGGCAGCGATACTAACTCTGGTAAGACTGGCTAGGCGTTCGCGTGCTTGAGACCTCCTGGGCCGTGGTTCTCCTTTCAAGAGGAATGTCTAAGCCGAACAACGACCTGCCCCGTGAATATCAAGGGGAAGTTCAGGTTCAAAGTGGAGGTTGAGCGTGAACACTTGATGAGGGAGCTTGGCTAGGCGGGAAGTAAGTGAGAGATATTATCGTGGATGAGGAAAGGGCTCGCGAATGGATAAATGGAAAGGATATTAAGAATTTCTTTGTTGCGTCTAATGGGAAGGTGGTTAGCTTGACGACTAGATCGGTCAGCCCGCCACTGAAAGGATCCACTACCAGAAAGCTGGGAGGGGCTTTCATTGAATATCACTCGAGGGCTGGGATGTATCACTGTTCCCCGAAGGGAATTAATTCTATTTAAGTGGGTTGCCGGAAGAACTCTGGCTACAAACCAATACCCCATAACTGGATTCTTAGAGTAGACCTTCTTATCGGCCATAATTTATTCTCGTCTCGTGACGTTTTGATAAAAGAGAAGAAAGAAAATAACAACTCAGGAGGGAAATTAACGGTCTTTTCAATTAGGAGGTGAAATAACATTCCTGGGGCTCAGATAGCTCACCATCAACACCATACTAAGCAAGTAATTCTCAAACCCTCAAACACTTCCCCATCGGGTCTTGTTATCGGGAGAAACCGCACCTCTCACCCAAGAGGACACGTTTTCGTCTGAATCCCTCACTCTTCCCACAAACTCTACAAAAATGAGCACCTCAGAAAAGCTCAACCCGGCCGCCGCCGCTACCGGACCAGACGCTCCCAGTTGGACATCTCAAACCATCTAATTTAAAGCTCTGTGTTGACCGGGAAGGCCGACAATCCCCCAGGCGAACATGGAAGCGTCGAATTTGGAGGATGATCCACTGTATCAAGACCCTGGGAGTTGAAATTGAATAGACCCCTTGAGAGAGAGGTTCTTCCACGGAATGGGGGGTAACGACTAGGATCCAGGAGCCGAGGATATGCGCGCAACCGTCCCGAGTTCCGATGCATAAAGTGGTTAATGAGAGAGCGTGGAAGGAGATCAAGCAATGGGAGATCGGTATGGGTTCTGAGAAGTTGGTTCCAAGCTCTAGCTATTCCACCCTGAGCATTCGCTGACGTTTTGTGAACTTATAGATGTGCTGGCCCAAAGTTTGACTATTTATTCGGGGACAAAAACCTGCGCCGATAGCCCGGTTCATGGTTCTATTATGTAGCAACTCCTCCCCTTCTTTCCTTTACAATAACTAAAGCGAACTAGCTACCAAACGCCTTTCGACCGCCATGACTGGACCGTTGACTGGTGGGTGAAAAGATCGACTACTTTTTTGATTTCTACAGTGGAAAGCCCGACCCGGAATCAGCAGAAGCGTTGAGCTTTTACCTAGACGTCATTCGGACGTTATCGCCCTGGGTGCATGGATGAGGATTCAGCGATTGGCAGGGTCGTTCCTTTGAGACGAATTGTAGGAAATCTTCCGGTTCTAGTGAGAGGGCGATTAGGCTCATAAAAAATTGGAAAAAAAGCGATTAGAACCTCTGAATTTTTTCCACTGATGACCAAAGTGCAAAGGGCAATGGTTTGGCAAGTTGGGGGAATTGCAAAAATAAGGTGGAGATCCAGCATGGCGAAATGGCGTGGGCACGAGTACTATAACGATAGGAATAAATTACACACACTCCCCTGCCCTGTCCCTCTGTTGTACCATCACGCAGAAAACAGCCAGCAACACACAGAGCCAACTGGTCTCTTCTCACCATCTCTTCCTTGCTTTCCCTCATGAAGAGCGAGTTTTTCACGCTACTAGCATTCATATCTTGCTTACAAAGCATCATGGAGTTTGGTGGTCTAGCTGGTAGTACACGAATCTAGCACACAGGTGGTCCTCGGTTCGAGTCTAGGTAAAATATGTTTTGATAGATTACATTCCCATTTCAAGGAAATCCACAGAACCAATGCTTTAACTTATTGCGTCGAATGCCGCTTGTGAGTGGTTTTTTTGTTTGCTTTAGGTTGAGAGGGCTGATTTCGGAGCACGGCGAAACTACCGGTATGAGACAGTACACTCTATTTTGCCCTGCTCCTCATGTCCCCCCCTCCACACTTTCTCGCCACTAACACTCTTAATAAAACCCTCTAGCCCAGAAATTACGACTGCGGCTTTCATTGCTTCCAACCCCCTCTCCACATCCTGCCACTCTTTCGCTGATATTTCGCCCTTCTTCAACGTAGCGTTTATCTCCATTGCCTCCAGGTACCGCATACCCGGGACAGGTAGAGCCTTCACCCTCGGGACGATAAAGACAAAGAGGCGGGGAATAGTGATCAGCAACGTGCCTTTTTTTTTGCTACCTCGCTTTGGCTAACTCAAGATTTTGACTAAATCCTCCTGTTCGGTGGTCTGTCTTTGTTATTCCCTTATTAGAGGCTCTATTCTTGGTGGCCTTGCCTCTTTGAGTATTGCTAAGGGATCAGAAATCTTGGCGCTGCTAGAGCCTTCGGTGCCAAGATTCCCGGATAGTAGGCAAAGGGTGCATGTTACCCACACGGCGGACACATAGTAATGCCTACGTCTATTGTAATACAAGCAGTTTCGCCGTCCAAGGAAACGTAAAACAGGAAAGCTGTCAAGTCAAGTTATATGATTCTGCGCTCGAGTACTGTAGAGTAAAGTAATTCATTCGAATTTTTTGTTTTTGCTTTTTTGTTTTTGCTTTTTTTTTTAAAAAAAAAGGCTCTATCTAGTAAGTTTTGGAAGCTCAAGGAACTATTAATCTGACATACACATACAGAGGAGTTCATTAAAGGTCGGAAACTACTCACGGTGAAGCAAGGCCAGGAAACCGGGCGATCGTGATATCTAGAAAGATAGGCTGTGTTACGGGACATCTTAAAAGAACTCTTGTTGCGCCGAGCGATGTGTAAAGTAGGCGTATAGTACTGTCATGCTCAGAAAACATCGTTAACCTCATTCCCCAAATGACACACAAGCCTCTTACCCATTTGTCTTCATGGGTTTATTATTGCTTTTTTTAGTAGCTGTAGCATAATAGTATACAACCATGTGAGTGATTCCCCATGACACCCCCCCACCCCCCATCGAACCGTTACACCCATTCCGACTAAGAGAGAAAATAACTGTTGTGCAACAGCAATGCCATAATACAAATTTAAAAAGTGAGTACCAATACTCCACTTTTTTGCGAAGGAGCAAAAAAAATAGTGCCCCTCTCTTGGCTCCGTACACCATTCTCCCCATCACCCTCCCTCCCTCCCTCTCCCTCAAATCTTTCCACTCCCTATACTCAACCTCGCTCCTCCATCTTTCACTCCCAAGCCTAGGCACCTCAAAGCCAACCTCAATAGTAATCAAGATGATGATGATCTACTCGAACAGGAGCGAATGCCTCTCGCTCAGCCTCTCGCTAAGAACCTCAACGGTAGCGGAAGCATAATCTAGCTTCGCATTTAACTATCCCAATGAAGGAGCGCGTGAAGGAGAGCTTCGAGTCGCGGGAGAGGAGCCTCGGGATGGTGTGAGTTTTCATTAGGCAGGAGTCGAACATGGATGATAGCACTGCAAGTTTTGTGCTCCGCGAGAGGCCGGAAGAGAAGACCACTTTGGTGAGGGTAGTTGTCAGTTCATCTTTTTGTGTGTGCGCTGCTGCTAACGTAGGTGTCGACAGCGGTACGAGGGGCAGGAGAATGCCTCAGGAGGAGGATGGCTGAGGATATCCATCCTCCCCCTCCGCTAAAACCCGGTTCTCCTGCCCCCCCCCGTCCCTAGTATAATCACGCAGCCGACAATCCAGCTCCTGTGAATCCTAGCGTCCTCAACGTGCTCTATATCTTCCGTCCCCACGTCCCCCCCATATAAGCCCGATCCCCAGCCGGCGTAATGACCTTCCCTACAGGCATCACTTCCCGCAGCGGCAGCGTCCAGGATACTCTATTCCCCGACGGGAATATGAAGATATCCCCACCATCTACCTGATACCCCATCACCGCACTTGGGCCCGTATTCGGTATGGGTAGGTGGAGGTGGATACCCTACTCGTCTAGGTCCATCTTCCAACATTCGATATGAAGGCGAAACGGATTGCGGCTTATTTTTGCTATAATAACAAACCATGTTCAGCCCACTAAATTCAAAAGCTGCCACTCCGCATCCAAGGGAAGTAAGTCTTGTGTTTCCAAACATCCGACCTCGATCATCAATGAAGGCCAAGATTCCCTCTCTACCCGAGTAATAGGCCGCAAGCCCTGGTCCCCTTCCATAGAATCCATACTGCGAACTCCTGAGACCCGGAATCGTGTTGCCTCCACCGCGGAAATCCAGTGTCTACCATCCCCCGGGATTGATGCGGTCTTATATACAATCTCCGTATACAGATCATAGGCGACTTTGTAGTGTTCCGGACCAGCCATGATCCGCAAGATGGTTGCATTTAGGGGATTTTCAAATGCGAAACATACGGCTGACCTCAACTGAGCTGCCTTGAATTCCCTCTCGATCTTCTCGAAGTCATGCTCAGTAATGACGCCATGGAAATACAAAAGAATTTCCCCAGTTGGGGCGGAATCAAGAGTCCTGGTTATGTTCTTGACTAGTTCACTTGGAGATTCGAATTCGAACCTGTGGGAGGATTGAGGGGGCTTGTTTCCGAAGCGGGATACTAGGGGTATTTTTTGTAGGCCTAGACCAAACGTGTAAGTTGACCGGGTACAGCAAGGGTCGATTTCCGTTGCTGTAGGACATGAGATGTGTAATCACAGACCTTGACTAACACCAGAGATCGCAAAAGCGCTCAACGACTCCCCGCCATGAGAGAGACGTTATAAGCCAGCAAGATAGACGCGAGCCCATACAAAAGAATTAGAAGGAATAAATATCCCACATGAAACCAAATATCGTTCGTCGCTGCGACGTGGGTGTGCAAAGAACATCATTGATAAGCACGGCGACAAAGTCAAACGCGGTATAAGTAAGCCACAACTAGAGCGCCCTGACGCCGTTGGAGTAATCGAAAGCGCAATCATTGCGGATTCGCTCGACGGTTGGGTAGGGTGTAAAGACCGCGGGGAAAGCGGACAAGGCAAGTTTCGTATAGATGACAAACTGCAAAGTGAGGCCCGTTCCATCAGGCCAAAAGGAGTCGGTCTCGGAATAGCCTGTGACTATCCTCTGGCCAAGAAGAAAGTTATCGACCAGATTCTGAAGGGTGAGTGCATTCCTGACATTGTCATCGCCCCTGAAAGCAATTGTAGCATTTGTTGAAGAATCTCCCCTCCTACGTAGAGTCCACCGGGGGTGAAGTTATGATAGATGAGTTTAATGTAATTTTTGAGATCATCGAAAGAGTTGACAAAGTGTAGATACAGTCTCCGCTAAAATCTGCAAATACAGACCAGTTCCGACTTTTTCGCGTTCCGATCCAGGTATGATGCGTAAGATAGCTGAATTTTCTCAATACTCAAACGTGAAAAGCGGAGGAGAAAGGTGGCTCTGTCACGTCGCCTACCTCACCGGACAAGAAGATCGAAGTTTAAATTTAAGCAAACGTCCGAATTTGTTTGAAGAAAGTAGTTTAAACAAATAGATAGAAGTAGGAGAGAGGTCTGGGGAGTGGTTGGAGACAAGAGGACCGAAGTTTAAATTCAAGTTGAGAAATATCCATAAGGATCGCTGGTGATGGCGGAGGGGGTATAACTGCGGGATTGGAGTTGTCAATGGCTTCTTAAGAGATGGGTAATTATCAGGAAACTGCGATAGCTCCTAATGAGTGCATGTTTGAATCCTGCTGGTGACTTGGTTTTTTTTTGTTGGCGTGGGTTGAGAGGATATAGTAGGACAATTTATCCCTGTTGACACCTGAAATACTACGACAGTTCGATTAAACAATCAGTGCAGGGGGCTGAAAATGCAACCGGTTCAGGCAATGAATCACAGTCAGTGACTCGGTGTGGCTAGAGTCAAAGAAAGAACCAATGCCTGGCGCTAATTTGACACACATATTTTACGGGCGCCACAATCGGAACAGTCGGGCCGTATTGCACTTGTGCACTTGTTTGATAGTCTAAAAAATTTTCTTCATTCAAGTCAGGAAGCTTAATTTTTTAATTTTTTTCCCTCTTTCTTCTTCTTTTTCTATTCGCGAAAAAATAAAACCGTCTCCTCTCCTGTTCAGCACATAGATTATGAGAGATATAAGTAGGGGGAGAGGGGAGGGGTGAAAAACAAAGCAGAACCCCACCAATTCGCCAAACGCAAACGGACAAACACCAAGTCCCATGTTGGGGCTAAGGAAGAAAAGAAAAGAAGAAAAGATACAATAGAGGAGGAGGAGGAGGAGGAACAGGAGGATGAGGAAATCGAGGAAACAAGAAGCTCCCTTGCAACACACAGAGGGACGAGAGATGTTTCTGCCCGTGGGGGCGCATGGGCACGGTTTGAGCCCAGGCTTAAGACCGATAAGGACATCGGTGGCGCTGGTGGTGCGGGGGAGGTGCAGGGGGGTGGGGTCGTCTGCGGAGCCCGTTGGGGAGCCACCCCACCCGCAGCGGATACGCCAGTGGCAGCGGCAGCAGTAGCGAGCGCGAGCGCTTGCGAGACGGAAAGCGGGCGTCGCGCCGCTATCGCCAGAGAATTTTTCTGCTTCTTCTGGTGGAAGTGGGTGTATGATATCCCTACACTTCCCCTTCCTGCCTCGTTTTCTTCCCGTCGCCGCTTAAGCATAGCTTCCTCCTCTCTGACAAACGTAGCGGAGCTCGGGGGTGAGGGCTTCGATGCCGGAGAAGTTTGTTAACCCCCGCTAGGTGGTAATCGCGACGTCGGCGTCGGGGGTGGGGGGTTTGTAGATCATCTTCCTAGGAGGTAGAGGTAGGTGTCTTGTTAAAAACCCTCGGCGTCCTGTTGCTCCTCCAAGCGAGACCGAGTTCGAAGAGGTAGATTCCCGATTGAAGAACAATATAACGGCGCTGACCGCTGCAGTTGCGGTTATCGGTAGTACAGGGATGGGTGGTAGTTGGTAGATGCGCCGCTGGAAGAGGTGTTCAGCGGTGAGTAGGGTTAGCCTTGTCCTCAAGATTTGTATCTGCTGGTCTGAGTGTGTGTTTTGTGATTCGAAGGCTACCACAGTTGATTGCCAGACTTGGTGGTATTGTTCCCTCTTCTGAGTGTTAGTACCGCCGGGAATCTGAAGATAGAAAGGGGGACAAACCTAACTGCGCAGTTCTGCTAGAACTGTAGAATTTAGTTTCCCAATGAATTGTGCCGTCTTCTCCATTTGGCGCTTTTCAACCTTGACGAAGGCGTCGCGATCACCTCGAAGCCACGGTCAGTGATGCCGTGGGTATAGAAGTAGGAGAGAAGGATCGGGGGAGTTGTTGGGGACAAGAGGATCGAAGTTTAAATTCAGGTTGAGGAATATTCGTAGGCATCGCTGATGATGGCGGAGAAGATATAACCGCGGGATTAGAGCGACCAATAGTCTCGTGGGTGATGGGTGATTTTCAGGAAACCGCAATAGCCTCTGATGAGTGCTTGTGTGAATGCCGCTAGCGATTTTTTTTTTGAGTGGCAACCTGTGTAAACAGTTTACCACTCTCAGACAAGTCACCATGGCAACGGTCACCCCTGCTATATACTCGAATTAAGAAGGCAAAAAGATCCATTCGTGCAAAAGAGTTGAAACATAACAAACCACATGATTGGTTAAGACAGTAAGAACGGGAATAACCGATACTCGCCTATACTGTACAACCTAAACCCCACCAATGCTCCTAGTACTTGTAGTGTACTAGATTCCTGACAACACAGACCCATTTTTTCATAGGCATTCCTTAAACCGACAAGCCCCTGGACCGTGCGAACTTACTGTAAAAATTTCCTTTAAACAACCGAATTGGGAGTTCTGAAGGTCTCTATTGTTTATTGTACAGATGACCCGCCATATTGATAGGCGAGATGGCGCAAGGGTCGTAATGGCTGAAGGCGTTGGCACAGAAGTTGGTTGTGACTAAGGGGCAGAGGGAGGGAAAGCAAAATTCAATAACAATAGGAGATTTAAAACTCCCAGGTGGAATCATTCCACTTTTATTAGTTCATTTTTATTAGTGGGAGTTGAACCAGATTGGACTGCATCGCTAATTAAGATTTAGAGCTCACCTTCGGCTCGATGTTCATTGGAAGGATAGCAAGGTTCGACCCAATCAGGACGATATCCACTTCACCTTATGCCTGATCAGCGTGTTCAAGTCCTTGCGTATATATATATACCCTCCTTCACATAATTCAAACAAAGACGTCACTCAGCTAACCACCCTACCTTCCAGTACTCTAACCTCTCCATCGTTAGCTCTCCACCCGCCACCTCTGCTCAAAACCAACAAGTACAACTTGCACACTCTCTTTAACTCCTCCATAATCGCTAGCGCAAACTCCAACATCACAAACCTTGAAGTCCCCCACTCCCCACTACACTGCGCCATCCGCTCCTACCGGTAGGGCTCTTCCTCAGGCGTAACTTTACACCTAACAAACCATTCCTCAAATAGTGCACTAATCCTCTGCCTCACGTTAAAAACAACAAACGCCCTCATAACCCAGGGAATTACCGTGCGCGTGCTCTCACTCGCCAGCTTCACCAATATTAAACAGACCACACGCCCAGAGTCGGACCTGCACAAAATATGACAATAACAGTACTGGCTGTGCTTCGTCGTTGAGCCGTTTAGCAAACTGAAAGCATCCAGGGTCACCATTGCCACCAACATGAATGTGCAGTTCAAAATACACCTGGACAGGAAGGATCATGATAGGGTCAAGGTGGAGCTTGTGTGGGCCAGGTTAATAACTTGGGCTTGGGTCTGGGGAATGTTCCGGGGGTGCGGTGAGTCATCCGAGCACTAGCGGGGAGAAGTCGGTATCTGTGGGCGTCAGGGTTGATGAAACGAAGTGGGGGAGAGTACTGAAGATGCTGTACATCTCCATGACGGATGAGGAAGGTGAGGGCTCAGCCATCCCAACTGCGAGTCTTCCCTTCTTTATGGCTTCGTTTTAGACGGTATAGGCTAATATTTGGGATAGTACTATTTGAGTTTGGTATTAATGTTCCTATTGTAACACAGATGTCTAACTCACATGACATTATCGCCGATTATAAAAATCCCTAAACCAGGAACCGGCATCTAATTAACTAAGGTACTAGTTGTAGCGCCACACTTAACCAGAAATGAAGAAAAAGTACTAGTACCAAGGCCCAAAACGATAAACCTAAAAAACCCCTGCCAAACCAAAAAGCCCAATCCACCGAATCATCCGCGAAGCTAATAATTGGCTTGTCGATCGTCTTGATAGCAGACTCGCTATAGAGAGTACACTACGATTATTAATCTACGATAATGTTGATATTAGAGCCTATCATACCATATGCTAGGGACTCCGCGACACAACGTCTGCAATCATGCCTATTTGTTTTTCAAAGCATTAACTACCATACTCTCAGCCGATCTTGTCCAATGGCAAACTACCCAAAATGTTAACACTGTGGTCGACCTTTGATTGGACAAGAAATATTTTGGTTTTGAGAGCCTGAGTTTTGCTAATAAGAGCCGCATATAGTACGCATTTGTATTAAGCGATATTCAGTTGTTTTTATCTTGCATCACCTGCGTTTGCCCCTTTGTCTAATTCACTTACTTTTCCCCATCGATTAACCTCGTCCCTCAAAGGCCTTACGCGACCAAGAATCCCACTTTAATTCGCCTATTCCTCTACCCATTGAGCAAAAGGCGCACATGTCTCTCTTGCCCAGCACATGTCTTCTGGTTATAACTCGGCAAAGAAAGGCCACCTTTTTACATTTTAAGTCCCTGACTCTTCATCGCCCGGCTCCCGTTGTCTGTGTTGACGCCTGAGACGAAATCTGAATGTCCTACGATAGATTATACTGTTGGCCATGGATCCAACGTATACCTCAACAACGTGGGAATAGACTCCATGGAGTCGATCAGCTAGTGGAGGCTTTCCCATGACCCCGACTTCGTTTAAGTGGGCTTTCTTCATATTTCCGACACTTCGTTGGGCTTCGATCGCAACTAGGTGCATTTCCAGGATCACTTAGCACAACTTCCCTTCTTCGAGTAGCAGCACCTTCTCCCGGACTTCCAACTCTGCTTGGGCTTGTAGGGAAACAGCTCCCTTTTTTTTCTGTTTCCTACTGATCGGCGACCATTCTTGATAGTCTTTCGTTCGCTTCGGCGCTCTTTTTCTCGGGCTGTAATTCTTTTTTCGGCTTAGCTTGTTCGAAGCTCTAGCACCTTGTCGACCGTGTCCTTCGATTTTTCCCCCAATCCAACATTTAGTGTCGCTGTTACTCCTCAAGATCCCCAAGCCTCTCGTGATAAGGTTCGACTTAATGAGCCACAAAGTCGGGGGAATGTTGAGATGTTAGATATGGCCTTTTGTCTTGTTGCTTTGGGGGTTTGGGATTAAAGCGGTGGAGCGAGCCATGGATATAAAATATTTAATTGACAACCGCCTTGTGATGGGAAGGCGGAGATATTCCATAGGCCACCGGAACATTGCCTGGAGTCCTGTGAGTTATCAAGTCTAAATAGAGAGTTGCCTTGATGGGCAAAACAGTGATCAAATGTTGGCACAAATCACAAGCACACTGGCAAACACTCAAAGCCCATAAAGAAAACAGAGTCACAAAGAAAACCCAGTCACCGGCGGTATTCACACAAGCACTCATCAGATGCAACCACATATATCTAAGGGGCCATTGACAACTCCGATCCCGCAGTTAGACTACATCCTCTCTACTATCATCAGCGATCCCTACGAATATTCCTCATCCAAAATTTAAACTCTAATCCTCTTCTCCCCAACAACTCCCCCGATCCCCCTCCTCCTTCTACACAGTTTCATTCTCGCTCTTCATCTAAGAAAATTCTACAAACTAGGTCCTCAGTGTTTTATTCTTCCTTTTCTCTCGTGTGGTGTCAAGGTCACTTAGTCGGTTGATCTAGTACGGCATTTGCACTGCTTAAACTGGTGAGTACGGGCTAGCGATAGTCACATTCAAATGTGATTTTTACCCTAGTTTTGTATGGAAATCGCAATAAGACAACATCGGCTAACTCTTTCTTACCAGACCTAGACTTTTCAGGGCTTTTATTTTGACGCAATCGTAAGTTTCACCTCAGCCCGTGCTACCCCCTGACGGGTCCTCACCCATTTATGCGGTACCACATCCGGTGCCTATTTACAGTACTAGGACAAAAGATTCGTCCGATGCCCATTTTACACCAAAAGTAGCCGACTTCGCCACCCTCCCCCTGGCCACAATCTTTATAAGAATCCACAAAAATTTTGCTGTGTATTAGAAAATCCGTAGATAATATAAT
>Ga0307507_10006187_pt1 | contig 18671 bp, 15 predicted proteins | sample 7_EM_MG_FD_207223 | JGI IMG/M metagenome (GOLD analysis project Ga0307507, IMG submission 207223) | Populus trichocarpa ectomycorrhiza microbial communities from riparian zone in the Pacific Northwest, United States - 7_EM | ecosystem: Host-associated > Plants > Roots > Unclassified | place... | reverse complement strand
GTACAACATCCGGGTAGAAGGTCTTGGCACCCCCCCCATTTTACATCAAAAGTATCCCACTTCACAACTCAATGAACATGTTATATGGAGTAAACAATAAAGGTAATAATTATGGATAGTAGGAAATTTCCATGAAATTTTATCATATCACTTTTTTGTGCTCTTAGGTTACATTGGTTAAAAGTTATTGTAGGTATTTCACACCTTATAACATATAGATGTACCTTTTATATGGGGCTCACATACAAAATTGTAAGTACCACCTGCCCAACTGGCAAACACACCACAACCATTCTTGACAGCATTTTTTTAATACAAAAAAATTATGACAAGAGAAATTTTCATGGACTCCCCACTCTTGTTTAATTACCAGTATACTTTTATTTGCATTAGAAGGGCTTGATCAATGGCTATAAAGTAGGATACTTTTGGTGTAAAATGGGGGGGGTGCCAAGACCTTCCACCTGGTGGTTGTACATAAAACGTCGGACAGTACACGATCTAAAGAGGAAAGATGTGAAAGTGTGGTGAAAAAAGGGAAAAAAAGAAAAAAGAAAAAAGAAAAAAAAGGCCACCGTTTCTAGGATAATTGCGCCGAATGAAAAGATTTACTCTCCCCTATCCTTATTCCGTCTCCGCTTTTTTCCGCCATCGAGACTGTCGGCGAATCCGTTGTCGGGAAAATCAAAGACGTAGGAACCACCTGCATCCTTTGCCTTTCTCTTGCCTAATCCCTCACTGCCCTTAACGTGATGACCACCGTCGTCGCTACGCTCGTTGCGGATCTCCGGGAAGGTCTGTATCAACTCTGGCCTTTGGGCGGGTGGCATTTCCCTAGTGAAGTACTTATGCCTCAAAGCTTCACTGGCTGTGATCCTCCGATCGGGGTCGTAGGTTAACATCTCGTTAATCAACCTGATTGTCTCCTTGGATTGACCTTTCAGGCGTCTCTCAAGCATGTTCTCGCTCTGGGCCCCGACAGGTGGATTGTAATATCTGCCTCTGTTACCAGCGCTTTTTTCGTAGATACCAGGGAGGAGACGCATCTTGGGCCAGATCTTATCGTTGGGTGAACCGATGAGCTTGACAATGAGAGAGAATTGTTCGGTCTCGGTTTCACCTGGAAGAAGTGGCATCTGGAGGATCAATTCCCCCATAATGCAGCCGGCCGACCAGATGTCTACGGAGGGGTTGTAACGGTTGGCCGATAGAAGGAGTTCGGGTGCTCGGTACCAGACTGTAACCACACCGGGGGTGAGGGGACGGGGGGAATACTCGCGTGCCATACCAAAGTCAGCTGTAGGAGTAAGTTTGTTGTTCCTGAGTGAGTGAGTGCTGACCAAACTTACCGATCTTTAAGATGCCGTGAGCTGTGAGTAAAAGATTAGACATTTTAATATCTCTAGTGTCTATGTTAGCACGAACCTGCCCGAGGACATTTAAAGGAAAGTACCGATGAATAATATCGTGCCGATGTAGATATTCTAACCCTTCTACCAATTGCCTCATAAGACATTTCACTAGATGACTGTCAAACTTGAGGTCGCACTTGCGCAGAAGAAATTATAGAAAGAGGCGCATACCTTCACTCTCAGAATACTTAACTCTCGCATGATCGAGAAGGTTTGCCAAATCCTAGAATAACCGAAACGGAAGCACAAACTCCATCGTCCATTTGAACGAAGGAATTCATAAGCCAGCCGAGGTGCGCCAATTGTCCGTCAAGCAAAAATTCCAAAGGGAAAAAAGTTTCCACCAACCTGTTCCGCGTATTCCATAACCATGTAAACCTCGTCGAATTCAACGCCAACAGCAACATCCAGAACGTTGACGACGTTGGGATGTCGGAGGGATTTCAATATGGAGATCTCGCGTAGAGCGGTGATTGGAATGCCGTTTCCGCGGTCAGAATCGAAAATTCGAACTTGTTTGAGAGCGACAATGTTTTTCTTTCTATCGGATCCGTGGTCTCGAGCTCGATGTACTACTCCGTAGGCTGTTTGATTAAAGAGTTGGTTAATACTATGAATTGCAGTAAGGTAACGCTGTGGGTGCGGGGAAACAGACTTCCTTCCCCTAGTTGGTTCAGTTTCTCGAACTCTTTGATGTCGCGACAGTTTCCTTTCAAGCAGTTAGCTTTGTTGGTGACTTTCAGGGATGGAAAAAGGGAACATACCTGTGATACCGTCTGGAAATTCGAGGTTAGGGAGCGGTTGACCGGTGATAGATAGCCAGCGCGGAGGATCACGAGCATCCATGATTGGAGTTTTGTGGATATGGTAGGAGGAGGAAGAGAGGTCCGGAAGGCGGTATGGTATGATATAATGAGAGGTTAACTTTAAGTTTGGTGCAAGTCGATTGCGAGTTGAGCTTTGTTTTTGTTTTTTTTTTCATCCTCATCGGTTAGCGACGCCACATACTTGAGTGGTTCGAGCATCTTGCAGGGTGCAGTTTTTCTCGGCAACCAATGCCACGCAAGACATTCTGAATTTCTTGGCCGAGTGAGTCTTGATGAGAACGGCCAACAACTGGGATAAGGAATGTAAAGGAGCCAGTATACAAGTAGTGGCTCATACACTCAGCCATTTTGCGTAAGTAGAGGCTGCTGGAAAGATGTGGAGGATGGGTTATTAGATACCTAATGATTGGGTTAACTGGTTGAAGTTTTATGTAGAAGGGAGTCCCAGTGTAGTCCTCGGGAGCTGTAAATAAATCTGAGAAAGAACCCGAATCTCAATATAGCTTGGGTATGTCGCAAATTTTGAGATCTGTATCTTCGACTCTTCCAAGAAATCAAATTTTTTAGTGCTGTAGTCGCCGTCCGAGCTCTCGCTCGTCGAAGCTCAAGGTCTCTTAGAAGGTAGTAGCTGCTGCCAGTAGAGGGGCTGCTATATTGTCTGTTTGTGTCAGACTTAATAGTAGGGGAATTCTGCTGATACTTAGGGCTCAACTAGACTAAAGACTAGTGTCTCCTAGTAGTGTTTGAGGTTGTGAGAGTGTAATTTCTTTCAACCGGGATGTGCTGGTGTAGCGGTTGATTGGGGGTGCGATTTTGTAAGTAAGAAGTTGAAGACAAACTTTTTCTTTTGGCGAGTGAGAGTTTCCCTGTGCAGTAACCTTGGGTTATAGTTATGCGAGTTTCTCCACATGATACTCTGGGGCTTGAAGAGACCCGGGAGCGTTTTGGGAGTGAAGCATCTGAAGTCACAAACATACAACCTAGGAGCCTAGTGTGATCTACTCAAGTACCACACCATACCCACAACTCAATGGCACAGAGGTAGAGCCACAGGGTTGACTTTAGCCCCCCTCAAACCTCCTCTTCGCACTGGTAAAAGACGGAGTACGGTATGATACAGATTCATGGCATGGGCTCTAGTCTACGAGGTGGTTTAAAATTCCGCAGACTGGTTAATAGGGTGCCAAACAGGATGGGCCAGTGAGCAGGGCGGAAGAGCCAGCGTTTTCCAATCAGGTTAGGCATGATACGATACCCTCTCTGAGGGAGGCAGTGGTGCTTGCTACCCTATGGTGCTCGGCACCGGATCAGGTATGATAGTCGAAGTTCGGGAGCACAATAACGCTTTCCCACGCCTTGGGGAGCTCTCGCCACCAGCACTTTAATGCCAGCATGCATAAATTTTAATTACTAATAATAGCGGACTATCTCCTCCGGTACGAGCTTGTCAACAAAGAAGCAGATCCCCACGTGGGTTTCCATACAAAATGCACAAGCTTACACGTGCTTGCGGTGAGAAAAAGTAATCAGGTGAGATGAGCCGAGACTCAACTCTAATTTTGCGAAACAATTAATTATAGTTTCCTAGGGGTTTGGGGAAAGTGTATAGGCAATATGGTAGGAATCTTAATCAAGGCTAATACCATATTCTGATGCTCACTCTCGTTATTATTTCCTGTCTTTTGATTTCTCTTATTTTATCGTTATTAAAATATACTTTGCTTATCGTAAATGATGTCACTTGAATCGTGGACTTGCCCATTCCCAAACCTCCCCCACTCAAATTTTCAATCCAAACCTATTCCCCCTGCAACTTACACAACAGAACCAGTAACGTAGAATAAGCGGCAATGCTAATCAAGCTGACCACCGCAACAATCTATCCTCCCACAAAGAGAATCAGCAACATCCCATTCACAGAAGAGAGAAAGGAAAAAGCCCCACATTCCCCGAAGTCCTGAACTTTTTCCTCCCTCCCTCATTCTCATCCATAAAGAACTGCCTGTTCCCACTCCTCCTCCTTAAAAGACTAGCGAGCATGATGAATGCACCGAACACCGCGAATAGAGCGCCAATAGAGTAAAACTCTTGTGTGAAGATCCGAAGGATTATGAGGGAGAAGGAGAACTGTGAGAGTGCAGTTCGCAGATATGCACCTTCAAAGGTACGCTGGGCGGCACGGATTTCAACCAACTCAGCTTGCGTGAGGACGACGCTGGTGGCCCGGTGCTGGCGGAGGGTGTAGTTTGATGGTGACTAGGGGGGTTTAAGGAAGGTTAGCTGGGCCTAAGGGGGAGACATGGGGGATAGGGAAGAGAGAAAAATGGATGGCAAATATACCTCGAGCATGATTGCGGAGTAGATGGGGCACGGAGGGGTAGCTTGACGTTGGGATAAAGTTTGTGCACTACTGCCAATAGAGACCTTACGATACCGGTACTCGGGGAGGAACAGAAGGAGTGAGGTTACCTGGGCTACCGGTGCCGGTATCATAGTTCGTGTGTGGCGCGTGATGCAGCCGGGACGGACTCCGCAGGGAGGGCACATAAGACATCTGCCAAGACTCTGAGATGTCTCTGATCTCGGCGGCGGCGTCGTCGGGCCGCCGAGCCTCCTCGAGACGCCCCCCGAGCTCCCAGTTTGCGTTGTTCGGTTTCATCCACTTCGATAGTCTCTATCATATCGTGCGGTGAGGGTTCCCCCCGCCTTCATTTGATCTATTCCCGGCGCTAGAAGTAGGGTAGTATGGACAAGTAATGATACAGCTGACATCACAGGTGTGGTTACTTTAACAGGGAGCAAGTTGGGTGAAGGGTTATGGTAAGTTAATTATTGGTGACGAGAGACAATGGTTCGTCCGTGATCATGCAAGGGTTTGATTTTCGCCCGCCTGCTCGAGTTATGATAGGTCGAGATGAGGGGCTGTTACCCCAATTTTTGCGGCGGTGGCACTTTTAGCTGCCGGGCTCCTGTCGACACCCGTGGGTATAGTAGCAGGGTTAGATCGTGGATTGACAAGTCTTTTCGCTATAGTAGTTGTAAAATTTATGATACCGGTAGCTTACCAATACGGCTCGCCAGATCGATGTTAGACCTTACAGTATACTGGTATATATCTAGATTTACATGCCGCACTTGGGTAATGTATACAATATTGATGCCCTGTTCCAAGTGAATGGGGCCTCCGATTCGCCAATCGGTGTTATGGTTCCATTCTTGTCCAACAGAAAGCTGTGCTGTGTTTTTACCGTCGAGGCGCAAGTTCCCTACTAGTAGTATGGTATTCCTAATTCAGATACTAGGGCACTAGCCCCCATAATTATCCAGGTTCAAGGGTCCCCGACCAACCCAAGCACGATACTGTACTACAAACCCAAACCTGGGAATCTTCCAAGCTGGTACGAGTACTATACTATCATAATAATATTATGGTATGATAGTACGGGGAGGGCCTACGGGCAATTCTAAGCTCCCCCAAAAGGCATGGGGTAACGGGGTTCTAGACAATCTACCAAACCTAAGGGTTGGGTCCTTGATTGAGGGAGGGCCGATCAAAAATTGAGGGTCTTGAGATATCTCAGCACAGATATTGGATCCTGGCTGATAGGGTTTTTTTTGGGTTAACAGTAGGAGTTGGGCTGTGGGTGCGCCTTCAATACCGATGCCTTTGTGATGATCTGGGGCTGTGGACGCTGGTGGATGGCACTATTTCATTTCGGGTATATTCGAGTACTCGTACACGGTATTTTAATTCCTAGAATCTTTAAAAGCCTTGAAATCCCTCACTTTCTACTGTTTTTGAAGATTCACACTATCAATTTTCACGTGTCACCGAGGGAGCACCCGCAAGGATTGCCGACCATTTGGGAGTCGGGAAGCATAGGTAATCAGCCCCTTTTCCTTGGCGGTCCTGGCCGCCAGTCTCACCGCGAGAGCTCAAAGGTCACTGAGCGCTCGCCGATCTACTATATCATCATCGCCTCCCAACGACGACACAGGAAGCAGCCATGGCAGCGTTCAGTAAACTCGTTTCGGCACTGGGCTCGAGAATACCCTCTAGCCCACCGACCTGGAACACAATCTTCAAACTTGTCTTCTTTTTACTTGCGTTGGTGAACATCAAGTCTATTCCATTAACATGGCATGTGAGTATTCTCCGTACGCTTTCTTTCTCCCCCTGACATTCCCGAAGACGGCGCAAATAGTAGCTTATCGCGAGGACATCATCACAGTTCCGTTTCTACCGCTCTTTATACTTCCATCTACTCCGCCGGAAGAAAGTGCTGCCTCGACGCGCAGACCTGTTCTCCCCGATAGCTACCACCTCGAGATCCCCGCTGTACGAATGTGATCTGAACCTGCACAAGTCCAACAGCACATACTTCAGTGACCTAGACATCGCAAGAACCCATCTCGTCTGCCACCTAATTAAGAAATCCCTGTCCATCCGCCGCAAGAACAAGAAACCACTGTACGTAGCGCTCGCTGGAGTCTCGGCGCTCTTTCGTCGAGAAATCAAGCCGTTCGAAAAGTACGAGGTTGTTACACGACTACTCTGCTGGGATACAAAATGGGTGTTTGTCGTCAGTCACTTCGTCGCCCTGAGGAAGGGCCCCGATGGGAAGAGGAAGATCTTCGCTACTTGCATAAGCAAGTACGTGTTTAAGCAAGGCAGGATCACGGTTCCTCCTGAAGAAGTGCTTAGGGAATCTGGGCTGCTGCCAGAGAGGCCAGCTGGTGCTAAGGAACTGACCCCGGCGGTTTCGGGAACGGCGTCACCCAGGGATGACGAGTTGGTGGATATTTCTGGGAAGGCGATTGCCGCAGCTGAGGCTGTTGGTGGCTCTGATGGGGATACGCTGATGAAGGATTTGGACTCCTCGTTGACCCGGAAGGGTGAAGGTGATGAGTATTGGACCTGGGAGCGTATTGAGGCGGAGAGGAAGAGGGGATGTGAGGTCGCGAAATATATGATTGGGTTGGATCCGCTGGACAATGAGCTGAGGGATGGAACAGAGGAAGGGTTGGTTCATATTGGAAGTTGGTACTAGGGTTTTCTGGGAGTGTATATTGGGGTGAGGAGCTTGACTTACTGCTTTAGATTCTAGAATGGGTGCCGGTTTGTTGTTTGTCATAATGGGGATATTGTCGGAATTGGCGGTTTACATAGTTCTATTTGCGCAAGGAATGCTTTCGGGGATGCTCTTGGACAGTTCATTAGTTCAGCTAGCTTGTTTTCTTAATATGGGGTTATGGAGTTATTATCATTTTACAGAGTGATTACTATGTTCTCGGGTTAAAGGCAGAACGGAAAGTTACATCTGAGTACGATACCCCTTGCGGATGGGATTTACTGATATGATACCTTGAACAAAGGAGAAAACCTAACAGTAACTAACCCGTCTCTAATCCCAAAAACCAATAGTCCCGAGTGACAACTGATGAGCACAAGCACTTTCGACTACCTTATAGCGGCTAAATCTCCAAGTGGTAGAAGCGGGTTAACAGCTAAAAGTGCAAACCTCAAGAGTCCAAATACCTCCTAAATACCCTACAAGCGTGGCAACTAGTTGCCCTAGGCTGAGGGTTCTAAACCGAACCAAGTGACCGTTCGAACACCGGCCACCAAGCCGACAATGCCTTGTCAAGCCATAGCGACAACCTCCCGCCAAAACACCACAAACCATCACCTCTACCGCCTCTACCACCTTTACCACCTCTATAACCACATAACACGCAGTCAGACTCGCCGCGGTAACACAAATAAGAATGCCGTTAACAAACTATAACCGCTCAGCAATATTTGCACTGATACTTGCACTTGCGATCTGGCGATTCGAGCCCTTCAAGAAACCCTCAAGGATAAAGTGCTACCAGCGTATTGACACTCTGTCTCCAGCCAATGATTCGTTCACTTGCATTCACGCATCCAGCCGGAGCGGGCAGGTTATCCAACTTTTTAACCATAGCAGCGATAGCGGCAGCAATGGCTCAGATGCAGGGAATGTAAGCTCTGGTTATGTGATTCCTGGGCTGTGGGATGGGCACGCACATGTTTTGCAGTATGGGGAGATGTTGAGTAGTGTTAAGCTTTATGGGGCTGGGAGTGTTGACGGTATGATATGCAGCTCAACAGTTTGTTTTATTTTTATTCTGATCGCGGTTTTAGAAAGCAAGACGAGAATTAAAGAATATCTGAGAAAGAATCCTACGCATGGGAGTAAGGAGAAGTGGATCCGGGGGATCGGGTGGGATCAGGGGAATTTTGGCGGGGTCATGCCGGTTGCTGTACTTATTCTGATGCTTTTTGCTCCCCCGGTTGGCGATGTGGTGTTTGCTTACGAGGTGGTATGTGCCACGGGGTGCGCGTGTATGATGGTGACTAGGAACAACTCAGTCGAGATCCAGAGTTATCTGGGTTATATATCATGCTGGATAGAGTCGATGGTCACTGCGTTTGGGTTTCTGGTTTGTCTATCTTATACTCCCCCCCTCTACCACCCTTCTCTCTTCCTTTTCACTGGCTAGTGGATTGAGACTGTGTTTGCGAGGTAGAACCGGTTCTCAGCCTTCTCCCAAACCCATTCCCAGTGATCCCTGGCGGTGAGGTAATTACTAACCCAGGCGTCGGGGTGTTCTGTGATAACGCTATGGACCCCATATACGATGTCTGGCCACGTCCAGGACGTGATGAGAAGGTTAGATTCCTGGAGGATGCGATGAAGTCGTTGCATTCCGTCGGCATTGTTGGGGCACATGATGCGGGTATGCTTCCAACTGATGTGGAAATGTTTAATGGGTAGGACTCATGTGTACCCGGGCTTCTGGTATGGAGGGGATTTGCTGATGGGCTGTAGTCTTGCGGATGCGGGGAGGTTAACGCTAAGGCTCTACGTGATGCTGGAGTGCCCGGTTCGAAACACTATCTGTGAGGATGAAGTAAGAATGATTCATCGTGAGGATGGGAAGTTGAGTGTGCGGTCTGTTAAACTCTATGCGGGTATGAACCCAATGGGTTGTGGAATTTCCTCTAATGCCGACTAATGACATGACAGATGGGGCCCTTGGATCTTGGGGCGCCGCCCTCCTATCGCCATACACCGACAAAGCCAACGCGACCGGCAGCATGCTGATCGAAGAAGAAGACCTCTACTCGGTTGTCAAGAAATGGGCTGACCTAGGATACCAAGTGAACATCCACGCAATTGGTGACCGCGCAAACCGGGCCGCCATAACGGCCTTCGAGAAAGCCCTAAAGCCCCTCTGTCCCCAAACCTCTAATTATGAAGCCCGTAGCCTCCGGTCACTGCAGGATGAGAAACGCTTTAGAATAGAGCACGCACAGATAATATCCCCAGAGGACCAAGAAAGACTCTTTAACCTCGGCATTATTCCGTCTATACAACCTACCCATGCCACCAGCGACATGGCATACGCTCTCTCGCGCCTCGGCCCCGAACGTCTTGCCAAGAGCGCATATCGGATGAAGTCATTCTACAACGCCGGTCTCCCAGTAATTCTGGGCTCGGACTTTCCCATAGAGCCGCCTTCTCCCTTCGCGGGTATGTATGCCGCAATGACCAGACGTTCACCGGAAGACGGTAGCTCAAAGAATAATACCTGTCCGGAATGCGGCTGGCATCCCGAAGAGAAAATTACGCTCCAGGAGGCATTGGGCGGATTCGGCGCCCATGTGGCGTGGGGCGGGTTCATGGATGGTAAGGGGGTTGGGGAATTGAAGGTCGGTGGGTGGGCGGATTGGATTGTGCTTGATAGGGATATTTGGGCAGTGGGCGAGGAGGGAATTAGAGATGTGAAGGTGCTTGAGACTTGGGTTGCTGGGAGGAGGGTTTGGGCTGCCGGGGAGCAGTCGGTGAAGCCAGACCCGTGGTTGAGGGGGTTGTGGGAGAGAGTTATGCTGGGTGGTAGGTTGGGCGGGGTTGTTGAACGCATAATTGGAACCCTAAATTAGTTAATTAGACACCCTTTGCTTTCTAACAATAAAGTATGATTCTGATGGTGGAGAGGTATTGAATGTTTGGTCACAGCTGACTTTCCCTGTCCACCTGAGTAAGGTTTATCACTAACTGGGTTGGGGATGTTCAGCATCACTGTTGACCCGACCCATCTGAACTGCTAGTTACCCCCAACAGCTCAATCTTCTCGAACCAGCTAGGTCCAAGCCGCCTCAGGCTATTGCCCTTATCACCGTACTCACACCCACTCACTCGCACCTCAGCCGTCGAGTTCTGCCGTAAGAATCCGTGAGTTCGGTGCGGCGGTGGACGGTCAGTTGTGGCGCTTGCAATAAGTGAAAAGTATAAACTAGAATCGAAGTAAATAACTCAATTGATAGATTGCTCGATTGGTTGGACTGAAGAAACGCATGACCCGTTTATAGACCTCTCCAACGTTCCGAGTGCCGAACCCAACACGAAGCTTTCCAGCGACCCAGCGCTCAACAAGCTAGATACATCCGTTAATCAATATCTGGATATGCCGACGAAATCGAAAAGGCGTGAAGGCCGAGTGCGATACGGGGGGTCGGGACTAAATGCGTCCCTACTAACTGCGCACCAGCTAACCTGAGTACGGAAGTGAGAATGGGACTCGATAGCTGAACATAGCTACTTAACTGTATTATCCTCGGTTATATGGGTTTTAACCGAGACAGATCACTGCTTAAAGTCCTGTGTATCATACAGTCCCAGGCACCTAAAACCGACCTTGTGGTCAACTAAAATCGACAATCAAAATTAACAACGAATGAGGAAAACCCTCTACAAAACTATAATACGCAAAAATCGCTGCTATATGTCCGCAACCTAGCGCCGTGTTTCTTCTCCCCATCCTTGCCTTGAGCAGACCCTCACCGCCTGCCGAAATGCGGCAACCCTAAAAGAATGGGCGGAACGCGAGCAGGGAAAGTAAATTTTACAGGCAAAATACAAGAATGGGCGAAAATACGAAGTTAGAGAAACTCTACCATGAGTAAACACTTATGGGAGCAAATGCCAATGCTTGAGGTCTTAATATTGTACCGTACCGCGTGCTATGCAAACTCATCGTTCGAACCTTAAAGTTAGGCGAGTGATGGTCAGTGACGGGTTTAAAAATAACCTGGGGGGCAGTGCTAACTAAGCTGCTTCCTTGGAGATAGTAGCGGTTGAGTGTAACAGTGTGTGTGTGAACAGACTAAAGTGGACTTAGGTTTTTCTCTCGAAGGTTCCACAAAAAACCCCGCTTTCTTCAGCCTCTAGGAATTCCAGCAAGTCGACTGATTCCATCATCCATCATCTACAATACCAAAAGCAACAAAGAACAGGAGATGTCTCAACCATTCAGTAATAACACCGCCTGTTTTAACACGACTAATAATATTAACCTGACTGTTACGGACGACCAACCAAATATCCTGGCCTGGCTGTCCCCATTAGATCCCAAGTTAAGGCATCAGGACATACGAGACCGACGAGTCGAGAATGTAGGGGAATGGCTTTTACAAACCGAGGAATTTAGAAGCTGGCAAGCCGGTGGTGGGGGAGGTGAACCCAATGACGCAGTCTTGTTTTGCTATGGAGATCCGGGGGTCGGAAAGACTTATATTAGGTAATGAGGACAACCTTGGGGATGAGAGGAAAAGAGCAAGCACTGACAAGCCGTGATAGCTCATTGGTGATAGACAACTTGTGCGACCAGGCCAGAGTACAAAGTGTTGCTGTTACGTGTTTTTGCTTTGACTTCGCGGCCCAAAAGGAGCAGTCACCAACGAGTATGCTCGGTGCCCTGCTCAAACAAGTTGTGGGCGGGCTAGAAGGGGTACCGGTGGAGATAGTGCAAGCCTATAGAGACCAGAAAAAGGTGATTGGCGGGCGAGGGCCGGGACTTTCCGATATTGTGAATATGCTGCAGACTACCTCTTCCGAAAAGCATACATTCATATGTATTGATGCTCTAGATGAATGTGTGGCAGAACATCGGGCTAAGCTTCTTAATTCGCTGAACAAAATTCTCCAAAAGTCACCAGGGACTCGAATATTTGTTACTGGAAGACCGCACATTCAGGATGAAATCGGGAGGCGTCTTTCTGGAAGAGTAACGACTATGCGCATCACTCCTAGAAGAGGTGATATCATTAGCTATCTTCGTAGTAGATTGGATGAGGACACAACCCCAGATGCGATGGACAGCAGCCTGGAAGCAGAGATCTTGAAGAAGATTCCGGAAGACATTTCCGAAATGTACGTAAAATCAGCGGCACTCCGGAAGCTACCCTGAGTTATCCACTGACAGAGACTATCTAGATTCCTACTAGTCTCGTTGAATATCGATATGATCCTACAAGAAACTACAATCCATCGCAGGCGACAAAGGCTTAATACAATGAACGATGGGCTAGGGCTGGGGGATGCTTATGGTGCAACACTGGATCGGATAAAGAGACAGGGTGGTGAGAAAGCGAGGCTTGGAATGGCCACTTTGATGTGGATCTGTCATTCGGAGCGGCCCTTGGGGGCCGATGAACTGTGTCACGCTCTGGCAGTCGAGATAGGGTCACCAAATCTCAACACCGACAATGTTCCTGCAATAGGGACATTGCTGGCTTGTTGCCAAGGGCTTGTTTCCATAAATAAGGAGGCTTCCACGGTCCGATTAATCCACTTTACCCTTCAAGAGTACCTCCGGGCTCATCCCGAGCTTTTTAGTTCAGCCCACTCGACAATGGCAGAAACCTGCTTAAGTTACTTAAATTCGCAGCAGGTTAAGGCTCTTTCGACCAGTCCCTCTACCAATCTTCAAGGTACACCCTTCCTCGAATATTCCTCTTTATATTGGGGGGTCCATGCAAAAAAGGACCTTTCAAATTGCGCAAAATCTCTTGCACTAAAATTATTTAACGACTACAATAACCACATATCTATTAAGATCCTCTTGGAAGCGCTGGGGCTGTATTCCGACCGTGTTGATCGGAATAAGCTTTACCTATTCAATGGTCTGCACTGCGCATCTATCTTTGGGATCGACGAGATTGTAGCTAGTTTGATAGAGGTGGGAGGCTACGATATCAACCAAAGAGACTGCGTGGATAATACACCTCTTATGTGGGCTGCTTGCAATGGGCACGAGGGAGTGGTGAAAATACTGCTCGGACGGGATAACATCGAGCCCGATAGACCAGATGGGTACAACCAAACACCACTCTCGCTGGCTGCTCAAAATGGGCACGAGGGGGTGGTGGAAATACTACTCGGACGAGACGACATCAGCCCCGATAAGCCAGATAAGTATGACCAAACACCACTCTTACAGGCTGCTCGGAATGGGCACGAGGGGGTGGTGAACATTCTACTCGGACGGCACGACGTCAACCCCGACAGACCAGATGAGTACGGCAAAACACCACTCTTGCTGGCTGCTTGCAATGGGCACGGGGGGGTGGTGAAATTACTGCTCAGACGCGACGGCGTCAACCCCGATAAGCCAGATAAGTGCGGCCGAACACCATTCTGGTGGACTGCCCGCAATGGGCACCAGGGAGTGGTGAAAGTACTCCTCGGACGGGACAATGTTAACCCCGACAGACCAGATGAGTATGACCAAACACCACTCTTGCTAGCTGCTTGCAATGGGCACGAGGAAGTGGTAAAAATACTACTCGAACGGGGCGAAGTCAACCCCGACAGACCGGATAGGCACGGCCAAATTCCACTTTTGCAGGCTGCTTGCAATGGGCACGAAAGAGTAGTGAAATTACTACTTGGACGTGACGACGTCGATCCCGTTAGGCCGGATAAGTACGGCCGGACACCACTCTGGTGGGCTGCCCGCAATGGGCACGAGGAGGTAGTGAAAATGCTACTTGGACGGAACGACGTCAACCCCGACACACCAGATAAGTCCGGTCAAGCGCCACTCTGGTGGGCCGCTTGCTGTGGGCACGAGGGAGTGGTGACAATACTACTCGGACGGGATAATGTCAACTCCGACAGACCAGATGAGTACGGCCGGACGCCCCTCTTGCTGGCTGCCTACAATGGGCACGAGGGAGTAGTGATAATACTACTCCGGCAGGACGACGTCAACCCCGACAGATCAGATAAGTCCGGCCAATCGCCACTCTGGTGGGCTGCCCGCAAAGGGCACGAGGGGGTGGTAAAAATACTACTCGGGAGGGACGACGTCGACCCCGACAAGCCAGATGAGGACCATCGAACACCACTTTGGTGGGCTACTGAAAACGGCCACGCGGGAGTGATAGCTCTACTGCAGACTTCAACATCTGCCACCCACAGCACAACCTAAGCCCGAGCAGGTAGCGGCCTCCTTACCGCCCCCAAATAACCTACTAATACCCCACATGCCATTTTCGCAAGGACCGCAACAACACAACTCCATAATCGCGTTTGTCGCCGCCGCTGCCCCCCTCACTCTCGCCTAACCTCTTCCTTCAGCTTAAACTACTGCCTTATGGTAATTGCCGCCTTATCTTTCCTTCCGGAGCAAGCCTGCCACAATATTGTCTTTTATTGTTGCTTTCTGTCCACAAATCATCTTTGCAATGCCGGGGATTAACTGTATATTTAAAACCCCAAACTGGATTTCCCTTTCCTCTACGCCTGTGTAAAACCTCTCTCCTCTCACATTTCCATTGAGATCCAAAACGCTTCCTTACCCTAGCCCAGCTGACGGCATCTAGCAAGCTTACGGTAGGCACAGTATCCCATTGTGTCGTACAGTGCCCTGACAAAAATTGTCGTTGGTGGCCACTTTTACACCCGCAATGACCTCTTTCAGGGTGCTAGAACTCGACCACCTGCAGAACAAATAACCCAATTATTGGTAAAGTAGTAGTTCTGGGTCTCTCAGTGGCGATATATCAATACTGGATGAACTGTGGCAACACAAACTTAGAAATTTTCAAAACATGTATCTTTTTCTATGAGAGCCCGTACAAATCCTTGGCACTTCGCTCCAGTTTGTTGATAAGCCACGCCGGTTGACGAGTGCTGTCCACAGAACAAAGGAATCGGTTACAGAAATGTGAATTTCAGATTTACTAGATCTTTAGCTATCTATTCACATTTCTTTTGTGTTAATTAATTAAGAGATGGGGGCGCAGATTGGCATTTTAGGGGCCACGGATTTCGGTCGTTTTGGTATTTTTTCAGCGGTACTTAGGCCCACCAACGATGGCTTTTGTCCAAGAACTATATCTTACGCTACGCTCAGAAGAGTGACAGTCTATGACGGCGGTATAAAACAACCGAGGAAAGAGTAGTGATGTGATTACTAGATTGCCTGCTTGGAGGTGATAGCGGTCAGGTGTAGTAATGCGTATAAACCAGCCGAAGCAGAGTCATGTTTCTCCGGCCCCGCACGTACTGTACTATACTAATCACAGTAGTTCCGTTTATGTCTTTGGGTGCAGTGTGCCGAGAGCGTCGTCTGTATGGTAATTTCCATCAGAGTTGCCCATCGGAGGCTTCCTTTGCCCCCTTGGTTGGTTAGGTTAATAGTAAATCTTAGATCCTGAATTATCCTAGGTTCTCATGGAAGGTTACTCGCTAGAATATTCAACGATTATTGGAATCACTGCTCAGGTTCGTTGCCGAACGGTATTTGTCTTTGGCAGACTTATTCCTCGGTCATTCGAAAGATGGGACAGATTACGGTAATGTAAATTTAGCAACCTGCGGTGACACCGCTCTGCACTGCCGTGTACGAGCACTGTACTTAGCGGTCACGATGAAAATCAGAAAGTACGGCCTTATCTTTTCAGGATCTGGTATGATACGAGGCTGGGGGAAGAGCTAAGTTCCCTGGTTCGTGCCCACATCACAAAGGGCTATGCTGTGATGCTCTAAGTCAGTTGACATGGTGTTTTTCGATTGATTCATTGATAAGGCTTGATGTGCTTGTGGTGCGTTAAGTTGGCCGATTCCACTGCAGGCCCTTTATGGTGTTCTTCCACCGCAGTTCAAGATTTGTGATGAACAGCAGGATAGCGCTTAAAGAGGTGTAGCATTTCCTGAGACAGGTGTGGTAAGCACAAGCAGGGTACTGTCGGCACGAATTTGGGGAGAGTGGTTGGACGGTCCTGAGGCATCCATGAGGTTCCACAAAACCCACTCTCTCTAGGAATCCCAGTGATAGTCGACTGATTCCATCATCCATCATCTACAATCTCCTAATCAGCAAGGGACAAGAGACGCCCCAATTATTCAGTAACAAGATCGCCTCTTTTAACGCAACTAATAAGATTAGCTTGACCGTTGCCGATGACCAACCTAATATCCTAGCCTGGCTATCTCCACTAGATCCCAAGTTAAGACATCAGGACATACGAGACCACCGAGTCGAAGATATAGGGGAATGGCTGTTACGAACTGAGGAATTTAAAAGCTGGTGCGCAGGCAGTGGAGGAAGTGAAGCCAATGATGCAGTCTTGTTTTGCTATGGAGATCCAGGGGTTGGAAAGACTTATATTAGGTAACAAGGACGAATCTTGAGGAATGGAAGGAAAAGGGCAAGTGCTGACAAGCCGTGGTGTTAGCTCATTGGTGATAGACAGCTTGTGTGATCAAGCCAAAGGACAAAATGTTGCTGTTGCGTGTTTTTACTTTGACTTCGCGGCCCGAAAGGAGCAATCACCGACGAGTATGCTGGGTGCCCTGCTCAAACAGGTTGTTGGCGGGCTAGAAGGGGTACCAGTGAAGATAGCGGAAGCCTATGAAGACCAGAAAAAGGTGATCGGTGGACGGGCGCCAGGACTTTCGGATATTGTGAATATGTTGCAGACCACCTCTTCCGAAAAGCGTACATTCATATTTATTGATGCTCTGGACGAATGTGTGGCAGAATATCGAGTTAAGCTTCTTAATTCGCTGAATAAAATTCTCCAAAAGTCTCCGGGGACTCGAATATTCGTTACTGGAAGATCACACATTCAGAACGAAATCGGGAAGCGTCTTTCTGGAAAAGTAACAACTATGCGCATCACTCCCAGAAGAGGTGATATCATCAGCTATCTTCATAGTAGGTTGGATGAGGACACAACCCCAGATGCGATGGACAGCGGTCTGGAAGCAGACATCCTAAAGAAAATCCCAGAAGATATTTCTGAAATGTACGTAAAAGCAGAGACACTCCGGAAGCTACCCCGAGTTATCCACTAACAGATACATATCTAGATTCCTACTAGTCTCACTGAATATCGATACGATCCTGCAAGAAACAACAATCCACCGCAGGCGACAAAAACTTAGTGCAATGACCGATGGGCTGAGACTGAGAGATGCCTATGGTGCAACACTAAATCGGATAAAGAGACAGGGTGGTGAGAAAGCGAGGCTTGGAATGGCCACTTTGATGTGGATCTGTCATTCGGAGCGGCCCTTAGGGGCCGGTGAACTATGTCACGCCTTAGCAGTCGAGATAGGGTCGCCGAATCTCAACACCGACAATGTTCCTTCAACAGGAACATTACTAGCCTGTTGCCAAGGACTTGTTGCCATAGACAAGAAGGCCTCCACAGTCCGACTAATCCACTTTACCCTTCAAGAGTACCTCCGAGCTCATCCCGAGCTTTTTGGTAGAGCTCACTCGGCAATGGCAGAAACCTGCTTGAGTTACTTGAATTCGCAGCAGGTTAAGGCTCTTTCGACCAGTCCCCCCGCAATCTTCAAAGAACACCCTTCCTCGAATATTCTTCTTTATACTAGGGAACCCACGCGAAAAGGGACCTTTCAGATTGCGCGAAATCACTTGCACTAAAGTTATTTGACGACCACAGTAACCACATTTCCATTAAAATCCTCTTGGAAGCGCTGGGGTTGTATTCCTACCGGGTTGACCTGAATAGGCTTTACTTATTCAATGGTCTGCACTGCGCATCTATTTTTGGAATTAATGAGATTGTGGCTGGTTGGGTAGAGGTGGCAGGACGCGATATCAACCAAAGAGACTGTATGGATAATACACCTGTTAAAAATGTACGATTTCCTTATCCTGTAGGGTCGCATATGCGTGTAAGCGAGGGCTACACACCTATGCAACCATGAATGATTTATAAGATATTTCCTTGGTATAAGCTGAGCACGTGACTGGATATGGGTATATATAGAGGAAGTTTATCCCCTTAGATAGAGACAAGCTTCTCCTCTGCTATCTCCCTACTCCTACATTTCTCAAAAACATCACATTGCTTCTGGTACAAAAACCCGCAATAGTCTGCACTGCCAGTGAGTTGCCTCCTTCCTGCACTTCCAGTGAGCTGCACCCATGATCACACTCTCAGTGAGCTGCACTCTATGTCTATTTACGGTGCCCCCACCGGGTTCCCCCTCCCCCCCTCCACGGTCCCCTCCTCCAGAGCCAGCTCAGTGGCCCCCCCCCCCGAACACCTCATCTACATGAAAGACTTCCTCGACGA
>Ga0307507_10006186_pt1 | contig 18672 bp, 11 predicted proteins | sample 7_EM_MG_FD_207223 | JGI IMG/M metagenome (GOLD analysis project Ga0307507, IMG submission 207223) | Populus trichocarpa ectomycorrhiza microbial communities from riparian zone in the Pacific Northwest, United States - 7_EM | ecosystem: Host-associated > Plants > Roots > Unclassified | place... | reverse complement strand
TATCCCTTTTAGTGAGACAAAAAATTTCTCCACTTAAACAGACTTGGATAGGATAAAAATTAATTTATATATTATCTAAATGTGCACCAAACAACTTCATAAAAAAAATTATTTTGTCCAGTCCATCATTTTTTAGCATACCAAACATTGTCTAAAGCATCTCTATGTATGTGCTAGAAGGAAATCTAAAAAAAATACAAAAATATATTAATTTGATTTTTCAATGTTTGTTTTACATACTCAACAAATTATTATAATATCATTTCTCTTACACAAATGATATTCCTACTTGTCTTACAAAAATATCAAAACCCTACAAAACACTATTCATTACAATATTGTTTTTTTACTAGTTTTCTTCCTTTGATTTTTTTAAATCTATATTTTTTTAATTTTCTTTCCATGAGATTATCATAGTCTTATGATCCATGTCATGAGCTTGACGAGTTCACCAGGATTGATTCGGGTTGTTTTTTAGTTGTTTTTAATTAATTGTTTTTTTCAATATTGACTTGATTAAGAATCATCTGAGTTGTTTTTAGACTCATCAAATCAATCGAATCATATCATGTTATTAAAATAATTGTGTATCAAATATATTAAAATACAATTAGCTATTCTAAATTAGTTTTTGCTATTACAATGCTATATATATATATATATATAAACCTCATTTATGAGGAGATGCTATAATAAAAGAAAGGAGGATTATTACTAATAGTGATAAAGTGGGCTTTATTATTATTATTATCTCAAATATAAAATTTTAAAGTTAAGGAAACAGTGTACCAAAGCTCAGACTGGCTGGATTAATTAATGATTTGTGTTTAGAAAAACTGACAGCCAGCTGTTTTACTTTTATTTCACTGGACTTGAAAAAAAAAATATATTACAAACTACAAAGTTGACAATGCAGGAGGGAGGGTGGCAGAGTTGATGATGAGTTAAGGTTATGGTTGGGGAGAAAGATGCTTACTTTCCATTTCTATCCGTCTATATATCTGCTGCTGCTGTTTCTTCTATTTGTTTAATTAGATGGACTTTTTTTCCCCAGAATTTGCCTTTGTGTGAACAACAATTAGCTGCCAATTGGACAAATTTCTAAAATAAATACATGATCAATGCTAATGCTTGGTGGTTGCTTCATCATTGAGCAGACCGTGGCTCAAGTCTTCAGAAGTCATTTGACTTCGATAGCTGTAATTGCAGACAAAATACATTATTTGCTAATAGGCATGAATTAATTGATATATACTTGCAATTGCAATGGCAATTAATTTGTGATTTCTTAATGCTAAACACTCTTCTTATTCATCTGATCCATCACTCGTAAATGTGTTTAAGCATAATGTGATCATCCTACTTTGCTGCCTGCTTGTTCTTCCTCTTGGTTGCGTTACTCCTTAATTTCAAGTTCCAAGCCTTGTTGAGGGGAGGACACATTCATTTATGGATGAGAAGCTCAAGTAGTAGAAAATTGCAATGGAGATATAAATGAATCAAAGCACCTAGTATGATTTTTTTCCTTCAAAATTTAACTACTTTTTTCTTAAATTCTGTAAACCACTATCTAAGCACGGCTAGTTGGCTACTTGCTCAAACTATCAGGAGGCTCACGGAAAATCACTGAAATCCCCCGTCGATATAAACTACAGGTATTGCTTGACTCAAATCCTATAGCCATGCAAATGTTTAGCCCATCTTCTAGCCATGTAAGGGTCATGGTAATCCCAACATTCAACACTGCTACTCCTGCCACCAAATATACTGCTGGAGTCCCTCCCTGCTACAGCTTCTCTGCCATCCTCATTTGCTTCCCATTTTTCCCCTAGAGTCACCACAGTTTCCCCTGTTCTGTTGCATTCACCAACTCCGCCATCAATGTAACTATATCCTACACTAACATAATTTGACTCGCCCAATTCCAACACAATTCTTCTTTCTTCACCTCCCCGTAGCTCTCCGAGCCTTGTAATCCTGGCTTCATCCCCTATTCTCAACTGGACATCTCTAATCACACCTCCTAGCATTCTTGCCAAGAACTCTTCAAATTCATGCATGACAAATCCATTTGAAGTGCCAAAGCCAAATCCCACATGAAACCGGTGGATGGGAATAGGAACTTGCATATTGATAGTATGATATGATCTTGTTGGACTATCAGAGAGATGCAAGATAGTAGACTGTGGATTCTTGTGTGCACGATCCTCTAGTATTTTTATTCCTTTTTTGAGACCTTCAATTGGGTCTGCTTGTCCCATAAAATAAAGGCGGTCAATGACTTGTAAGGCTGTTCGCTTACCGTAGAACGTCATGCGTCTTAAAGGGAACACACGGGCTGCAGCTGAAGAGTAAGTAACAATAGCCAAACGATCAATGGGTCGGAGAGAAAAAACCACCAATGCCATCGATTGCTTGAGAAGCCTAAGATGTGGCCCATTGGGGCTTGCAACCAGAATTAAATCTGTTGGTCGTTGATTTGCCAACTTTACTGAGAGATAGGCAGCAGTAGATATCCTATTCGATGAGGAGGTGCATGCATAAGAAGCGGGTGGGTGTGAAAAGAATGAGGAACCTGCTGTTAAATTGTGGTGGTGCTGATAATGTTGTGTGCGAGGATGGTGAAAGATTGTCAATGGGATTGGCACTATAGAGAAGTCTAGACGGGGATAATTGGGAGTCTGATCAGGTTCTATGGGGTCATCATCATCATAACGGGCAGAGCGTAGGAAAGAATGCCTATGGACCCGGAAGTTGGCAATGGAATCATCAAGGATTTGGAGAATGGGGTCAGTTTGGTTGCAGGAGAGGGAACAAGGCATATTTAGGTTGCGGGGAAGCTGCGTCCAACGAGCACGGCAGATGGGGCAGGTGACACTACCATGGCGGACATTGGATGAGATGCAGGCAAAGTGGAATGCATGACGGCACTGGGCTGTGAATATGGCCTGCCCTGGGCTGTTGCTTGTGCTGTAACTCAGGGGATCAAGACATATTGCGCACAAGTTCTGCCACATCACATGAACCACATAATAGGTTAGTTATACAAATCCATGAGCATGCCTGGCAGGAATTTGAAGTAAGAGATACATCATGAAAATAGCATTTGATCATAATCTCGAGGATGAAATATATAAGAACATGCAAAACATATTCCTAAAAATAAAAATAAAAAAAAATCCCAAAAAATTTGAATTAAGAATTGTGGTCTGCATTCAATTGTTGATAATGGATCAACAATGTGCTGTTATTGCGGTGTATCAAGAGTAAAAGAAGAGCAAATTATCTAGGAAATTATTCGGTCAGGAGGCTACAATTGTATCAATACTGTCCTTTGATAGAACTATATAATGATGATTTATATAACCTGAAACGTAAAATTTGACTTGGAGAGAGTTGGCCAAATGTTATGATTGTGGGTTTTCTTTTTGTTCCCTTTTTGAGAAGGGTGATTAATTGTGGTTACTAGAAATGAACAATATCGTGGGAAGTAAAGTGAGAGGGAAATTAATATAATTGACATGATGGATCACCAACAAATATAAATAGTGCAAGGAGTTGAACGAAGACAAAATTGGTTAGAAATCATGTGGTGGTAAATGGGACTTGATTAAGGTAGGTGTTGTGGTTGTGACTTGGAAAGGTAGATTTTAAAAAGAAAAAAACAGCATTTCAAAAGAGAATTTTTACAGGAATGTGTTTTGATCAATCAAAAACTTTTAAAACTGGGAAAAATACAGTTCAATCATCACGCTAACATAGAGATACTAACAGTGGGTGGATCAGGGCTCATGAAAAGTGCAAGTATTCAGAATCACATGCTTTTGTAGGAAATGAATGATTCAGGTAGTTTTCAAAACTTTAAATTGAATGAACAAATAAATAAAGAAAAAAGTTTCCTCGAGAATCACACTGCAATTTTACTAATGAACAGAGAGATATTTTTAAAAAAATAATGAAAAAGGCGGTCCTGTCCTCTCTCCATGTCCTAGAGAATTGCCACTCATATTTTGCGGGCAACTGTGAAATGAAGCAGAACACAGATAAACATAAGATGAGATGAGGCATGAGAGCAGTCGAACTTTGGATTCCAAAAGTTAATGTAACAAATGGACATAGCCAGGTAGATTAAGACATCAATTCAAGTCCTCTAAAGCGAAGAGAAGACAAAAACATGTCTTGCCTACCTTAGAAGCCACGTTGTTGTTATTTTTATTGCTAATGATGGTGTTGGATTCTTCTTCTTCTTCATCTTCATCATCATCTTCCCCTTCCCCTTCCCCTGAGAAGCTATTCTTTGTCCTTGTTGGAAACGTTGCTAGGCTAGAATCCGAGATCTGTAAATCTCACTCGCAAATATTAGCAACCATCTTAATTAATCACAATCCTCTTCCGTTAATTAATTTTATGCAAATTACACAAAGATGGATTTCTGAGGAGAGATTAAAAATGACTGTTATCGTCATAAATCAATGTATATGTTGATTTCATAAAATTACATCCCAAAAAAACAAAAGAAAAGGAAGGAAAATTAAGGGGAAAACAATTTTGGAGTTTTGTGGAGAGAGGGACTGCATTGATGTTTTATGGATTAATTAAGAAGAGAAATTGAGGAAACGAGCAGCAGGAGAAGCGAGTGACTTACATTGATAGAGTTGGTATGAAGGGAAGCAGAAGGATCAGCAAGAGCAGGTGGCTTTCTGGAAGAGAAGGAGGCGCATGCAGCCACCACCATTTTCTTAGCTGCCCTTTTCAGCTTGGAGGACGCTGCTCCTACCCCCATATCTCTTCTTTCTTCTCTTATTGCTTCTATTCCTCTATGCTATGCTATGCTATGCTATGCCAGAGTGCAATGGTAGAGATCAGAAGAATTTCGATTTGATGAATGAATGAATGAAGCTTAGTCCAAGAGTCCTAGTGGCACACAAAAGCTGAAAAGGGGCATACAAAACACTGCCAGATCCTGCAGTTTCTTCAGGACCTTGTGTTGCTTTCTCTCTTCTTTCTCCCCCTCTTAACTAGGCAAAGGCCAACTCCAACATTTTTATATAACCCTACCTCTCTCTACCACTTTGCATTAAAGTAATGTTATCTCCTTGCCCCCCCCTTTTTTCTTACTCCCCCCCTCTCTCTACCATCCCTAGCCTTCTCTACCTTGACCACTCTTCAAGGGCAAAGAAAGAAGAAAAAAGAAAGAGACATTCTTTACCTTTTCCTTTTCATCCTCATGGATCATAATATTATTCTCTATTCTTTTTAATTAACATTAATAAGGAAAGTAAAAACAAAAAATATGAGAAAACTGCTGTCTGATGAAGCACTAGTGCCACAGATTCTTGATAATGGTTGGACTCCTACGGATAGTCTTCCCCTGAAAGAGAGAGGACCTGCTCCTGCTTGTCAGATACTAAGCTGTAATCATTGTGAAAAGGATGACACATGTTTATATTACATCTGTGCCTCTGTGTGTGTGTGTTTAAATAAAAAAGAATAGTATAATAGAGCTTGCTCAACCTGCCAATCCTGGATTGACAATTAATTAATTATATCACTAATGTCACCACACAAGTATATCCTGTCCGGTGGTGAAGGATAAAAGGATTTATTATAAATTAAAACTCTTAAAAATCAAATAACATATATGGATAAATATTAAACATCTTAACAAATAATTAATCCATTGGCGTTGGCACTAGTAGACCTCTCTGTGAATAAATGCAATGGATGGATACATTGGCGTTGACACTAAATTAACCTCTCTTCAAGGCATGGGGTAGCGGAGTGGAGAGCCACACGCAACCAAACATTATAAATGGAACGAATATATTGGTGCCTGAATTCATTATTGGTGGTAGACCATGAAAGGGAAAGAATTGGCAAATACTGCTCCTGTACAGGCAAAAAACAAAAGTGACCCTACCAGCCCCTGCATGCAACCTAGCTACATACACTACATGGATCGAGTCGTGGACAATATTGGACCACCACCTAGCTACTCCCACCTGACTTGCAAGGACCAAAGGTCCCAGTCGGCCACTCCACCCTCTCCCTTCCCGCTCTTCCTCCCTCTTGTATCGTATTAGTTATGAAATCCCACACTAAATAGTGCTAGCTGCTTCTGCTTTGCCAAATGCCCTCGTCTTGTTTATTAATGTGGCTTCTACTCCTATAACATTTCCCTTCTTTTAGCAATCAGTGAAAGACCCTCTAATCAATTATTGATGCATTGATGTAACAATACATCACTTCACAAGTGTAGCCAAGAAGAAAAACCAAGGGGAAACGTGAAAAAGACCGTTGGAATTTTTTGAATTTCAAGTTTCCTTTAGAATAAAAGATTTTCCATGGGGACCAAGCCACCAAGGAGCTTTTGGCTCCTTGTTTTTCCTCGGTTGGCTTCAAGTTCAAAGGATACTGCTGGTTGGTTGGCTGCCTTGGCGCCAAAAATACTCTTCCTTCTACCAGTTGCATTCCATTTGGCACTCAAAAGGGTCATCTCCCTCTTCCTGCCACCACCTGGACCGGGCACCCTAAACATACACGCATAGAATTAATTATAATCAACATCAATGGGCATAACTCATATTATACTTCAATACATCACCTACAAAACACAAGAAAGAATGGCAGGTCTTGAGCCTAATTAATCTTGGGTTTCTGTTTCCAGTAGTATTAATCTCAAAGGGATATATAGGTCTAATCGCCCCCTGTAAATTCAAAAGGGAAGGGGCCCAAGATCTTTGGCCTTTTGTTATTATGACAAATGATACAATTTCTACTTAATTCAAAGCTGGATGATTATACATGTCCTAGCTAGAATTGGCCCGGCATCCCTCCCGCTTCTCGTGGCAAAAGCTCAGCCTTAAACCCTTTAGATAAAGGATGGCATCCTCAATCCTGTCAAGTATATGTTTCGAAAGGGTTGATGTCTACAGGAAAAATGAAAGCAATTAACGTAGGGGTCTGGATAATTAATGAGATGGACAACGGATTAATTTGGTAAAACGCGTTTTCAATTGGCACTGCCAAACAAATCCTAATTAATAATAAATCTTCTTTTTATTATTGAACCAACCTCTCTTAGGTGTTTATCACAAGTTAAGAAAGGTTTTGATGTTGATTGGACATGGAAGCATTAATAAAATCATGAGAGGTTCATTGTATTGAAACAATTGAAGCTAATAAGAAACCTCCCTTGATTAAAACCAGATATCCTCATGCACAGATAATGTCCTTTGATCGGGACAAATTTACATGCATGACGCATGCCAAGGAACTCTTATTATTGATCAGATTCTTTTCCAGGGTGGTTCGACAAGACTCCCATCACTAGTCTCCAATGAAGAAAAGATAGTTGATTATCTGCTCCCAGTTGTGCCCCAGTCGTGTCATCAACAAATGAGGTTAAAAAAGGACATGCGACTAAAGTTAACTACTGACTGTATTGAGGAGTGGGGGGAGAATCTCTCTTTATTAATGACTGATATGTATTTGGAGAGGGCTTTCAATGATCCGATCATGAAAAGAAGTAAAAGAGTAAAGGTTCGTTGTGTCCTCACCACTTTGCCAGCCTAACCTACGAAAGCACAGGAATGTTTGATCTTGCTCATGCATTTTACCAGTTCAAGAGAAAATGGGTGGTCAGATTTAGATCTTGAACTATGAGATACTTGCACAGCAACCTACTGTTTTCCCATTCCATATTGGAAACAGTGGCTTCATTATTTCCTATTAATTAATTTGTTCTTCTTTTAGATCAAAGATTCTATTTAGCAATTATATATTCAATTCTTGCACTTTGGCATCTTCTAATGATTGTTCCCACCTCCGTTTCTTCCTCAAAAACTGTAATGTGATAAAGACTTGCGACCACAACTTTCTACCATTGTCAGAGAAAACCCACATTCAAATACTAAGATAATATTGTAGTTTTTACTGTTATGATTTTTTTAAATTTTTTTTTATGATTTTAAGTTCTTACTGGATGGATCGATTCCGTATATAAACAACTCTCAAAGCTGTGATAAGAATAAAAACATCTTGAACTGCAAAGATTAACGGTGTCTAATTCATGATATTACTGAAGGTTTCCGAGAGAATCCATGCTTGGCTCCAATCAAACTTCTTACGAATCTCAATTTTGCTTTCATTTGGTGTCCGAATTTATATTATTTTTCCAGGTAACTCTCGAGTTTTAAAATTCATTGAAAATAATTCTGACATGTATGTCTGTTACCATAAACAGGTAATTGAACTCAAATCCAGCTTCTATAATTTAAATATTCACGCCACCCCACGTCGTAGACCAACTGTGATAAAATTCATTTTAAAAATCCTGACATCAGTTTTTGCTAAAGTCAACATGTAATTGAACAAAATCAGGCTGATTGGTTACAGATCTATGGCCCTTTATGTTTACTTTTTCTCATAGCCTAACCAACCTCTTCCACTAGGAGGTGGGGACAAAGAGGGCCGCAGGGGACAGTCGCCTTCCTTGAGGGAAAAAATAAAAAATTCTTACGGTATAATATATAGTAATGACTTCCCTCTCCCATCCAAAATAATAATAAATGCCAGTGTATTAATTTGAATAATAAGAAAAACTAAAAGATAATCAAGTGTTACATTCAGCTTTAAACAGTCCAGCAACAGAGCTAAAGTTTTTAAAAAATTAAATTTGCCTGTTATGGAATCCGTTCAAAGTATTTTTGTCTCAGTAGTGTTATCTTTAATATAATTTTATTAATTAAATATTACATTTATTAATAAAATATTTTATAAATATTAAAAATAAATAAGCCTATATTAATAAATAAAATATATTTATATAAATAAAATCAATATCACAAATAACCAACCAATTAACTACAAAGTATATATACTAACAACCAGTGGCGGAGCCACAATAGATCAAAAGGGAGCAATTGCCCCTTAATTTTTTTTTTATTAAAATATTAACTTGACTTATATGTTAATATATATATATATATATATATATATAAAAAAAAGCTCCCCAATTTTTCCCCTTTTCCCTTTTATTTCTTTATCTTTCCCTGTATAACAAAATAAAGAGGGTTTTTTTCCGCTTCTGTTCTGTCTTTTCTATACGCAAATTTCTCATCAATTAATCTTTTATGCCTTTTAATTTATGCTTTAGGTAATTTTTTCTATTTATTTTATTGTCTAATTTTAATTTTATTTCTTTATAATTAGTTATTAAAAATATTAGGGTTTATGATAATTTAGAAGTTTTGTTATGAATATGTTTAAATATGTTCAAAATAAATGTTTAAATCTGCTAATTTAATCAATTAAGTGTTTTTTTTCTTATTATAAAGAAATAAATTAATATTCATGCAAAACCAATATTCTTGACATCTCTTGCATTGACAGAGTAGTTTATTGAAATTCTAAGAGAACAATTATAATGTAAGTTTTTTTATTTTAAAAGTATTTTTAAATTAATTTTACTTGAATTAATATATATGTTTTGAATTGATTTCTAATGCATGTCTATATAATATAGTATTTGTTAATAATTTGTCTCCTCATTTAAAAAACTCTGACTCCGCCACTGCTAACAACATAATTATCAATTCACAATTTTATTATTAAATATTTTTTTTGAATAATCTATCTAAGCTTGTAACTCTTTAATTAAACCTGAAAACCAAACTAAACAAATTAGAAAAAAAAAAATTTAAAAATTCCTTTACAGCACTTGAACATTCAAGATGAACGGGTATCTTGGGCCTTTCAGCATCGCTGTTGGCTAGCCCTCACTATTCTTGACCGTTAGCAGTATATTATATGTCCTGAAAAAAGTCCATCCATTATATAACTTAATTACTACAAAGTAAGATGGCTTTATAGAGACTGCACCCCTTCAAAAACATTGGAGAGGGCAGGACACCTAACTAACATTGATTATAGTATCACTCACAAATTATCATGGAATTATAGTAATTAAAACCTAAATCTCGAGCTACTACTTAATTAATTATTATAAATACAAGACAATTAAATGCCACAGAATATTAATTATACAATGTCCCAGTAAATAATTTAGCAAAAACACCACATATTTCACATAGATTCATCAAGTCTTGGTTCCCTTTTGCCAGTACTGTTGGTGAATGAATTCTCTTGAAAGCAGCCTGGCAATCGTTACCACCGCTTGAGGCTTTGCCTGCCAGCCTAGCCAATTCGAAGAAAGTCTCGGAGTCCAAGTCGTTGAAGGCCATTTCCATAGCTGAACAGCCCTTTTGTAACCGCGTCTACATATTTGGAGACGTTCCTACTGCTGCAGCTCACGATAGCTAGAGCCATTGGTGTTAATTAACTTGAGCTGATCGGATTTGTAGTGTCGGGGGAGGTGATGAGAACCAAGGATTTCAAAGTCAAGGCAGGGTCCTCTAATTAGAAGTCAAAAACAGAAGCTGACATGATTAGCACTTCTGACTTTAAGGAGTTCGAGTTTCAGGAGTCGTTCTTAGTGCTGATTATACAACTATCTTAGATTATCTTTTTAATATAGATTATGATTATCTTTATTAGTTATTTTTCACCAATTAGATTTTGTCACTACCCGATTCCCGAACCCATGACTAGTAATGCGAACATAGCACCTCAAGGTGCTCTGTTTACACTAAACCTTATCATAAAAATCATAAAAAAACGCATCATAAAATAAAATATTCAAAACTTAGAAATTTAATAAATAAATTAAAATCCATCTCTTTCATAAATCATCCAAAACGAATTCAAAACATAGTTAAAATAATTCAGTTGAGTATCTATAAATAACAAATAAAGAATAATTTAATGACTTCGAGGAACAAACAAGGCATACCAACTCAAGAAACAGGAGTAACACGGCCAAAATATCATGCTACAAAAATTGAATTAAGGACCTGAAAAAATATGGATGGAGAGTTGAATCCAAACACTCATTGAGAGGTAATATTTGTAATATATGCTAATATACATTTTAAGATAAATGAATACGGTTACTATAAGACCTAAACTTTTGGTCTAAATTCAAGTCCAAGTCAACTCAAACCTAATATAAGTTAGCCTAGGTATATATAAAAAAGTTGCAAGAGAATTGTTTTTCTCTCTTCTAATTCTCGTCGTGACCCTCCCCTCATCAAACCAATGATTTCGGTTTTTGATCTTTAATTTTTTTGTTCAAGAAATGTGGAAATAACAAATAAGTTGCTTCTCCTCATGTTACTTTTGATTATAGTTTGTTTATGGAAGGATTAAAGAAGAAATTAGAATTTATAAGGATTTAAAATTTATGTTGTTAAGATTGGTTCATGATTATTAGGGATTTAAAGTTAAGTGATTAATTTGAAATGTGTTATTAGAAATAAGGATTTGTAAGTTGATTTGTGTAACTTGATTTTTATGGGTTAAGAAATTCATTTTAACTTTGTAGGAAAATCTGGATACAATGATCTTGAGGTTGAAGATGATGAAATTTTATTTTGATCATTGATTTATAAAAATTATAGTTTAGTTCCTAAACTTTGAAAAAATTATACTTTGACCCCTAAATGTATTTTGGGATTCTGTACAGTGTTATTATGAGGTTAAGGATGATGAATCTCAGTTTAATAATTGATTTGGAATATTTTCAGTTTGGTCCCTTAATTTTAGGAATTCACATTTTTAGTCCTTGAAATTTAAAAAAATTACAGTTCGGTTCCTGGTTCGTTTTGTGCAGAATTGAGGATGGTTTATTGGTGAAATCTCAGTATGGTTATGTATTTACATTTTGGTCCTCTAATTTTGGTAAAATTATGTTTTGGTCCCTATTTTGGAAAATTATTATTTGTCCCTAAATTTAGGAGACTAAACCTGGTTTTCTTTTATGCATTGAAATATTTTATTTGTGTTATTTTGAGCTGTTTTTTTAGTATATTTCGTATATTTGTTGTAGATTCTCTTAACAATCCTCAATAGTATTTTTAAGTCTTTCATCTGATATTCCTTTTAGTTCTATATTTTTTGGGTGAGTGAGATATCTTTAATATGTATATAATATAAATAAATATGTATGTTGATTATATAATGAGTACGACTAATTAATCTCTTGAATATTTATATATGTTGCTTTATTTTTCAAGTACTCATTTATTCTTCAATTTGGAGTAGCATTCTATTGAACTCAATTCTATTTATGAATATTTATTATGTCTTGATATAGGACTTGTCAATAACTCCATGCTAATGTAGAGTAGTTAGCTTATGTGCACATAGTATTCCGTATACCTAGCCGGTGAGAGAGACATCAGCCTGTGGCGACTGATCCTCCCACAGTGGTCACCTTCGGGTGTCATCTGATTTTTGACATGTATTCCACTACTTTATAATAATATACTTAATATGTATATGTATATCAAGATAAATCGACCTGCAAACTAGTAATATCTAAAATGTATATTAAATATTATTCTCTCACCGAGTTAGTTGAACTCACCCCTTATTTTTAATATTATTTCAGGTTCTTAGTTTTTGTTAGCAGGTGGACTTTGTTGAGTGTTCTTGTTCTTCAGTTTTGGTCGGTATACCTTGTTTGTTTCGCGAGGCTTTCCTTTTAGTTTTGATTCGATGTTTTAAACGCTCTACTATTACTTTATTTTAATTAAGTTTGGATTTTCATAATGTAATGAGTATTATGAATTTGTGTTTTTGTTTAAATTACTAATGAGAAGTTTTGAACTATCACATGGTTTCACTCATTTTGAATAATATAATATTTCTGAAGATTATGAAATGCTATGTATTTTTAATAACTTGTTCTTTTGATATGTCCGATATGAGGCCTAATATAGATGGGGTCTCTTTTCAACACCGCTCCTGTGTTGCCAGTCATGGACCCAAGATTCGGGTCATGACAGTTTCATAAATCAAGCACAAAACAAAACACGTATATTAAAGATATCATATCAAATGGTGTACAAAACAAGTATGCTCGTCTTACATATCATATTACTGACATCCTACTCATCAACCAGAGAATATATATATATATATAAACAAAAGGAAGCAAACAAAACCAAAACAAATTGATTCATCGAGGATCAACTGGAGCTATACCAGCTAAACCTATATAAAAATAAAATATACATTAAAAAAATTACTCGAAACTGAATCCTATATATAAAATAAACTGAACAAGACTGAAAAAAACCCTATTATTTCTTAAATGGTCGACCGGTATGAACCTCAAATCCTATCATAACTTCAAATCAAACTTTCACACCCACCCTTTGCTAATACATAGTAACAATGAGGATGAAAGACGAATGTTTGTAATTCTTGTCTGCATAATTACTGTTATTATTTTGGCAAATTAAGATATATATATATAGAAACACACATGGGTTATGACTTATGAGGTCTGGTTGGACTTCAGGCTTTGGGTTATTGGGCCAAACCCAAGGCCTCACGGAGTTCTTGTTAAGCTTTACTAAAATGCTGCAAAAAGCCAAGATGTACTGAAGTTTCAAGAAATAAAATATATATTAAATACTTTAAGAAACTTTTCTGAACCTAACTTTCTATAAAGAGACGGTACGCAGAATGGATAAGTTGAGTTTTGTTTGCAAACCTTGTCCATTTACTCAACTATAATGTAAAACATTAAGGCTGCATCACAGCAATTACCTACATACATATCACATGAGTAGATAGGTGAAGAACTTAGTCTTCTAGTTCAATGCAAGCACAATATTGGTTAACATGGTATCATCATTTGACCAGGGAGAGCGAGGTCAGAGACACACTTATCTTTTCCACGTAGAATTTGATTAATAGGACTGCTTGCTAGCCTCCTCCATGATCTTGTCTGATCGAGGCCTCCCAAAAGACTAGAGAAAATTAGGGAGTCTGCCATACCGGTTCATGTTTCTGCAACGAATCAATCTCGTCTAAACATTCGTATTTATTTAACATGAGGGTGGGGTTCCTTGTTCAATCCGCATGTTCGACTTATCTCAGAGAAAGAAGCACGCAATTGATACTTCATTTGTCTTGCAAGCTATGGCGTATGCTTGGAAAATCTCAGGGAATATTGAATTCGTGAATATAAACTGTCAAGCTCAGACAAGTCTACGCAGGGAGAGTTGAGTCTAACGTGAACCTTAATTTCTTGTTTGGTTCAGAAAATTAAATATTATGCTTAATAATTTATTTCCTTTTACTTTATTTTCAGGTTTTCTTTTTTATTTTATTTGTAAAACTTTTAGTTCTGAATTGAGATTTATGAGTGATCCATTCTCTTAAAAAAATTATGTGTTTATACCCTGTGTTGTTTCCGTTTACATCACCCATCAACCCAAAAAAAGAGAGGATTGTCAATCGATATAGCTCTGGATGCTTACGAACGGGCCTTCACATTGCTACACCAGCAAGAAAAGGAAACTACAAAGCTACAATTGTTCCAATTCACCACATAAACTACAAGGATAATTAATACAGGTATCAAGATAGGGTTTCCGAATGTTACTTCTATCACATACAGCAAACGAAACGAATCCATTCGAGAAATCAAAAGCAACTGCCATATTCCAGAATGTAGCAACCCGTTATCACAAAAGATGCTACATGTATATTTTTCTTCTCTTAAATTCACTGCATTTAACCATCTCCTCTCTTGACAAAGACGGCAAGTACTAGATCAGATTAAAAAATAAAATAAAAATAAAAATAAAGATAAAGGATTCATCATTGCTTCAGCAAAGGATGCCAATGGACTTGGGAGATTCACACACAATCAGGCCGATATCAGATTACAGGCACAAACTCAACCAACTACTGTCTCTTTTTTTTTTTCTTTGTTCTGTTGCAATCATTTACAAATACACCTGCTGAATGGCAGATATGCAATCAAGGTACCAACATGAACTAACATGCACAGTGGTCCTCAGCCTATCATAGAAAAAGGGAAAAGAAACAAGAGGGGGGGAGGGGGGATTGTATACAGAAAAAATTAAGCTCAAGCTTCTACTTAGATAACAAAACAACCTACCAAGTCCTGCAGACCTGTAAAATCGCTGGCACAGGATGTGTGGAAGAGCCTACAAAGTGATGCAGACCTGTAAAAAAGGTGGCACAGCATGTGTATGGAGCCCCAATAACTGGATTACACCACGAGGACCATTCTATGGATTGATGTTGCACTCTCGCAAATAAACATTAACATAATCAACGTATTTTGCCCAGTATTTTCGATACTTGGGTATGCCTATCTCAAGCCATGGTTTCATGTTGCCATTATAATGTATAACAGCACCTCGTTCAATTTCTATTTGGCTGACATTGGGGTTATAGCCAAGGCCCAGAACATGCCAACGTCGATCAAGGGGATGAGTCCGTTTCCAAAGAGTAATGAGGCCAGGTGGCAGAGTCCCCAACTTCCATAATTGTCTGTCATGGTTCTGTTCACAAAGAAAGTTTTCTTTAGAACCCAAAACAACAGAGGACAATCAGAGTGAGCTTTTCCAGCATAAAATATTTAAGATTTAAGAATATATTTCGTGAATGCAGGCCTAATGTCCCAATTTTGTTCTAGAGCCAGCTGTCTGGTTGCAAAAGATACCGATCTTGAATTCCATTAAACTTGGAACACTCTGCATAAAAATGCATCTTCAAGAAGGTCGCTTACCAGCTTCTGCCATGAATGATATACATCAGTGATATTTTGCCTCTTCCATTCCTCCAAATCAAACAAGTTCATTCCATATGCCCATCCACAAGCGCGGGGATCGAAATTATTTGATATAAGAGGATTTGAGAAGTTGAGATATGTATCAAAGCGATGAAAGCTTTCTCTACAGGTCTCTACTGCACCATTCACCTTACCCTTCAAATCAAGGGACCAAAGGCCAGTAAGATCCTTCTGCACCACTATATCATCATCTAAGAATAACACCTTGTTGAGCTTTGGGAAAATCTCTGGCAGGTAAAAGCGAAGATGGTTCAGGATGGACAAGTACTTTGGGTTCCGGTACTTCAAATTCGAATCAGAATTGGCACTATGTGCCCGGAAGTAATAATCAATCATTGACTGAGAATGCAACTGCTTCAGAACAGGACTATAACTTGAATTTAACCATGTAAATTCGTCAATGTTCTGGACCTGAATAGTGGCTTTGCCTGGTGGATTTACTAGAAACCACATCCTCATTGCCGCATAGCTGAGTCTATCACTAACAAGGTGGAAAACAAGCTTCGAAGGGTGCTGCAGATATGTCAACTCACACAGTCAGTTTAAGGGTGTCAATTAAAATCAAAGGTCTCAAATGCATGTAAGAAAACAACTTCACTAATGCTATCATGTCCCCCCTACCCTCTCAAACAGAAGACCTAAAGGAAATGGAGAAAAAGGAACATTCAATAATAAATTTTAAGGAAAACTATTTTTGCTTTCTTTTAATTAGATATTCGTCGGCTTTCTAACATCTCCCTGGCAACCAAAATGAGCATATTGATATGGCATATTTTATTTACCTTAGAGTTGGTGACAGTAGAGTTTACAACCACTGCTGCCGCCAAAACATTATCCGAGAATAGTGCAATATGGTGAAGCAAAGGGTTGTCCAATATCTCTTGATTTGGAAATTGCTGTTCCGAAGAATTCAAATTGTAATACTCAGTTGTCAGGCGCAATGGAAGACAGTGTAACCCTTTAGGAAGCGTCTTTGCAGTTAATTGCGTTAAGAACATGGTCTGCTTCTTATGCACTTGGAGTTGTTCTTCTGTCGAGTGGAGCATTGCCCGAAGCTTCTCTACCATCGTAGCAAAGGACATGGTCTGCTTCTTATGCACTCGGAGTTGTTCTTCTGTCGAGTGGAGCATTGCCCGAAGCTTCTTTACCTCGTTAGCACTTTCATACTGCATTTGCTTGCCCTTTTCCAACAATTGGTCCATTGCCTTCCATTTTTCATAGGCACTGCATAAAGAGCCAATGAGAATCCCATTTTCAGAAGATAGACAAAACAAACAGAGCAATTTAGTTAGCCAGCCAATTTTGATATGTTTTAGAAAGAAGCTTACTTCTTTGGCATATCAGAATCTTTGATTGCATCTCCAAGTACGCGTTGAACTTCCTTTATCCGCATTCGAAGCTCCCTTGTAAAGCGGCGATTGTTCTTCGTGGCTGGAAGGGACAGGTACACACTTGCCTTGATAAGCCGATCCCTGAGCTGCCGCTCCCAAGCAGCTGGCATAGGTGATTGATCTGTCTGCTTGTTGGTTTTAGTTAACAAAGCATCCTTCTCACCAACTTTGTCTGAGTTTAAAGCAGATTGTTGCTTAAGCTTGCAAAAAAGAACCGGAAGGATAAAAAAGTTTAGTCCACCTGTAGATTCAAAATCACTTTCGCTATAGAAAACTTTCTTTATTCTTTTTCTTTCCGTAATTGTATTTCAAGCCTCAAAGGACTTCAGCAGGCAGGCATTCATTCATCCTGGGAACTACACGGCTGCCACAGAGTAACATTGTTCAAATTATAAAGAACAAGTAACAGATTGAGTTGACAATCAGCATGTTCACTTTTTATTCAAATTTCCATCCAAATTCCAAGTGGGTGTGCTTTTGAGCCTTGAAAAGTGAAATTTCTTCTTTCTAGCGATAAATTCTACTTTTAGCTTCTATTGCGAGGGAATGTGACCCAATAAAAGAATCTTCTACTTTGTAGTTATTAGAATCGGAGAGGAACTGAGAGCCTTTTGAGAAGATTATGACGATTTCCAATGACAGGAAGTAATTGACATTTAGAGTAGACTAAGCTTTAAAAACAAATAATGAACATGGTAAGAGAATATCAAACTCAGCAAAACGTCACCAAAAATGAGTCAGTCCTCAAATTACATTTAAAATCCTAAAAAAAGGAGTTGACGAAGACTTCTTGTATACGCCCATGATCTCATAGCATTAAGAAAAATAACATAGAAACAACAAAAGAGAAAGGAAATTTGTTAAATCAAATGTACCTGGTGGCTTTCCTGATCAGCTCCCCTGTCTGTCCGGGTCTCCTCCTTTTCCTGATTAGCGCTCTGAATGACCTGTTTGATGATATCATCCTTCCGAGATTGAGCATCCTCATCAGTGGCAGATAATGCTCTACCTGTATCAGGCAACTGCAAATCTAATGAACACAAGGATAAACCCGAAATTAAAAACGCAAGAAAGGTAAGAAATTTTGAGGGAGGAAAGAAAACAAAGGAGAAAGGACAGACCTTTGTCAGTTAGAATGGTCTTGGAGTGGTTATCAGTATATAGAATTCCAATGGGTTCCTTAAGCACAGCAGATGATTCATCCTAAAGTGAGAAATTGAAGAGGTTAGATCAAGAATTCATCACTGATATAGAAGCAAAAAGAGGACTTTTTAACAAATGGCAAATAAAGATAAAGAAATAGCCATACCTGTGGCAATACATTTAGATTACTGGTATCGGCAGGGAGAATCTGCAAAACCAAAAGATTTGGAGATTAGCTGGAGAATATTATTATGATTTAATCTTTCCAAGTAGTGTAGATTAAAGAAAGAAAGTGAGAATTTTTTTCAAAAGATGGGATTGAATTGAACAAACAAGAGCAGTGACATCTTCGAGGAATTCTTGTTTGACTGCACAATAGAAAGAGAGGATAGATAGGTT
>Ga0307507_10006185_pt1 | contig 18673 bp, 13 predicted proteins | sample 7_EM_MG_FD_207223 | JGI IMG/M metagenome (GOLD analysis project Ga0307507, IMG submission 207223) | Populus trichocarpa ectomycorrhiza microbial communities from riparian zone in the Pacific Northwest, United States - 7_EM | ecosystem: Host-associated > Plants > Roots > Unclassified | place... | reverse complement strand
AGTAATAGGTTTTACTTAAAAAATATTTCACAAGCTTATTTCTATATAATATGATATGACATATATAGTTATATTTTATAAAATAAGCTATGTATGCATATATATATTATAATAAAAAAATTCATCATTATATTTTTTAGATTTTATTCTTTTATTGTAAGTGATTAAATATTTATATTAAATATTTTTTATATATTAGATAAACTTGAGAAAAAAATTAATTCATTAATAAATTATTTTCCAGTTTATTTTTCATAACACAACCAAACACTGGAAAGTGTTTTCCAGTTCATTTTTTATAATATTACCAAATACTGGAAAGTGTTTTCTAGGAATTCACTTTCCCCGAAATTCACTTTCCAAAAAAAAACAATTTTCCTGCAAACAAACAGAGTCTAGATTCATGACTTGGTAAACCCCCCGGGTCAGGCCCACCACATAAAATTAGCTCATATTAAATGCATAATAATAATAATAATAATAATAATAATAATAATTCCAAAAGTTATTATTTTTCAAATAATATTCAACTAGTTGGTGGTTGGCGATGATTTACTACAACGACCAAGATATTATTGAGAAATTAATTTTTTATTAGGATATTTATGATAGATGAATGAGTATCTTGAAAGCTACAAAATTGGCACACATTTCAACTTTTCATCCAAAAAAAGCCACAGAGATTTAAAAAAAAAAAATCTGAAAAGAAGAGGAGTAACCCCGTCCTCACACTCACTCTCTAATCCTATGTGGGTGGCTACGGTGCTTCCTAACCTATGTGGGTGGCTACGGTACTTCCTAAACCGGTTCCTCCGGTTCTTTCCGTTCTCACTTCTTCAAGAAACCCTAAACAAAGTTCTTTTCATTTCCGGTTCTCGTATCGACCTTTAAACCTTAAAGTTTCAGCAACAAAGCAGCAGCAGCAGCTTCCCGAGCCGAAGGCTGATAAAAAAAACCCAAGTAGTTCTGATTTAGGATGGCTCCCTGCTTTTCCTCACGTCTTGATTGCCTCTATGTCAAATTTTCTATTTGGTTATCATATAGGGTTTGTATCTCTCTCTTATCATGTTTTACAATATTTATGCTCAAATTATCTTGATGATGGGACTAGACTGGATGAGACAGCACAAGAGACGGGGCAGTTGTTCCGTTCCATTTGCAACCAAACACTAGTACAAATGAAATTTGCTTGTCCGTTCATGTCCAGTTCCTTGTGCCAAATCGTCTTGTTGATCAAGAGGTGACTGAAGATTGGACAAGACGGGACAGGATAGGATAGGAGAGTTAGGACAGTGGTTCTATCCAATGTACACACCAAACACCAACACAAAGAATGAAAATGTTCCAGTCTAGTCCCGTGTGCCAAATGTTATCTTAATCTCGCTTTTTGTGATGATTTGCATTATATATGATCAACGGTCTTGATTGTTGTTGATTACATGCAGGGTAATGAATGGTCCTATTGTTTCTGTTGCAAAAGAGTTGGGTTTTGAAGGAAATTCAACTCTTGAGGGTCTTGTGGTTAGCATTTTTATTGCTGGTGCATTTCTTGGAAGCGTGGCATCAGGTTCACTAGTTGATAAACTTGGATGTCGTCGCACGTTTCAGCTTGACACAATACCATTAATTCTGGGTGCACTTGTCAGGTAATGATTTGTATGTGCAAATAATTTGATGATGAAGATATGACTACCATTTGCAGATTGTGTCATGCTCGAAGGTTGTAGATTTTCTGATCTTATAATGTACATAATTCTAAAACTTAGTCTAATCTATGACACTTTGCATGATGTGACAGTGCGCAAGCGCACTCTTTGGATGAAATACTCTGGGGAAGATTTCTTGTTGGGCTTGGGATTGGTGTGAACACTGTTCTTGTTCCAATCTATATTTCGGAGGTACTTTACTTTCAATGCGCTACATTTACTGATTTCATTTGTTAAACTCCCAGTTTTTTATGTTAGTTACAAGGGTTGGTCAATTCAAAGGTGTTGAAGAAGTGAGAGGAAAGACTTGGGATTTATCTCTTTATCCAATCTTGAGAATATGAGAACAATGTTCTTTCAAATTTATTTATTCATTCATTGAAGCTTGTAATATATTGAATTTTTCTATTATGGTTTGTAGGATGTGGCAAGAAGATATGTTATTGGTGTTGACAGTAACTCCCAATCATTGTTGCTCATCTAACTCCTCATTATATATGTTATAGGTTGCGCCAACAAAATACAGAGGTTCATTGGGAACCTTGTGTCAGATTGGGACATGTCTTGGAATCATTGCATCATTGTTCCTTGATATTCCTTCTGAAACTGATCCACACTGGTGAGTTTCTTTTCCTCTTTGGTCCTTGTTGGTTCCCGGCCGGGGTTTGATTGATGATCTACTTTCATATGCTTGCTCTCTCTCTTAATTTCATGTGCAGGTTTTCTTTTAGCGGATGTCATTCTTTAGAATTAAGTTTTATGATATAAAGTAGGAAGCCAATGGAAGTCAGTTTTGCATGATTTAGCAGGACTTGGCGTCTGCAGTTTGCTTTTTAGCCTTGCATTCATAGGCATCTGCTTGTCTCATAGATTTTCAAAGGAAGCATTATTATTCTTTTACTTGATATGGAGGAGGCTTTGATCTTTCTTGCTTAACAAAATATCTTTTTTTCAGGTGGAGGACAATACTCTACATTGCAAGTGCTCCTGGATTTATTCTTGCACTCGGTATGCAGTTTGCTGTGGAAAGCCCCCGCTGGCTATGTAAAGTAGGGGTCTCTTTCTTTTCTGTGCAAACATCTTTAGATGTTGCTTCTTGTCATTTCATTCCTGAAGCTTTTATGATTTGTTTGTGTAGGTAGGGAGGCTAGATGATGCTAAAACAGTTATTCGTAATATTTGGGGATCATCTGAAGTTGAAACGGCAATCCAAGATTTCCAATCAGTCATCAAGAATAATGGCGTTAATGTGGGTAGTGGATGGTTGGAACTCCTGGAGGAACCACATTCTAGAGGTTGTATGACTATGAAGGTTGTTCTTGGATATCTCATTCAGTTATATTTATAGTGAAATACAATATGGGTCATAGGACTTGTTGTGTTAGTGTTACAGTTTGTGTGATATACTTTCTCTAGAAACATTTCAATAACATTTGTACTTCATGCATTTTCTCTTCCGCATTATTAAATAGCTAGATCATTTCATATTTCAATTGTGAGTCTGTGACACACAAAATTCAGTCTGTAGACATTGATGTAGTTGTGTTGTTGCAGTTGCATTTATCGGAGGTGCCCTTTTTGTACTGCAACAGTTTGCTGGGATAAATGGAGTCCTTTATTTTTCATCGTTGACTTTTAAAGATGTCGGTATAACAAGTAGCAGTTTAGCAAGCTTATTTGTTGGACTTGCCAACTTTGCAGGTTTGAAATCTAAGGCTATTTGTCTTTGTCTTTTGTATATTGAGACATGTTTCTCATTTGAGTCTGAAGTTTTTGAGTTGGTGGTCATCTTCAGGTGCACTTTGTGCTGTATACCTAATGGATAAGGAAGGGAGACAAAAGCTCCTGATTGGCAGTTACTTGGGAATGGTGAGTGTGGATGATATATGCCTGTACAAAAGCTAGTGACTGGAAAAAATAATATCATCATGATCATTGTTCTTTATCTTCTTTTGAGGTTTGAAATTTCAGCTATATTATGGTATTATTAGTTTGTTGGTCCACTGATGCACCAAAACTTACAAAAAAAAGATAGCAGCATGGATTATCTAAGTTATGAATTATTTTTCTTTATGCAGGCAGTTTCAATGTTTCTTATTGCTTGTGCTATCGGTTTTCCAGTAGATGAAGAACTCAGTCACAATTTGTCAATACTAGGAACTCTGATGTAAGTAACTTTTCCCTAGAATCCCCACATAATTTTAAAATCTGGGAAGAGATTAGACAAAGGTTTAGCCCATGGTAGTTTTGCAAGGAGAAAACAGTTCCATTTAACTGACTCCAATTAATTTAAAGTTCTTTGAACGGAGCAACATAGAGAGCTGCCTCGCTGTTTACTTTTGCTGCCTCTCCATATTTAGCAGTTTCATCTTGTTGGTCAACAGGCTGTGAGTTTTGAAAGCCATTGCATTTAGTACTTAGTACTACCCAATTAATTGAAGATTTAGCCTTTGCTTGGTTTATTTGTCACTTTCTAAATTAGTTAATAAGTTTGGCATATGAAGTGAACTTGGGCCACCTATGACCAGCAATGCTAGATTGATATGACTCAAGAAAAGGCACTTTTGTGGCTTACAGATATGACCTGATGAGAGAAAAAGATTCCACCTGATTGCTGGTTATTCAGCGTGACTTTTATTTAGCAATTTTCTTATTTCAAAAGCTCATTATTCTACCTTAATGAAACTATGAAAAAACCCACTGCATATTTGAAACCCTGCATTTTGTTTGCATGCCTTTTCAACATGATATTGTGATCCAAATAAAAGCTGAGCTACAAGTGAGACATATAGAACTATGCTGAACAGCCATATATTGCTTGCATCACTATCAACCTATCAACAAGTGAATGTTATATTAATAAGGCTATGTCATGGTTATCTTATCCATACATATAAGCATTTGGAACATGTTATAACCTTTTCCAGTACATGCAGTATCTTTTTTCGATGTGCAATTGTTCTGGATGCTTTGCTTCATAGCATCATATAGTATGGATATGCATATGTAATAATTCATGCATAAAATATCTACTTGTATTCCCTTTTAACAGACATCCCAAGTGAATCTGTTGTCCTCCAGAATACAACTCTACCTTCAGGGTTTGCTGCATTCATTTCTAGGTCGATTTTTGCAATAGTGAGTGAAAACTTGAAATGAATCTTGCATTGATTGCTTTTGAACATGTACTGCCCTTTTCTCTTGAGAATTAGAAATGAATCGCTACGCGACGATGTCAAAGCATGACATATAGCACCATCCTGATATTGCTAGACACTAGGGTGTTTTAAGGTGTCCAAAATCCTTTCCTACTAATCTGGAATATAGGAGTATTATGCATTAATGAGATCTTCATTGATAACTCTTTTGGCTCTTGCATATAGGTACATTTTCACATTTGCCATCGGAGCTGGCCCTGTAACTGGTCTCATCATACCAGAACTGAGCAGCGCCAAGATGCGAGGGAAGATTATGGGGTTCAGTTTTTCTGTTCATTGGGTAGGTACTCAAATCATTTTCCATAATTTATTCCCCAGAGAAAGGAAAAGGCAAGTTCTGCCAAGTCTTGTTGATGTTTTGGTCAAATATCTAGCATTTGTACTGTCTGGCCATTTCCCATGTTTCTAATTGGATTTGGAAGAGAGAATGGGAAAGATATAGCACCATTGCTGTTTCCATTCTTATATATTTTGATCTTCGAATCATGTAATTTCAGCTTCTTTACACCCCTTGTGAATTCACCTTGGTCATTTGATTTACCTTCTTTCAGGTTTGCAATTTCCTGGTGGGTCTATTATTTCTCGACTTGGTGGAGATTTTTGGAGTTGCTCCTGTTTATACCGGCTTTGGCAGTGTGTCCTTGTTAGCAGCAATATATGCCAAGTATTTCTTAGTTGAAACTAAAGGACGCTCTCTTGAAGAGATTGAAATGTCTCTGAACCCCGATTTCTCTGTCAGAGACAAGTGACCATAAATTGATTTCAAAGCTAGGACAGACGGCAGAAGACGGGATTGTAATGCTAGGACGGGATTGTAATGCTTGGACAGACGGCAGAAGACGGGATTGTAATGCTAGGACGGGATTGTAATGCTAGGACAATTGCACAGATGTTTCTTTGGAAGGTTGTGATTGGTGATCCTTGATGCTAAGGTAGTGTAGTTGTGTTCGAGTAAACTCTAATTTCTGTGTACGCAACAGTTTTACGCACCACAAGTGACCAGAAGAAAAATCATCTGGTTTTCTTCTTTCACATTTTGCCAATTTTGTGCAGGGAGCTCGTTCATGTAACATCAATCAAATTTCATTTGATGCCAACTTCAGTTTGCTTAATGTATCACTTCTAAACTGAAAGTGTATGAAACCTCTACCTGTCCTATTAGTAAACCTTTCTCCTTGTATGATTTATGATTCCAAATTGCATATAACATGTAGATGGCAATCGCATGTTCTTGAGCATATAACGAGTTTATGCATAATATATAACGGGAAAAAAACGGTACCCAACTTTATTTCTTTCTGGACAATTTCGACCTGTTAAGGGCATATGAAAAAACAGTTATAACTAGTTCAGCTTTAATTCTCTACGAGCTCTTAGATTTATGGTGTTTGAAAAATTGTGCAAATCGTACTTTTTTAAAATTTTAAAAAAAAATTATTTTTTTTTTATTTAAAATAAAAAAAAATTTTGTTTTAAAATTGTTTTATTGTAAAAAATAATTTAAAAAAATAAAAAAACTTCACAAGATGTAAATCACGTTTCATATGTTAAAATAATATTAAAAATATATATTTTAAATTTAATTTTTTTAAATAATATTATTTTAATATATTTCTAGAAGCTACCTCATCGTAACCAGACTGTTTTGGAGCAGTCTGAAAAGTCGAGGATCAATATTATCTCGGCTTTACTCATGTTTAAAACCCAAAGCATTTACCTCTAATTCTTTGTGTTTTTATGCACCGATGATTGTGGTATGGGAGAGAGTTTCCCATGAGGTTCCTCGAGACAGAAGCTGGTCACACAATCGAGCAATCTAGGAGTCGGCAATTACAATCAATTCCTTAATGTCAATTTCTGGTGCGGGTAATTAAAGGAACAGCAGCTCCCTCTCACCAGTCACATTTGACATGTGCTCCCTAGGGTTTGATACAACCAATAAAATAAAAAGGAGTAACATCCTATCAATCACACATCTAATGTCTTCAGTATTCTACATTTCAACCCAGGTACGCGAGGCGGAAGGATTGACAGGCTGATCCACTGGTCATGTCCTTTTCATGAGGTACCCCAAAATGATGCCTACCAAGGCAACAAGAATGGTGTATATGAAAGGGATACCTCCTCGACTTCTGCTGGAATGATGCCTCAACAGCTCCTGCATACAATTGCGCACACATTCATTTTTAACACGGGCTCCGCTGATACCGCTACTAATGTCATCCTGCAAGGTAATCTATTTTCTATAACAGAAACTATTGCCTGTGATTTTGTTTGTTTTAGTTTTTTCATTTCTATATTGGGTTGGGGGGGGTAGATATAATGATGATAAACAGGAGAATACAAACTTTATCATGTTTGTTGCCTTTCATATAACATTTCACAGGTTGAATGTGAGATAGAATAAAAAGTGTTGGATTATGCAGATATTTCCTCACACAAGAAATGACGAGGTATCATGCTTAAGTACGAAATTGTTTACATAATGAGAAAAGTGCATGAAAAGCAACAAGATCAAGCATAACCACTTAAAAAAACTCACTTATAATAGCCAGGCATGATTGAACACTATATTCACCGTCTCCTTTTAAATAAAATTTACCTAGCAAATAGCAGCTCAGGTAATCAAGTGATAAAGGTCATGAAACTATTTTTTATTATTGTATAATTTGTAGCATTTGCCAGATATGTTTCCTCTTACTTTCCCCGACTGCATTCATCTAAGAATATGGATTTCTTATAGTATATTTTTTTCTCAGCTCCTAATATTTCTTGCAGTGAGAGCTGATCTAAAAGTAAAGGGTAGCTCTAAAAGCATTCCAGCACACACACTAACATGCTATATTCACATACTGAATGCCTTACCAGTTCTTTCTGAAGTTGCCTATTTTGCTGAACAGCGGAATTTTTCTCCTCAGTCAGCTTGGAAATGAGAGCCTTTGCCTGAAATCAGAATTATCATTTCAAGAATATGACCAAGTGTCCCAATCAAATATCTTAACAAGAAACTCTAAAGTCTAGTCAATGTCAAGGAAACAAAATTACAAACTTATATAAAATTTTGATTTTTGTGCATGTGATGCTGAGATAACACCCAAGAAGAGGGTGTCTCTGTGATATATCCCATGATGTGGTGAGTCTTAAGTGTGCAAACTCACCAAAATCATCCAGAGGTTGTGTAAGAAATCAAGAATAGTGGCCAAATCCTAGTTACATAATTGTCAATGAGTGGGGAACATAAGCAGCTGAGAAGTTGACTTTCATAAATGGCTTGGCTGAACATCTGATGGCTAGGTGTTTTAGAATCTAATTCGAGGTAGGACTACGTAATTATTAAAAAGGTTCGAACTGGCTTGGCTGAACATCTAATGTCATGCTTTTAGAATCTAATGAGGCAGGACTACCTCATTATCAAAACTGGTTCGAACTACAGAATAGATGGGGAATCTGAGTGGCTCCGACATTCATAGGGATTCACCAATCAGCCAAAATAAGAGGATTCTCTCCCCCTATCAAAAGGAAGTAGAGTCCCCCTTTCTAATAACAGCAACATTTTTTCATCCTAACACATCCACCCCCAGTCGGGAGATACTTGAAAGTTGATGCAATTGAAAAACAAAACAAAAAAAAAAATTCAAGAATTGGGATTAAATAGGAAAACAACAGTCAGGGTAGGAATGCTGCCAAAAATAGCTGCTTCATAAATAAAGGAATCTATTTTTTAAATATAATGACACTCGTCAAACAGAAAAATAAGAAAAGTGACCTTATTAGTCTAACAGTGCTTGATAAACAAATGAAGCCAGGGATTGCACATTTAGTATGTCCAACCAACCATTCATCACTAAGTTTTTCCAACAATTTGGGTTCAAAATTTATTGACAGAAGAAAAAGAATGACATACCTCAGGTGAGTTATCTTCAGGCTGTGGTCTCTGGACATTAGACCTTGAAACCTACAAAAATGATCACATGATAGAGAAACAATCTATTAAACCTAAGAGGGCAAACATAAAGACAAAACCTGAACATAATTCAATTCAAAGACCAGGGCATCAGACACTCACAGCTGACTGTTCGGAAGTGCTAAAATTCCCATTATCTGACACGGAAGCTCTAGGAGAAGAACCTTCCTCTGATTCTTCACGCACCGGTGACGGTGGTCCAGGTGGAGCAACATAAACAACCCTCAATTTGCACTCTTCAACTTCATGTCCCGCCTCCTTATTAAACTGCAAAACACAATACATTGAAAACCCATTTGCATAACCCATAAAATTAAACCAATTAAACCAGAAACAGAAATACTCAGCAAAATTATATCACTACCATCTCTGGAGTAATATCCTTGGCTGTAGCTCCAGGACTTGTAATTACACTCTGAAGTAAAAACTTGTCCTTGCATTGCATATCAAGTGGCATCTCCTTTTGTGCTTGCATCGTGACTAACATGAACAAACAGCCCGTCATTAAATTAACACAAATTTAGCAAGATACGAAAAGCGAAATTAATAATAATTAAAGCACAAGAATTGAAGAGAGAAAGAGAGAGAAACCTATAACATCACAGGAAAGCCTTGGCAACACAACTCCTGTGTTAGGCCTAACACAATACTTCTTTGGATTTGTTGTCTTGACCTATAATAATTAAACATGCAAATCAATTTTATTATACAAACCCAGTTATTATAAAAAAAAAATTGAGATTAACTAATCATTACCTTAAAAGCAACATAATTGTCACTTTTATTTCGCAACTGTAGAGAACACGAGATCTGCTTCTTTAATTCAACTACAAAAATCATAAAAAAGTTAGAAGAAAAAAAAGATCTTCAAAGAAAAGGAAAGAAATATAATTTCTTTCCAAGACGATACGTACAAGGGAATTGGAGCTCTTGAGGCTCGATGCTGAGAAGTTCGTCGGCAATCATTTTGATGGGATCGGCGAGAGTGTCACCGGAGATAGAAGCAAGAGTTAGTGGTTTACCGTGACCTAGAGGGGGGGGGGGGGGAACAAATGAGAGCGAGAAAGAGATTAGAAGACCAGAAGTAGAAATAGTAAAGTAACAGCGTTTTTTTACTTTCCCTGTTGCTTACAGCCGGTGGGTGTTTGGTAACGCCAAATGGGAGTAATTTTCCTCGGAAATACATAAATTTGGTGTTTGTTTTTTTTAACTTGCATGCACTTTGAAAAACATTTGCCGTTACGCCATACCAAACGTTGCCGTTAGGTTATTGCTACCGATGGATACAACTCCAATGCGTCTGCCATTCTGCATTGTATATATCATTATTGTAATGGCGGATTCGGATATTCATCCTGAAAAGGGTATGAATTATGGATCAACTAACTTGTATATATCATGTTAATTATTATTTTTAAATAATTTTATTTCAAAAAAAAAATTTATGTTAACTTAAACAAGTTTGGATTGAGTTTGATAAAATTAAACCAAATTATTAAAAATTTAATCAGATTTTATCAAATTAATATTTTATAAAATCCAATTAAAAGCACGATCTAAGTTAGATTTTGAAACTGAACTCTTTGTAAAGTTGATAAAACCAAGTCCAGTTTAACAATTATGTTATATATTCAAGTAAAATGTAATTTAATAGGTTATTTATAATTGAAAAATAATATTATGGTTTTTTTAATAAAATTGTCTGTGTTTGTCTGGTATTTAGGTGTATTATACATTTATACTTTTTAAAAATATATTTTTGATTAAAAATATTTTAAAATATTATTTTTAAAAATATATATATTATTATTTTTACATCAAGGCATGAAAACATAAAATAAAACTCAAAATAATATCACTTTAATATCTTTCATTCCAAAAATACTTTTTTTAAATAAAAAAAACAAGATAATGCATTACCAAAAGGTTCCTCTATAAAAGATTCAAAAAGCCTTGGGAAAAGTTTTTCTTATCGATAAAGGAGAATGGTTGGTGAAATAGTAAACAAGCTCAAGAGCCCCTTTAGTCCTTTACTTCTTCGATTCAGCTGAGGGTGACAGAACACCCGTATCTAACCAGCCTGCCTGGAAAAATATCCTCAGCTTTGAAGTGAATTTGAGCAAACCTCCTCTGAGGAGTATTCTAAACTTGGAGGCAAAATATTCTGTTTTCAGAATTCCATCCTTGTTATTTTTATTCTTGTATTTTTAATTTGATCAATTAATTTTTATGTATTTTTTTTAATTTACCTAGTTGATTCTTGTATTCTCATGCTTTACTTTGTTAATTTAATAACTAACTTCTATCAAGTATAATTTTGAAACATGACCCGGCCTGGTAGGTCGATCCGGGGCTGGAATTGAACCGGGTTAAAAAAAGTAAAAAAAGTCATGACTCGGTGTAACCCGGCCGACCCGGCAAGTTGACCCGGCAAAACCTAAACGTCTTGATTTATATATATCTTTAATGTCTCAAGATAATTTATTTGATGGTATAAACCCTGTTTATCATCTCATAAATAAAAAAAAGATATTTAATAATGCCACTTTAGCATGCATAATTACTATTAAGATTAAAAGTTAACTACTTGATTAACTAAACAGATTTAGAAAACACAATGGTTATCTTGACAAATTTTTAAAACACACCTATTAATTAATCAAATTAAAAAATACAGGATTGTAAATAAATATTTTTTAATAATATTTGAAATAAATAAATGACACCAGAGGATAGGTAAATTTAGTTTTATTGCCTTGAAGAAAGCGTCGTTTTGGTCCTACCCTCTAGCTAGTCTTTAAGTTGATTGCGGATGTGGACCTAAAAGAATGGTATGTTATTAATAATACATGCCTCGTTGCCTTCCCCATTTTATTTTATTTTTATTCCGGAAACTGGAACAATAAAGACAATAATATAAAGTTGAAAATCATCTCTATCAACACAGTGAAAATAAAAGGGAATCATCACAATTAAAAAATAAATAAATGTTGAGAATCATTGCTCAGGGATGATGGCGTAGGTGTGTGTGTTCCGGATAGCGTGCAAGTTTTATAAAATTTTGAATTTTTTTATTTTTTTTATTTTAATATGATGTTAAAAATAAATTTTTAAAAAAATAAATTAAATTATTTTAATATATTTTTAAATAAAAAATATTTTAAAATACAATTTTTATCACTACCACATGCACCAATAGTAAAAGCATGTGAATCCTGCGAATATACAGGACCCACACGCATATATCTCTCGCCTGTACCATAGTTTCATAAATTTGAGTTAATTCTCAAACCAACGCGACGAAGGAACCTTAGTTTTAGCTGGACCTCACCTAAAAATTTTAATTTTTTTTAGGTGCTTTATACCTTTATTTTCCCAACATACATAATGTTAATGTAGAGGCATCGGCTTTTAAAATTGTCTGATAATTTTTTAAAAAAAAAATTGGGAAATTATCTATAACTTTTTCATAAACCCTTCTTGTAAGAGAAAAATAGAAATTATGAATTTGACTCGAGTAGAAAACTACAATTGAAATTAATTCCAACATTTAGGAGGAAAACGCGGCTATATTCCTGAAAGAAGATGACCAATTATGTAAAAGTTACTCCATCTAATACCTACTTAGTTAGCGATGAGTCAGTAAATATTTTAATATTGTTATTTTTATTGTTTTCCAAAGTATTTTTTATTTAAAATAATATATTTTTTATTTTTTAAAAAAGTTATTTTTACATTTAAAATCAAAATCAAAAAACACTAAAAAGTAAAAAAAAATTAATTTTTTTAAAAAATATTTTTAAAATGCAAAACAAACATATCCTAAAAATAATGCCATCAAGCATAAAAATCCTAGAAACTCGAGCTCAAGGAAAAACAACATAGAGCATCTGTAGCGAGCCATATGAACATGGAATGAATAACAAGAGCTGTTGGGTATCTCGGGTACGAGTGGAGGTGGAAACAATGTCCTGCTGAGAATTGCTTGTCCCATCCCAAGTTCACTGCTCCAATATCTCGAATCCCTATTTACAGCTGAACTTGTTTGTCCCGAGTCCATTACTCCAAATATACAAATCTCCCTATCCATGTCAATATCTAATTACTAATCATGTCAAGCATCTAGAAAGTGGAACATCGCCTACATAGATATCCTCTGTATTTATTTAGTTCTGAACGATTGACATCTTACAACTAATGTATTCACATATTTGGCAAACAGTTATAAGTTGAGTGTAAAATTAGCAGCCCATATTAAGCTGCCAGAGCTAGGAGCTCAAATGTACATAGCTCGCTACAGATAAGAACACACATTTACTGTGAACAGAGAAGAAAACGATGCCATTATACCAGGAATTATTTGGTCATGTATGCTCCCAAATACGTATTTGAAGCCACTAAGAGTCTTCGGTGGCAGTGAATGATTCTAACCACCAGAAGCAGCAGGAGAGTGTTGCTGCTGAGATCGAGCAGCGAAACCGGCAAACCAAGCAACACTCATGAGCTGAACACCAAGGATTAGAATCCACCAAGATACCAGCCCCCTAATCATATGCAACATCCATGTTGGAGCACTGAGCTCAGCCCCAAGCTTCAACCCCCTCATCAGCTGTAACAGCCGATAAGACTCATACACAACTGGGGTTACCAACCATACTGGTGACTGCCAGTGCCAGGTCAGCAGCTCAGTCAGAATTTGTACAGATAAAAGCAGCATGTAAGGACCCAATAGAACTGCAAATGGGATAAATGGCAGCTGGGGTAGGAGGGTGCCCTTTTGAGATCCCAATAACGCCATCAAGGGAATCACAAAACCAGATACAGTTGCAACCACGTTCCAAAATTTGTAACTCAAAGGAGGCTTGCTATTGCAGGTTTGTGCCTGGTTTTTGGACCGAGAACAAGAATCAGCCATTAGAAGAAAAAGGGTAGCACCAAGATTGAAGATGCAATCCAGTCCAATCAAGGAAAGAAGGCTGGCTATATTGGGACCAAGGAATACAGAAGATAGAGGCAGCCATAATGTTGGTACCATGCCTGTAGTCAGGAGAAGAGAAGGGCCCAGAAGCCACATCGGCCATTTAAGAAACTGAAATTGCACCAATGACCGATTCTTTGTATCTGTAAGCTCTTCACTGTTGGTTGCTGGTGCTTCAGCTGTGTCTTCAGACTTCAAGGTTTCAAATATGTTGCTAGTTTTCTTCAATAAGTTACCAGAAGCATCAATGGTAGGAGCATATGTGACAGGTGAAGGTTCCCATGGAGTCAATTTAGCGCAGCAAACAGTGGTGTGATTAACATGAATTCTAGGAAATCTGAGACCATGATGCATGTTTAGGTTGCTTAGCAATTTTAGCTTCCTGAGATGGACTTGGTGAGCATTAATAGTAGACATTGTAGGAGGAGCTTTAACTAGTGATGCCATAGCTTGATTTGCAATCGAAGCTTTACCAAGTTTACATATACGATATGGTCTCAATCTCTGAAACACGGAAACAAAGGCCATAAGAACATTTGCCAGATCAAAGAAGATCACAATTCACAAACCAGTGAGTTCTTTGTGGTTTAAACTAACTGCATATTTGTTTACAAAAATTTCCTATACAGCCACCATAACTTCTTCCAGATAACAAATTATTTTAACATCTCCAAGCAGCTTAATCACACAGCAACCATATACTCCAGACACCACAGCAATTGACTCTCGAGAATTTTACAAGACAGTAACAGATTACTCATTACAGTGAGTTAATATAGAATCATTTGAAAATAAAACATTGCCAAAATTTACAAAACAGTACCACCATCAAGCTCATCACAACTTGAGCTATTAAACTTCAAAATCAGAAATTAATGACAAAATTCAACGATACCCACCATAAAAGTTAGAGAATTGAAAGCCCAATAAGAAAACAGCTTCCATATCTCAACTCACCAACTTCAACTACACTCTACAATACAACTACCATAAGCGCTCTAAAAACTAGAAAGAAACAGATTTTATCGAATAATAAGCAATCGTTGAAAAAAGAGACATCTAAAAAGTAAAAACATGTAATCAAGATAAAGAAAAAGAAAAGAAACTTGAGGTTTACCTTCTGAGAGAAAGGAAGAAAAACCTTGCTGTGCTGATTATGTAAATGTGCAGTAGAGTTTTTTTTTTTTATGAGCTCAAATCTCTGAAGGACCGAGTTTCTGGCCTGACTAACTCGTGAAATGAAACTTGGCCGAGACAGGGTTGATGAAAAAATCCGATTTTGGTTCGCATGTAATTTCAGATTTTTTAAAACAAAACAAAAAAAACTAGTTTGGGTCAGCCCACTTGACTTACGACCCAAATCTTCATTCGGATAGATTGTGGTTTCACGGAGTTATACCATGCTTTGCTTCTATTTTGAATAAATATAGCCTACATGTAGAAGTTATTGAAAAAATATTATTATGTAATGCTTGGCGATCATATCGGTACTTTTTGAAAAGAGGGATGATAACGTCAAGAAATTTTGAACTGTAAGATAGAAGGCGAATATTGATAAATATTTATAAGAAAAAAAAATTAAGTTCACTCTTTTTCACTTTCATCCCTGTATTCGATAAGCCGACTTTAATTACATTGCTTTGGTCAGTTTCATGAAATTTATACACAACTAGTTAGTTGGCTTTTAACAGGAAAAAATGAACGTGCAAGCAATTACATAGCTTTTTTATATTAGAAATTCAAATTGAGAAGTTGATGTATATATTTAATTGATTTATTTTAAATAATCTCAAATAAAATTAAATATTTGCTACGCTACGAGTCGGATAATCTTTTTTATAACCATAAAAAAATGATAATACAAAGCCCAAAATTTGATACATTCTAGCCAACAAACTTTAAAACACTAAAAATATCCTATATTTAATGATATAATTTTAAAAAGTTATTGAAATAACAACATATTATATATATGTTAAGATTAATTTTGGTTAACTTGCAAAACTTGTGACTCAAATAATTAAACTATAATAATCTTATAAAACACAAATCAAAAAAAATTATGAAAGCTAGTTCTGATCAACGAAATACCAAAGAACAAGAATGAAAATAAAAGAAAAAATTAATTTAAAAAAAACATTTAAAAAACATGAGTCAACTTAAATGAACTAGTCAAATTCACAATATAAATTATGATACTATGATGACTCGATACAGGATAAATTAAAAAAATAAAAAAGAAGCTTCTTTTAAATAAAGCCAGTTGATGAAAAAAGAAGAAATTCTATCCCAAAATAAATTTTTTGGTGTATAGGTTTTTTTAAGAAAAAAAACAAATTCTTTTATTTTATTTAGATGAAATTTTTAAAAGAATAAAGGAAAGCCATTTTAAGACAACGCTAAGAGTTCGGATATGGTGGATCTATTATGAGGCCTAGAATCAGGGACGAGCCAGTGAACCTGTCATTTTAATTTTTCGTCCTCCTGACAATTTTTTTTTCCAAATGACGTGTACATCAAATCTCTTGTGAACATTCTCTTCGGCAACTACAGCCTCGTTGAAAATTTATGGTAAAGGTGTTTGATGTTTAAAAATTAATTTTTAATTTTTTTTTAAGCTAAAGCTCTTGAAAAAAAAATATAGAAATCTTGATAAACTTGTTTTTAACCTTAAACAACTCAAAAATCAATTCAAAATTAGCTCAAATCCAAAAACTCACCAAGTTCAAATCTACAATCTCATGCAAAAAAAAAACCTTAGATAAAACTCTTTTCATCGAATGAAACTAATTAACACCAAGATCAATATTTTTCATGGATACCATTAGTATCAATTGGAACTTTCTTTTCTTATAACCGGAATTCAAAAACTCTCTCTTTTCTTTTTCAAACTAAAAATCTAAAAATAAAACAATTAAAGTTTTGAGTCAATATTAAATTTTAAAAAATTTAAGGAACAATAAGTTTATAACTTGAAAATCAAAGGGATGAAAGTAAAAATTTCTCTCCAATTTTAAAATCACCACCCATTTCCTTCATTTTTTCTACTATGATCATTTGTCTTTCAATCTTTCCTTTTCTCAACAAATTTACTTAATTTTGCTTTTAATTTGGTCTTACAGAGGCAAGTTAAAAAAAATGAAAATTAGGATGGAAAAAAAATAGCATTGTAATTTTAGTCCACATTGCTTTTTACATCATTGAGCTTAATGTTTTGTATAATAGTCCACACTATTTTTGGTGTATAAATTGAGCAAGCAACACACAAAATAAAAACAAATGGTGAATTAACATAGCAACAAAAATTTTTATTGAAATAACATATTTTTAGATGTCGTGGTTCTAAACTGCAACATCGATTAAATCCAGAATTAATTGGTCGATCAGTTTGTAATGATCAGTTAAACCGGTCAACTAATTTAAAAAAACAATAAATAAAATCACAAAACTATCAAAATTGGTGCCCGAGATGATTTTTGAAATCTAAATATTTGATGGTCGGAGTAGAATATTTGATGATCGAAATAGCGATTTCATGTTTATTCTAAGGAAAACGGTATTCGAAAACTCCTGTAAAAATTTAAGCATAATTCAATGATCAGATTAAAAGTTATGACTCTTTAGAGTCATTATTATGATATAGCGCAATTAAACTTTCTCTTACGTTTGGACTTGTTCTACTGGTTCACATATTCATTTTTTAATCCATCCACGTAACATATATGTAGCATATCCACATATAGTTGTGTTAGACTCAAATATAATTGTTCAGAATCATCCGTTGTCACAAACTCAATTACATCATTAACACTTATAAGACATGTTTGAAAAAAATAATTCACAAAATCATAGTTTTTGTATTCAACGATCGATCGGTTCACATAATTAGATCAACGAGGCTACATGTTAAATTATTACTGTTTTTAAATGCAATAATTATATTGTCTCGCCTATGAATAACGACATTTAGTAAATGTCATGTTTTTTAAGGGCAACAATGTAAAAATATGTTATTTTATGTTTTTTTTAAATAATATTATTATGCCAAAACTTTCAAATATATGTTAATACAAAAAAACCTGCATTTTACACTACACAGCACCATGTTTTCTATAATTAATAAGTGGTATGTATATTACATACCAAAAAAGAGGTTGGTGTCTTAGGGGTTGGTGATGTGTTGGCCATGGGCTTCCAAGTGCGTGTGTCGTGTGTGTATTTGGAATTAATGATGTATTTGGTCCCTCACCTCCCATTTCACAACTCATTTTTATTATCCTACTGCACTCAATTTTTATCCCCCACTTTATTTTTTTTATTACCGACAGTGTCAAACCCCCCGGTCAAAGACCACCATATTCCTTCTTCGCAGGACCAAGCCACTTGTTCCCGACCCAGCAACTAAAAATCTTGGGTTTTGAAGCAGGATTTAAGTGAAATGAATTTAGATCGGTTTGATTTAAAATAAAAAAAGTGAATTTCAGAAAAGTATTTTCTGATGTTTGATAATAATGAAAAATAAGTTGGAAAATACTTTCCAGTGTTTGGTTATGTTATAGAAAATAAACTGGAAAATAACTTATTAATGTTTTATTTTTTTCAAGTTTATTAAATAATGAAGAACAAATCTTACAAATTAAAAAGTTGAATGGGAATGAAATTGAAAAAAAATATAATTTTATAAATTATCTCAGATAAAATAAATAATAATCAAAATAATAGAGATCAAATAAAAAATAAAAAAATTAAAAGATGAAGAAATTAAAATAATAATAATTAACATTTCATAAATTATTTCAAATAAAAT
>Ga0307507_10006184_pt1 | contig 18677 bp, 29 predicted proteins | sample 7_EM_MG_FD_207223 | JGI IMG/M metagenome (GOLD analysis project Ga0307507, IMG submission 207223) | Populus trichocarpa ectomycorrhiza microbial communities from riparian zone in the Pacific Northwest, United States - 7_EM | ecosystem: Host-associated > Plants > Roots > Unclassified | place... | reverse complement strand
TTACTGGTTTAGTACATTAGTAGCGATCCCTTACTTGTTTGATTCCATTACTTGTTTTGTTAGTTATATCCTGTCGCATCTACACCTTTGTTTTAGGACTTTGTTGTTTTCGCTTCTACCTTAGCGTAGCTTAGCATTCTCATTTGGACAGGATATTGGTTATGATTTATTTGTATTTAAAGAGCTCGAGATCCCTTAAGGATTCGGACTCTCAAGTCTCACAGGAACCCTCACTTTAAATATACTAAGTTGAACGGTCACTTTACTAGTTCTTAACCTTTGTTATATCTCTTGTAGAGATTTCCATCGACACTTCTCCTCCCTGTCCTTTCAGTATCGCCGGATCTCCTTCTGGGAATCTCGTGCTACTCAGGAGCAGGTTCCATTTTTTGACCAAGACTTAAGTACAACCTTTGATCTTCAGCAGAGGACTGATCACCCTTCCCCTCCCTTGACCCTGCAAGTACTGGTACCCCTCCTTGTTCCTTGACAGGCCTAGAGCAGACTCCTGGTGAGACCTGCTCACCACAGATTGCAATCATTTCGCTTCCAAGAGACAAACAAGGACTCTTCGCCAAAGCTCCTGCAGCGCCTTCAGGATCCTCATCCAAGCCCAACCCTGTCACTCTAGCAAAGAAAGCAGCCCCACCACCAGAACCAGCGCCACCTCCAGCCCAAGACCAAGACGAATACTCCTCAGAATACAAATCAAGTAGCGAAGACAAGAACCCAGGACAGAATCCACAAAATCCCCAAGACTTAGAAGAAAGCGAAACCCGCGAACACCAAGATATCAAAGAAACCCCTGACCAAGAACAACTGCATCAGGAAGGGGCACCCAAGTCAAACCCAGACCAAGACTCAGACTCAGACAACCCTGATCAACCAGGACCGGCCCCACCAGCATCTCCAAGTCCACCGCCTTCAAGAAACCCAAGTCCAGAGTCAGCGCCACCGCCGTCTCCTTATCCCTCTCCACCACCAAGTCCACCACAAGTCGCTATGTCAGTCCCACCAGATCGCACTAGCCGACCCAAATGGCCAGCACCATTCTTCTACACTGGAGAAGGAAAAGACCAGGATCCGTTAAGGATAAACTCATGGTTCAACACAGTCCATTGATACATATCTAGCTTTGGAATCCAAGATACAGACCCAGAAGCAGTGCAGTACTATGGAGCATACTGCAGAGAAAAAGCCCTCCAAAAATTCACTCAATATGACAATAGCCAAGGAGGCAAAACTGTTAACAAACTCAAACGCAAATTCGAAGGATATTTCCTACCTTCTACATCCACTGATACGATCTATGAACAATTGCTTGCAGTAAAACAAACTACCAATGGGTAAACAGCGCAGATAACAGCCACAGTTATCACTCTTGAAACGCTCAGAGACAGCTTACCCCCAGGAATGATTTCTTATGTCTACAGGACATAGATCCAAACACTGGGCACAGTGTGTATGGGATGAATGTGAATCCCATATGGAAGGAAAAGACCGCCACTACTACCTCTCTGGACCTCGCCATATCCCTGCCCCTAGCCCCCTCTATTCCACCTCATGCTTTATTACTCCCTACCACCCAAAGCGAAGATATGAGGATCGATGGGTTATTCCTCCCGCCTTCACCGATGATGATGGATATCCAGTCTTCCATACTATAATCAACAAGGATAGTGGACCAACCTCAAACCATGCCGCTTAGGAAGAAGACTTACCGGTTCCTAATGCCCCTGTCGATTATGATGACCCTTTCCCTGACCAGCCCTCCAGAGTCCTTGATATTCGTGCCTTCCAGCTCTCCCAACACCTCAAAGGCAAGTGGTATAACAGCCTTCAGAAAGCCACAGCCTCAGATCCTCTCTATGACATCGTCAGCAAGAACCCCAACCATCCCAGTTGGATCCTTATTGACAGACTTCTTCTTAAAAGCGAGGAGGATGACAGTCGAGACTGTCCATATGTTCCCTATGAAGCAGCCTATGAAGGAACCAACATCAGGAGCGAAATCATTTGAATCACCCATGAACAAATGGCCCACATGGGAGCACACAAATGCTTCAAATACGCCTCCAAACATTTCTATTGGATGTCTATGAGAAGTGATTTCAAAGACTATATTCGCAGATGTCACCTTTGCCAGATGAACAAGCAACCTACTACCCTCCCTGACGGAGTTGTGACCTCTCTCCCTGTCCCCAGAGAACTATTCTCTTCGATTGCAATAGACTTTGCATAACCCTTGCCTAGCGACAACAAGAAGGAACTAATCCTAGTTGTATTGGATCGCTTCACTGGGTTTACCTACCTCATCCCAGTCTCCCAGAACATCACAGCAGTCAAAACTGCTAACCTCCTCATTGAACGAATCTTCTCTGTCCATGGTTTCCCTACTTCTATCGTCTCAGATAGAGACCCCAAGTTCACCTCCCACTTCTGGATGCAATTCATGGCTAATATCAAAATTGATCTCAACATGGCTACCGCTTATCATCACCAGACCAATGGCCAAACAGAACGCAGAATCAGAACAATACGCCAATGCCTCCGCACTTTCGTTAACCCCAAAGGCACCAAGTGGACTCGCCACCTTCCCCATGTTCAAACGGCTATCAATGCTGCTCCTGGCGATTCATCTGAACTCTCACCATTTCAAATTACCTTTGGACGAATTATCAACCGCCTCCCTAGTGTCAAAGTCCTCTCTACCACCGTCCCCTCTGCTGATGACATAGCGTCTCAAATCGTGAAAAACCAGCAGCTCGCCAGAACCACCCTCCAGAAAGCACGAGCTCGCCAGACAACTACTAGCCAGAAAAGACGTAAAGAAGGACCAGCTATTACTCCAGGCAAAACTGAAGTTACCCTTAGATCCGAACCCTATGTACACAAGATTGGACGAAACCACAAACTAGTTGGACCCTGGTTAGAACCCTTTTCAGTCTCTGAAGGACCTGATAGACAGGATAACTACAAACTCAACCTCTCTCCTATCATGCAAGGCATCCACCCTTGGATTCATCACAGCCACCTTCAAATCTACCTCAGACCAGACCTTAGGGCTTTCCCAGGCCTCTCTGAACCCAGCTCCAAAGAACCAGTCACCATCGATGCGTCAGGACAAGAAGAATGGGAAGTTGAAAAGGTTCTCAAAGATCGAATTTACCGAAAGAAAGGTCAGTTCCTAATCCACTGAAAAGGCTAGACGAAATCGAAGCTACTTGGGAACCTCTCAATATCCTTGAAGAAGCCAGTACTGCCCTTAGAACTTACTGGTTCGACACCTATAACGAAACCATTCCCTTCCACCTCCCCTGGACTCATAACGAATGTTGGTCAGCTTGGACAGTCCAGACACCTGAATACATTCCTCTATCGCAAGAACTTGACCCTGATGGATTCTGGACATCTATCCAAGATTCTGACTACTCTGAGACCGAAGCCTATTGCACCCTTCCTTCCCTTGATGAGTCCCAGTTGGAAACCTAACCAAAACCTTGCACCTGTTATTTTCTTTTCTGTTAGGGGGAATGTAACGGAATCTACTATTATCGCTATTATTCCTTAACATGACGTTGGATATTGCCTATTAGAATTTCCCCAGTAACGAATCATTCCTTACCTTGTACCTTCCCCATTGTTATAGTTTCCTATTAGGTAGTACTTTCCTTAGTTCGCTTATTACTACCTTTCGTTCCTTGTACCCAATTGGGAAACCCTATGCTTCCTACTATGTGTTACTGGTTTAGTACATTAGTAGCGATCCCTTACTTGTTTGATTCCATTACTTGTTTTGTTAGTTATATCCTGTCGCATCTACACCTTTGTTTTAGGACTTAGTTGTTTTCGCTTCTACCTTAGTGTAGCTTAGCATTCTCATGTGGACAGGATATTGGTTATGATTTATTTGTATTTAAAGAGTTTGAGATCCCTTAAGGATTCGGACTCTCAAGCCTCACAGGAATCCTCACTTTAAATATACTAAGTTGAACGGTCACTTTACTTGTTCTTAACCTTTGTTATATCTCTTGTAGAGATTTCCATTGACGCTTCTCCTCCCTGTCCGTTCAGTATCACCAGATCTCCTTCTGGGAATCTCGCGATACTCAGGAGCAGGTTACAGGAAAGACCCATGCTGGAATGATTCATGTTTCTACGCTTCCACTTACCAGAGGGTGTATCGTCGGTGGGGGGGGGAGGGGGCAAGAACAGACTCACCATAGGCCAACACATCGTTAGCATCCTCCAATTCGTCAACCCTCTTCTGGAGGCATTGACATAGACGCTTGAGGGCGATAACATGGCCAGCCATCCCCTCCAACTTGTCCAACATCACATTGTGGCTTTCACCTACCACCCGGATGTCTCTGGCAACCTCAAAGAGGTTGGTGTAGTTGGACGCCCCCTCACAATGGAAGCTCTGGGTGGGGATGTTCTCAATTGACGAAGTGGAGGATTTCAAGAGGGGGGAGGAGCGTCCAGCAGCGATATCCTCCAGGGCATCCATCATGTCAATCGAGACAGAGAATGCGGTAGGGGGAGGCGGAGAGAACGACGAGGGGAGAGAGGACTCCGGACGCATGGAGACCCCTACTTGCTATCACCGAGACCAGAGGAGACAGTATTTCTCCGGTCACCAAGACTCATTGGAACATTCAGAGTCTTAGGTGAACGGGACACCAACAGGGGGGAGGGGGAAGAAAGAGCAGCCACAGTAGCAATAGGTCTGATCCCTGGGGGTCGAAGGAGGGCCTCATTGGCACCAGCAAATTGTACATGTCTGCAAGAGACAGGCACAGGGGCAGTGAGGAGCTGAGTTGTGGGTCACTGCTCAATGGTGGCGGACGACAACAGGGCAAACCCCAAGCCAGCGAAGCCAGATGCAGTGGCACGGGGGATAACCAGGGCGGCAGCCTCGATACGAGGTGGTGCAGGAGGAGGAGAGGGGGACGACACATCACCAGAAAGGCGATAGTCTGAGTCAGAAGGGGCGTCCAACCGGAAGCCCGGGCCGTATAAGCGCTCCTCTCCGGGGAGACAATACACATAAAAACAAGGAGGGCGGCATCAAACCACAATTGGTCGACAGTGGTGGAGGAGCCCCGAAAAGGACCAATCTAACAGGAGAGGGTGTGGGGGAAGGAGCCAAGGGGGGTGCCAATGAAGGTCAGGTGGGCGAGAGGACCATGGGGTCCAAGGGGAGTGGAGGAAAAGCACTTCCCGAGCTCGTGTGCTGGGAAGGAGCAGGAGAGTCAGAGGAGGGGACAAACGGAGAATCTTCTAAAGGTTGGCGGGCGTATAGCCCAAGTGTAGTGCCATGATCAAAGCGACAGTCAGGGGAGCATCCATGGCCGAGGAGGCCAGCATTAGCGGCTGCCTCAACAAGGGAGAAATTGTAAAGCCCATACTGGCAACCAAGGCACGAACCACAGCATCTTGGTGAGGGATGGCGTGAGGGCAACCAGCAACATGGGCAAACTCCATGGAGGCGTAGGAACCCCCGGGAGCAGCGTAAATGGTGCAGGTAACAGGCACAAGGCCACATTCCCCAGGGGGAGGAGGTATGTCCTGAGAAGAAGCCATCCTCAGAGCAAGCAGTAACCCAAACTCAATCACTCAAAGAAATGAAGCTCACGATAGTCAAAATAAGCCAATAAGAGTTCAATACTCAGAAGAGTAAATGGGGGGGGGGGTTCGAAGTGGGCTTTGACTTTGTTGAAGGAATTCCGATGTGATGTTTGTCGTGGTATATATATGTGTTTTTAAGCGAGCGCTATGGAGGTATTATATTATATCATAGAGTGTGGGTATTTTATTTAGGGCGGTATTCTGGTGTGTTTGTTTGGGAGGGTTCGGGGCGTTGTTGTCGTTGTGATTCTGTGGGAGGTGAGGTATGGTAGTAGGTAGATGGTCATTCCTTCCGGCGAGTTATTTTGGTTGTGGCTATTTGTCGTTATTGGGCATATCTTTCCCGGTTTTTGATTTCTTTGTCTGAGGATTACTTGTGTATAGTATGATACATTCAATTATAATAAGTTTCTCGTTTTCACCCTCTTCCCGTTTTCCTTCTCCTCTCTAACGCCCCCCACCCCCCACAAGCCTCAACAACCCATCCTATAACACAACTTAAGCCCATACAAACTCCGCAACCCTCCCTCCCTCCCTCCCACCGTCGTTTCCTTTCCTTTCCTCCCCTCCCTCTCTTTCCCTCCCTTCCTCCCAACAAAGCCTCGGTATACCTATCATACCCTCTCTACTACCAACTCACTCTGCCGGAAAATTCATCATAAGGCTTATTTCCGTGTTTATGGAAAATGGAGTTCTGTTTGGAAGCTAATGTTAGACTTTGTTATAGACGGAGCGAGGTATCTATCGGGAGTCGTGCTGGGTACGTGGTTTCCTTTGCGGACTAGGTGGAGTCGAGTGGAGTGAGTGTAGTGTTAGGGAGGGGGTTTCTTTTTTCCGCACCCCGGTGGTGGTGATGGTGTGTGGATGGGTAGGTGGTTAAAGGGTGGTGGGAGGAGTACGGGGATGGGTATGGTGCGAGTATGAGGGAGGAGGTTGAGGGGCACTGGGATGGTCAGAGGTTGCCTTGTTCACGACCCCGTGCATATGGACAGAATGCAGGTGATTCTGCTGGAAGGATTTGACCGGGAGTGGCTCGATGTGATTGCCTGGTTGGTTGGGGGGCTCAAGGGATTCTTTGCCGCGAAGGACTCGGTGTGCAGGGAAGATACCGGACACATCATACATGAACTAGAGGTACAGCACCATAGTTAGCATGACGCGTGTGCCTCCTGGGCAGACCCCAAGAGCAAGCAATCGATCTAGTGTCAATTAAATTAGAACTAGCACTGCAAGAGAATCTCAAAAGAACCACAAGCTAACGGGCGCTTGAGAGCTACCCTGCAGAATCCTTCTCTACCTCAGGATTCGACCACGCCTCACGAAAATCACCAAACCTCACTCGAACAGAAAACACGATAATGAACATTTTATTCACAGTCTACCAGAAAATCACCCAACAGCATAAGAGAAAAAAGAAACATCACCATATCATGCCCGTAGCCCTTCGAATTTCGCCACCAATTCTTGCAGGGTCTTCTCCTCCGCTATCATCTCACTAAGCCGGATTCTGTCCGCCTCCTGGACTTCAGCCTTCACCTTGACGATGTAATCCTTGACAGCGCGAGCCTTCTCCAGTCTCTTTCTACTCTCAACCGCCTTCGCGATCTTCTTTTTTGTCTTTTCAATTTCTGCGTCGACGTCTACGCGGCCTTTAACGAGGAGGTAGACAGTGCAGGTTTCTGAAATGACAAAAGCGCCACAGCCGTCTGGGAGGGGGTCGCTCCCCCCCAGGATTTGGAGGGACTCAAGGCCCTTGACAAGCGCGGAGATACTAGGCTTTTGGTCCGAGGTGGTAGAGAAGGTTTCGGCGTCCTTAGCGTGGATGTACGCTAAGGATGGTTAGTGATTTAGTTATAATGGGGGTAGTAGGGAAAGTCACCTGCTGCTTTGTCTTTTACGCCGTATTCAGCTTGCATTGAACGAATACCCTTAACGACAGAGAATGCGAGGTCATAAGACTTCTCAGCATCGGGGTTATTCAGCTCCTCTCTGTATCTTGGGTATGCGGCCTTGACGATGGTTGGATTGGTATCATTGGGACGTCTTGGGAGACGCTGCCAGAGTTCTTCCGTAACGAACGGCATGAAAGGATGAATCAACAACAGCGCCCCCTCAAGACATGTGTATAGGGTGTCTTGAGCCGAACGCTTCTGTTCTTCACTACCCTCCAATATAAGGGGCTTCGAGTTTTCCTTTACTCCCGCTAATTATTAGTTCAGAATCCGAAGGAATAGGTCTAGGAGTCTCACGATATAGACATCACACAATTCGTATAACCAATATCGATAAATCTCGTCAGTAGCCAATAGGAAGTTACGCTCCTCCAATCCCTTATTAGAACCCTCAGCAGCCTTATTAAATTTGTGTAAAATCCACAGCTCGACCAAGGACTCCTTGCCGGTCTTCCCAGAGTCAGGCCTAGGAATGAAACCATCTCCCAGCCTCATTAGTGCAAACTTAGTAGCCTGATACATCTTGTTGCAGAATTTCCTGTAGCCATCAACGACCTTGATGTCCATATTAATATCTCTGCCACCGGTGGTGTAATGGCAGAAGGCGAAGTGCATTGCGTCGCTACCGCACTGAGGAATGCCATCTGGGAAAGCCGTCTTTTGATAGTTGGTTGCTTGCGCTACCTCCTTTGGATCCAAATTTCCTAGTAATAACTTTGCGTGCAATTTATCTAGCGAGATACCGTTAATGATATCCAGCGGATCAATGACATTCCCGAGCGACTTGGACATTTTACGGCCATCTGAGTCTCTAACAAGCGAGTGACAAAAAACCTCGTTGAAAGGGACTTTTCCTGTCATTTTTATACCAAGCATAACCATACGAGCAACCCAGAAGAACAGGATATCCCATCCTGTCTCTAGGAGGGAATTAGGATAAAAGTTTGACATGTCGGGTGTCTATAGGGGATCAGCAGCGGCGGGTACAAAATCACGGGGGGGAATACCTTCTCGGGCCAGCCCAAAGTAGAAAACGGCCAAAGACCAGACGAAAACCAGGTATCTAAAACATCAGGATCTCTCTCTAGGGTGAACTTCTTGCCTGGGTACAGCTTCGCAGCCTTCTCCTGGGCGTCCTCTTGAGTGCGAGCCACCACCCAGTTGTCGTTATTAGTGTAGTCGAAATCAGCGATATTTTCACCCTCAAAGTGAATGGACCAAGCCGGCGCCTGATGTCCCCACCAAAGCTGCCTAGAAATACACCAATCTTGAATTTTCTCAAGCCAGATGAAGAATTCCTTTTCAGATGTAGCAGGTCTAATCTTGATCTCCCCGTTGCGCACAGCTTCCATGGCAGTATCAGCAAGGGCCTTCTGCCGCACCCACCACTGTGGCTTCATTTTGGGCTCAATGATATCCTTCGATTTACTGCAAAGAGGCACACTCATAGGATTGTCCTTCGTCTCCACGTAAAGTCCCAACTTCTCCAGCTCCTCAACGACAACTTTCCTAGCAGTAAACCTCTTCATTCCCTTGAAATGCTCACCAGCATTCTCGTTGAAACTGCCGTCATCGTTCAAAATGTTGATAAAATCCAATCCATGCCGTTCTCCAATTGCATAATCGTTAGGGTCATGCGCAGGGGTGATTTTGACAGCGCCGGTACCGAAGTCCTTCTCAACATATGTATCGGTGATAATAGGGAGTAGGCGGTCGATGAAAGGATGCTTGGCATACCTGCCATGGAGGTGCTTGTAACGCTCGTCGTCTGGATGGACGGCAATAGCACTATCTCCCAACATTGTCTCGGGTCGAGTAGTTGCCACAACAATCTTCTCATCGCTACCTTCGACGGGGTACGCAAAGGATACAATCATACCAAACTCAACCTTCTCGTCATAATCTGGAACAGAAAGCATTGTCCGACCCTTGAGCTCGACGTTGTCTACCTCCAAGTTTGATAGAGTAGTATTGAGTTTGCAGCACCAGTTGACAAGACGATTAGCCCTATAGATGATTCCCTCCTCATGTAGACGAACGAAAGTTTCCGTGACAGCTTTAGACAAGTTCTCGTCCATGGTGAAGGCTTCTCTGGTCCAATCGTAAGACGATCCCATCCTCTTGAGCTGGTTCTTGATCCTGGTCTGGTACTCCTCTTTCCACTCCCACACCAGTTTTGTGAATGCTCCCCGCCCAAGATCGTGTCGGGTCTTTTTCTCCTGCTTCCAGAGCATTTTCTCAACCACACTCTGCGTGCTGATACCTGCGTGATCGAATCCGGGCAAGAAAAGGACTGTCTTCCCTAACATGCGATTCCTACAAAATTGTGAGCGCAATAATCCATCTCACTAGATTAAACCGACAAACCATCTGATCAGGGTATCCTGAATAGCGATAGTCAAGCCATGCCCGATATGTAACGCACCGGTAACATTTGGTGGAGGAGCCGGAACCATGAACATCCCCTCAGGCTTAATTCCACCTTCGGGCGTGAACTCTGGCTTGAAGAATCCTTCCTTCTCCCACCAGTCGTACCACGCCGACTCAACGGCCTCGGGATTGTAGGATTTGTATGCCGGATCATCAAGAGATTTCAGAACTATCGTCCTATGTTAGCCCCTCAACGCCTTTCCGAAAAAGAAAAAGAAAAAAACAAGCGAATAGGACCTACTCTTCTTCTGTCCCGGAGGAGTCTCCTCCACATATGGTTCAACAGCAGCAGTCTCAACCTTCTTCTCTTTTTTCTCGGCCTTTGGAGGAGCGTTCTTTTTAACCTCGTCGGCCTTTGCCTTTTTCGCAGCAAACCTGGCTTCCTTTTCCGCCTTCTTGCGTTCCTTTTCCACTGTTCCAAACGCGCGCAATTAGCCCCCGCCCACTCCTTCCTTCCTTCAATGTGTGGCTGTTAAAGAATAAGGGTGTTCATACGCTCTTTTTCAGTCTTTGGCCTTGGTGGGCCTGCGGCCCCAGCACCAGTATTTACAGCATCTTGAACGGCCGTCTTTGTCCCTGCCGAGGGGCCAGGAACGGAGTCTGCAGTAGGGCCTGTTTCGTGACCAATTGCTTTAGAGAAAGGGTTAAATTTAACTACTATAAAGCGCGGGGATCCGAGAGGGGAAACAAACGATTTGACGAGGTTAAATTTGTCGCCATGGTTTATGTTTTTGGTGGCGGACCGCGGGGATGTCGATTTCAAGCAGGAGCTAGACCAATTGCTGAGATGTGGGAAAGTAAGAAGAGATGAGGATGGAGTGGTTATTTGCGGGGTTGAGAGATGACAGGTGGGGCAGTTTACCTTATTTATACCAGTAGTGCGACAACCAGGACCAGTTTGAGACAATTTGAGTCACGGCACGGTGTGTCGATAAAAAACCCCCATCTTATCGATATTTTGAGATTCAGAAAGTCATAATAATTAACAGCAACTTACTCGGAATTGAGCGACACAGTCAATACCTTATTCTTATGACACAGAACTCTCATAAAGGTTCCGTCGCTTATGTGAGGATAAGATACAAACAGAAGAGCTGAGAGGAATGATGAGACAGTAGTAGACAAGACTTGTACTCGAGTACAGTATGTACTCGTAGGAACGCTAATGCTATCATAAAATCCAAACTACAGGCGACGCAACTACCCCCAAGCGCAATACCAAACTCGAAAAGAGTGCGACTTATATTAGATTTTTTTGCAATCCCCAAAACCCAGAAGGATCACGGAATCCCTGGTTTCACTGATAATAGCATCTTGGGCATGGCTGCCAAGGCTTAGGACTTATGACTTCTAACTTTGATTTACGCACGGGGCCGCCGTCACTCTAATAAATACTATCATACAAGCGACCTCTCCCAACTCCTCCTCTTGAACCATTACTTCGTTTTTTCTTTCCCCCCGACGTTCTTTCCCTCTAGCTTTCCCCTTCCCTTTCCCTTCTTCTTTTCTCTTTAGGAAAAAATGGGGTTTAAACTGGCGGTCGGTTCACCTTTTCCCCACTTCAAATCCCTGCCACTTTTTTGAATTTAACTGACGAGATGTTTTCACAGAGCATCCAGCCGGACTTGGCCACAATTGTCGATCATGCTCTTAAGGCGCGGGCCGCAGATTCGACCACCTCTCCAAATCTTTACCCGGTTTTCGCACAAATCCCCGCCGAGTTTCTGAATCCCTCGAGTGCCTACCTAAAGTTGAGCGCCAAGTGAGTCATGGCCTCAGGGACTTTGAACATCTATAGCTAATGAGGGCCGTGGTTTAGGAGCAAGAGTAAATTGTCATTCTTGTTCGAAAGCGCCTCTAGTAGAGAAACTATCGGGCGCTTTAGCTTCTTGGGGTGCGGTACGCAGTTCCCTTGTAGTGTCCTTAGTAGCGTTCGTTACGGGGCCTCCGGGACCTCGAAAAACGCGGGGCGTGTTTTTGGGGCATTCCCTACCCCTGTCCCCCGCCCATTCACCGGCCCCGTCCGGGGAATGAGCGGGATCGGGCCCCGTGTAACGGCGGGGCCCGGCGAGTGAAAACCTGCCCCGCCTCGCAACGAACGCTAGTCCTTAGTTGCGCAACTTTGCTAACGACGTATCTAGATCCGAGAAAGGTATTCAAGACAGGAACAGGCCATGGCCCCGAAATTGACCCCCTCACCGAACTCGAGAAGGAATTGGCTACGTACCGTGTTGGCAAGATCCCCGCATTGAGTCTTCCGTCAATGTCGGGTGGGGCCGTTGGGTACGTGGCATACGATTGTATCAAATATTTCGAACCGCGGACCACCAGACCCTTGAAAGATGTTACTGGAACTCCAGAGTCGCTGTTTATGCTGTATGACACTCTGGTGGCATTCGACCATTTTTACATGACCATCAAGATTATCACACACATTCATATGCCGGAAGGCGACCCATCGGAGGAGAACTTGACGGAATTGTACAGGAAAGCTCAGATGACTATATCGGAGGTTATCGGGACCTTACAGGCGGCAGATATTCCGCTACCGCCTCAGCCGCCGATTCGGAAGAATCAGCAGTATACTTCCAATGTTGGGCAGGAAGGTTATGAACGGCATGTGCGCAAGCTGAAAGAGCACATTGTCAAGGGGGACATTATCCAGGCTGTCCCGTCACAGAGATTCTCGAGGTCAACTTCGCTTCACCCATTCAACATTTACCGACACTTGCGCACTGTTAATCCTTCCCCATATCTTTTCTATATAGATTGCAAAGACTTTCAATTAGTTGGTGCGTCGCCAGAGTTGCTAGTAAAATCCGAGAATGGGCGTATCATTACCCATCCTATAGCAGGCACGGTTAAGCGTGGGAAGACCCGTGAGGAGGATGATAAGCTTGCCTCCGAATTGGCCAATTCTTTAAAAGATAGAGCCGAGCATGTCATGCTTGTTGACTTGGCAAGAAATGATATCAACCGAGTCTGTGATCCTTTGAAAACTACCGTTGATAGATTAATGACAGTCGAGAGGTTTTCCCACGTCATGCATTTGGTCTCACAAGTCTCGGGGGTTCTCAGAAGTGGAATGACAAGGTTTGATGCATTTAGAAGCATCTTCCCCGCAGGCACCGTCTCGGGTGCCCCCAAGGTTCGTGCAATGGAACTTATTAGTGAACTTGAGAAGGAGCGCCGTGGTGTCTACGGCGGTGCTGTCGGATACTGGGGATACGAGAACGATAGTATGGATACATGCATTGCTTTGAGAACAATGCTGGTTAAGGGCGGCAAAGCCTACCTTCAAGCTGGTATGCGCTCTTCCGCCCTTGTGTTTCTAGGCGCCCCTGTGTTTCTGGGATCATTACTGACGGATATGTATAGGTGGAGGAATTGTTCACGATTCCGATCCGTATGATGAGTGGATGGAAACTATGAACAAGCTCGGCGCGAACATGCATTGTATCACCAGTGCTGAAGAAAAGTATGCGAGCATGGAAGCAGAGGATGAGGACTCGGGGTCGGATATGAATAAAGGTCATCCTAGCGCAAACTCTAATGTTCGTCTAGGCGATTAAGACGGGTATTCGCCTTTGTGGCTTGTCACCGTAAGGCGCTTGGTTGCGTTTTATTCAATTCCATTGATTAGATCAATAAAATTACCAACAGCTAGACCTCTCTTTTTTGCTCCCCCTTTCTTCTCCCGCGAGTGCCTTGGGCACTTGAGAAGCTTTCTCCGTGAATGAGTTTTTTTTGTTTTTTTGCTAGAGGTGCAATTAGCGTTCGTTACGGGGCCGCCGGGGCTGAAGGAAAACACAGGCCCCCGGCCCCGTTCCCCGCCCCACTCAACGACCCGGGGCGGGGCATGTTTTTAGGCATTCCCTGCCCCTGTCCCTGCCCTGCACATGCCCCAGACGGGGTCCCGTTAGAAAATAGGTGGTGAAAAACGGGGCCTGGCGAGTCAATACCCGCCCAGCCCCGCTCCGTAACTAACGCTGGGTGCAATTCCAATATAACTATTTCTATCCAACTTAGAAGAGTATAGTGATACTAGCATAAACCTTCTTGAGACCTCAAAGGCTGCATAGTATTAAACTTCTGCTATTTTAGACTTAACTTAAAATTACGCCCCGGGAGGGGGAGGGAGCCTGGAGGGGGCATGAGTGCCAAGTAGTGACTAACCAATTATATTCTTCAAGGTGGTTAGAAATGTCATGAAGGGCATACTTTTCCGTTAACCATTTCAAGTCTAGTAACCCGATCTGAGTCTACTACCTAATTCTGCCCAGCAGTAGGCACTCGCCCTCCCTCCAGGCCCCCCCCCCCCTCTGGGGGCGCTAGTGGTTAGTGTCCTGAAATCAATGACTTTGAAGATGCAATATAACACCTGGAATCCCTATGGGAGACTCTGTTGTGCTGCTTGAAATGGACACAAGGGAGTGGTGGAAATGCTACTCGGACGGCACGACGTCAACCCCGACAAGCCGGACAACCTAGGTTGAACACCGCTCTGGCGTGCTGCTCAGAGAGGGCACAAAGGAGTGGTAAAAATACTACTCGGACGGGACGAGGTCAACCCCGACAAACCAGATAAGTTCGGCCAAACGCCACTCATTTGTGCCGCTGAGAATGGGCGCGAGGGAGTGGTGAAAATACTACTCGGGTGCGACGACGTCGGCCTCGACAAGCCGGACAACTTATACCGAATACCGCTCTGGCGCGCTTCTAAGTCTGGCCAGGTGAGATAGCGCCTTAAACGGGGACGGCGGGAGCTAGAGGCAACATAAAATAGGGCTCCGATCAGGACAGCGCACGACTTTGAGATGAGTGGGGAAGTTTGCTCGTTCTCATTCAACTCAACTAGTAGCAGTAAAAATGGGGGTATAAGTCACAACGAACTCATCCTCCTATCCTTTCATCAATTACCGGTAAACGCTTATATGTTTCCGGCTATAGCAGAAGCAGGGAGAAAGCAGACTCACAACACCAAGTAATAAGGAAATATCCTTTTGTACCAAAAGAAAAAAGGAAAAAGGAAAAGGAACGATTGGATGGAAAAATCGCAGGCGCATCTCGCTCAGTTAAACATATCCTCCGCCTTGTCCCTTCTTCTCCCTTTAGACCTCTTCCCACCACCACTATCCTCGAACACCAATTCTTCACCCTTAGAAGCCCTTAGCTTCTCCGCGAATAAATTGTCCCTCTTCATGCCTCTCCCTCTAATTTTGAGGCCCTCTCCTCCATTGCTTGTTCCGTCAAGGTTGATCCTATCCTCCAGACTTCTCCCAGGCATGGAAATTCTATCCTCTAATTTCTCCAACCGCCTATCTGCCGAACCACCCCTCCCCGGAGGAGACGGGGGACTAGGCGAAATGCCCTTCTGCGGAGATAGAGATCTATCTGATCTAAAACGTTGGCTACCGAGTTTGTTAGGGAATAGTTCTCTAGAGCCAGAGCCTTCACGCTCTATACTCAGAAGATCGCGATCTCTGTCTCGACTCAACAGAGATCCAACGCGCTCCGGGAATAGCTCCTTGGTTACTCTAACCCGTGGGCCAACCTCCATTGGTTCTCGCTTTCTTTCAGGGAACAGCTCTATGTTCTTTCTCCGGCGGGGAGAGATAGATCTTGACCGGTCATAACTGCGGGACTGCCTGGTGTTGTTACGGCTTTCCCGAGTTGCCGCATCATCATCGTAGAAGTCTGTGCTGAATTGTTCAACGTTGTGCTTACGGCGGCGATCGTGTTCGCGGGAATCGAAATACCGTCTGTCGTATTCTCTGTCTTCTCTACGACGGGTGCCTTCGCGTTTCCTAAACAGTAGACGGTTAGGATAAAGCTCACTGAATAGGATAACCGGTGGATCCAGAAAACGTACCTTCGCTCCATCTGCTCTACACGATCTTCTTCAGGATGGAATAGATAAAATCTACTTCTATCCCGAGCGCCGGGCTCCTTCTTATCATCCACACTCGCGATCCGAACGTACAACCGAGAATCTGGATGTAAGGACGCTGCCTTAGCAGGCCTTAACTGAAGAACAGGGAGCTCCGCAGGTTCAGCCGCAAGAGAGCTCAGGGCCGCAAGTGCAATGTCGGGCGATTCGTAGATGAGGTTACCTGCAGTTATCTCTCATCAGTTCAACCCAGACAACAAAGCTCAGGACTACTCACAAGATGTATCATCAATCCATTGCACTCTGGTCGGTGCTGGTTGAAAGTGTTCGCTCGCAAACGCCTCGACCTCGCTAGTCTTCATGTTATCCACGCCTCTTAGGTGCACCTTCTCAGATGCTAGGCTGTCGTTTCTAGAGATTGGCTCGTCAAGCTCCATGGCTTCGTCTCCGTTATTTTGTGCCTGTACCTGCTGTTGCGCTGCCGGCAAAATGGCGGAAGCGCCCTCGTAGTCCATAAAATCATCTTGATAATCGTTATAACTCAGTTGGACATCGTCCTGAGCGAAGGTCTGTGGAGGGGGAGCGAACCCTGTCGCCATATTGTCTGTCCTCAGGGAAAATGTTGCGGTTGGGGGTTATTTGTGTAGGAGGAGGAGGAGGAGGAAGATGGTGCTTTGTCCTACTAAGTTGGAGGTGGGTCTATTCGAGCTAAGGTATGAACACGTTTGAGGAGAGCAGCCGGAGAGGTGTTTAGCGGTAAGGTGGGTTGCTGGGAGGTGTTTGCAGGCTAACGGTTGTTGCTTCACCTTAGGCTGGCATTCTCTGGAACCGTTAAGGAATTAGGGTTAAAGAGGGTTTAGGGTCCAATGGAGCCTCAATCCTTGGCGGCAAATGGTAATTTACCGAGGGAGAGAGAAGCCAAAACTAAACCACAAACTCCAACTATCGTACAAGCTCCAGTGGTAGGGATCTGATAGGTAAGCCTATCGCCCCTTGTGCACTTTACGAGTACTTCAAAATACCGGCGAACCATTAGAATAGTCTATCATGAAAACTTGAGAATAGATGAGTATTGCACCAGTACATCTGTAAGGCACGAGCACAGTACCAAGTCTTATAGTAGGGCCCGGGGCCATGGCGTCATAATCCTGCATATCATATTCTAATCCGTTGGAGCACAGACAATTGTATCCCGACAATTCATCTTCCCCACCATGCCCACACTAGACTCTCCCGCACTTCTTGTAGCCCGCTTCCTGCAATCGAACGGCTATGAAAAGGTTCACGGCTCCTTCTTGGCTTCAATTCAGTAATACTAACTGTCATTTCCAGTCCCTTAAAATCTTCCTAGAGGAAGCCAACCTGGACCCTAAATCAGTAGATCCCGGCCCAGGCGGTGGTCTGACGATAGAGAAAGTGCTTGATGAGAAGCGCCAGTTTGACTTGTCACTCAGCCTAGAGAAGGCCGTAATATCCGACAACGACGAGTCGGAATTCTCCATTCCCTGTAACCCAGCCCAATCCTCTCCATCCCTCACAAGACTCGGCTAACAAAGAAAAAGACCCCTCTACCCCACACTCAGTATCGGACCCAGACACCCCAGCTTCAAATGTCCTCTTTGTATTAGTAGCGGATATCAGAACCCTCGGCGGGCCCGCCTTAATTGTTACCACCGCTGATAGAGCCCTCCGAATATACTCCGCGACAGCACCTTACACGCTACTAAGATCCCACACCCATCTGCACCCATCAGCAATCCTCTCCTGTGCGGTTTTACAGTCGAAGTGGCTCATCTCGACTTCGATGAGCGGGCATGTGGTGATATCTGACGCCGCAAGTGGAGATGTCATATCCAGTGACAAGCCACACGCTAAATACGTTGTGAAGGTCCTCGTACACGAAAAGCTCCCTTACGTTATAACCAGCGGATATGACAAAACGATTGTGTTACATTCTCTAACCTACGAAGATGAAAGCACACCGAAGCTATCGGAGCTCCATAGACTCCAACTCCCAGCTCATCCAGAGGCAATATCATTCGTTACTCTCCCAACCGGCGAAGAAGCCCTCGTCTACTCCCTTCGGGATAGTACGTTTCTAAACTACCATCTCCTAACCCCCTCACTTCCAGCGCATTCGAAGCGAAACCTATCTCCTACGACAACGTCATGGGTAGCCTTCCACGCAATGTCCATCCTCCCGCATCCCAACGATAGCTCCCTCCTGGGGGTAGTTACGTCTTCAGCACCTCACATGAAATTTCTACTCGTACCAGTCGACAGCGAGGATGTAGTCATGGAGGTATTTACCGGTGCGCCGCAAAGCGCGTACAGCACAGCTGTGTTCGGCTGGCGAGTGCGTGGGGACGGAGTATGGGTTAATGGCGACGACGGAGTAGTGAGGGGGATCGAGCGGAAGACCGGGAAGGTGGTGGCGAGATTAAAGGCATCGGAAGGCAGCGAGAAAGTTAGATCGCTGTGGACCGGAACGGTCGACGGGAAGGAGGTTCTGGTTACTGGCGGGTTCGATAAGGGAATAAAGGTTTGGGTGCCGGAGGGGGTCGCAGCGTAGACATATCATACTCCGGGCCCTCACCATCATATTGCCATAGCCACAATGTAACCAACTCAAAAATCTTAAAAATCAGGTATCAATTAGCGAAATTACACAACCCCCATAAGTATCCACGAAAATAAAATAAAACCCCCCCTTCCCCAACTCCTGCTGATCCCCTTCCCCATCACCCGCGAGCGAAAAAGGGAAAAATTAAAAA
>Ga0307507_10006183_pt1 | contig 18677 bp, 14 predicted proteins | sample 7_EM_MG_FD_207223 | JGI IMG/M metagenome (GOLD analysis project Ga0307507, IMG submission 207223) | Populus trichocarpa ectomycorrhiza microbial communities from riparian zone in the Pacific Northwest, United States - 7_EM | ecosystem: Host-associated > Plants > Roots > Unclassified | place... | reverse complement strand
GAAAAGACTGCTATTGCATACCACCCAAATTGGAGAAAAAACGCCAAATTCTGGCGGTATGCAATAGCAGTCTTTTCTAAAAACGCTACGACACTACGAGTACTCGAGCAGCAAATACGAAGTGCTGCTGGAGGATGTCTGATGCGCTAAGAGGATGCTGGAGTCGGTAACATGCAGCGTATCCTGTATGCACTGCGGAAGAGTCAGAGGTGGTGATGAGAATGCTCGAGTAGTAGGGAAGGTTCGAGTTTGCTGTGGTTTGTAAAGAAGGCTACCGGTAAATTAAAAGTCGTTTGTGCGGCGGTGATGAGGCTCTTCGCATGGATGCTACCCAAGAGGGGAAGCCAGACAACAAACTATTTCTATTCTGAGAGTGCTTCGAGAAGAGGAGAGCAGAAATTCCTCTGCTGTCGGTCTTCTCTTTTACGTGTCACCGGTTGCTAGGATACTATACTCGAGTACCGGTACTCGTACTGTAGCTTCCTTGGCAGAAAGGAATCACCAGGCTGATGAGGATGATGAAACGCTTCTTCCTCTTCTTATTCTTCCTCTTCGCTTTCCCCTCCTTCAGCCTTTTTCTTTGCATGAAGCAAGCTATTTATGTTACTTGAGTGCAAACATCTCTTTGGCTGCAATTGTTCGAGGACGCGTCTGAAGGAGAAATACCGATGACTGACCCAACTTGTCTTGTTATGATATCGCGAATGTTAGTCATCACACAAGTACTTGTACCCGGGGAGTTGTTTTCCTTCAGTAGTGATAAACCACGTCACGCTGCACCATGGAAGGAGTTTTTTGGTGAGGAGCAATGCTATCGTATGAACGTGGGCTCTTGAATTGGGAGCAAAAAGGATGTGTGTGTGTGTGGAATGAATGGGGGAGGAAAAAAATAAAATAAAAATGTGTGTGGCAGAGCAACAAGCATCTACAACCAGCATCACCAGAGAGGCAGAGGGAAATAATAAAAATGAAAATATTAAAAATAAAAAATGGAAAAAAATAAAAATAAAAAAATGCTACCAGACCAAAGGAAACTACGCATAGCAATGCGAGATACGATTATATCTCTTTCCTTTTTCTCATTTGCCCCAATCGTAAGAGATTATTGCTTTCCAATCAACGGATTGAAGGTGTGATAGGAAGCAGCTTCATCCTCAGTCATCGCCTACCCACCACCGCGCTGGCTGTTTTTCCTGTTTCCTGGTCCAACTTCCCCTCCTCTTCCTGCTACTTACTTCTTCTCTTCCATCCCCCCTTCCATCCCCCTTTCCCTCCCTTCCCTCCTCACGCCTTTTGACCTTGTCTTCTCATTGCGAGTATTTTTTATTTTTATATCTTACCACCACCCCTTCTCTTCCTCCCTCCCCCTCCCTTTCCTCCTCCTCCTCTTTTTATCACTCCCCTAGATAGCAGATGGTTTGATAGCATCCCACAGACTTTTTACCATTTCAACCTCCTAACCGATATCCTCAACATTGTGATCATTCTTTCGCCTCTGCCTAGCACTTTGCCATAACTTGATAACTCCCCCAGCCATCGGGCGTCGCCACGCTGAAGATGTCAAACTATTTCGGAGCCCAGCCCTCCTCACCTTTTTATGCCCAGCAGCAGCAGCTCCCGTTGCACACCAATCATGGAGCCCCGCCCCCGCAACAACACCCGCACCAACAACAGCCATCATATGTAGCGACTTCTCCAGTCTCCGCTCAAAGTTATTCCCCCTCGCCCCCGCAACAAGCTCCATTGAGACCGCACACAACTGCACCGTATGCTGGCTCTGGGTTTGCCCCTCCACAGTCTGCTGGACCTGCTGGTTATTACCAGCAGTTTCCCCCCCAGCAGCCGCAACAACAATCCCAACAAGGCTATCGCCCCCAGCAACAGCAACCACAGCAAGCGGCATCCGATTACGGAGGCGCCCAGCAAACGCGGCAACCGAGAAATGACTATGCTCCGGCCCCAGCTGCTCCAGCGCCCCCGGCACCATCCGCGGGATACCCGTCGGATATTCCACATCTTGCGAGTAGTCATGGAGTATCACCGGAAGTAGTGCAGAAGCTTGCGGCTGATTTGATGAGGAGTATCCAGCAATCTAATATATCATCGCCCACAGTTGCTCCAGTCGGGCCTCCCCCAAGACTCGATCACCCCTCTTTGCCCGGAGGGGCACTAGCCCCCGGTATGGGACAACCCCCACCCCAACACCCGCCGATGATGCAGCAGCAGCCTTCACAAATACCCATTCCCGGTTCCTTTCCTTCCTATCCTCCAGCTCCTGCTCCACAGGAACCACCGCAGGTCCCTCATCACCAGTATCGACAACAACAGCAGCAGCAGCAGCAGCAGCCGCAAGGATACCCACCACCACAAGGGTACTTTCCACCGCAACCGATACCAACTTCCAATCCGCCTGCAGCTCCCGCTCCAATCCCAATTGACTCCAAAGGCCCACTACCATCGGGCCCTGCTCAGCCCCCAATGCAGCAACGGCAGAATGATGCCCCACGCCGCGATACTTCTCAGCGATATAGGTCAAACACTACTTCAACCCATCACAGCCACACATCAACGCCGGCAACTTCGACTTCTTCCGGTCCAGCTGGTAAAGATGGAAGTATCCTCTATGAACTGTGGGGAGATTTAGTCGACCAGGAGTCCGGAAGGGAGCCGATGCCGAAGGAGAAGTTGGTGCGTTTGTTCCGAGAAATCGCAAATTATATTGTAAGTTTATCTCTGCTCCAAGTTAGATATATTGGTTTAACCTCTAGTAGATCAAAGAACGAACGCCAGCAGAGAGCATTGTCATCACTCCCGAAAAGATGGTCGATTTTTACGCAGTTAATGCTGTGGAAGGTGATGATCATATGGATTGGAAAGGTAGATATATTCTGATGTGCCGATCCTTTGTGATGGCGTTGTTAACCAACTTCCCCAACTCAGGCTACTTCAACAACCGGACAGACTCCTCTCTATCTAATATTTATAGGGTATTGGGCTGCGAGCACTTTTATGTCCCCACGAGTCGTGAGCAGAAGCCCACTATTCCGGCTCTGACTCCTCTGGGGTTTGAAACATGGATGTTTACTCAGCTCATGACTCACCCTTCGCGTGAAGCAGCTCGGATACAGAAAGTTGTGGCATCGTGGCCGATCCATGACACAAAGGAGGGTCGGAGGTTCCCGAAATCCATTCCAAGGCGCTGTTTCCCTGAGAAGGAGGACTCGGTGATTTACCAGGGATGGTGGCGAGTATGGGAAGAGTTTCCGCCCGATTTTGAAGAGGAGGAGGAGGAGCAAGCTCCTTTGACTCTACCGGCACCGGGCGATAGTAGTGGTAACAGATACTACGGGCCTCCTCCGCTCCACGGTCCCCTACCGGGAACTACCTACGCCACTACACCGATGGCAAGGAAGGGGACGCAACCGAAATACCCACCGAACCCACGAGACTTGAATGATGATGAGTTGGATGCTATTATTGAGAGCGGAAAGGATAAATCTCCTCCGATAGAAAGACACCGTAAGCCCTATGCATCTAGTACCGGGAATCCTGGGTGGAAAGAAGAACTAAACCCTCGTCCTACTCTCGGTGAAGACAAAGCATCCTCGACACGAAACGGCCCTCCACCGCCATCTCGCCCGCATACCTCTCATGGCCATCACCCATCACGGGATGCCCGAGAGTTCCGAGAAGAGCCCTACGCGAAACCAGGTTCTGACAGAGACCCCCGTGATCCCCGTGATCCGGGAGACCCTAGAGATCCTCGGAATCCTAGAGATCCACGGGAGCCTAGAGAGCCTCGGGATCCTAGAGATCCAAGGGAGCCTAGAGACCCACGGGATCCTAGAGATCCAAGGGATTTGTCGGATTCTCCCGAGACTCCTCTCGGACGGAGCAAGTCAACCCGCCGCGGCCATCAACGAGAGCGTTCCCAATATCGTCACGGCCATCGACACTCCCACTCCCACCACCGTGGTGGTGGCCGCCGCGACCGGTCTGCAGATGAGCATGACCCAGAATGGTCTGGGTCGAGCGGGGTATCTGCTCAAACCCCTATCAGTGTTCCCGACGCTGGGGTCCCCATTCCAGGTGCCGCTCCCGTCCCACCTCCCCTAGAAGCTCAAGACCGGAGGTCTCGTGCCCAGCGCAAAGCAGATGAGGCTGCTCGAGTTGCGCGTCAGCAGGAGGAGCTTCTCCGAGGGTTTGGGCCCTCTGGGCCCCCTGGGCGCTATGAGTCCCCTGCCGATACATTCGAGTATAACCCCTCCTTTCTCTATTCTTTCTGGTTTTCTCTCTGTAATGAATCTGAAGCTTACAATCGTGGCATAGGTATGATGACTTCACGGGACCGCCGCAAAACCGGGGGAGGGAGAGAGATGATAGGAGGGTGGCCGAGTACGCCTACCAGGATGAATATGACAGGGACCGACGTGCGCAGCAGCCCGGGGGGCCGGGAGGTAGACGCAGTAGTCATCATGTCGGGGACAGGGGAAGGGCGAGAGATCGCAATTCATACTGGGGTCCATGATGATGATCCAAGATTTGGATGGGCTATATGGGCAGCGATGGCGGCTGCCGCTTGGCTGTGAGATGATACGATATCGGTTTCTTATCTTCCCGTTTTCACCTTTTATCACGAGTATGATAAGTAAAAGTTTTTGTGACGTGGCTCTGACTTTTGTTTGCCCTGGATTTTTATTATTTTTATTTGAACGGGTTTTAGTACCACCTCGTTTCATCCACCTTTTTTTTTCTTTCTTGCTAGCCATGATATGTATACCCTCTTCATTTCTATACGCCTGGTGTTTTTTTATTTTATGATATGAATTAGTTGATGGTGGCTCGGTCTTTTTTTTTTTTGGGAATTTTTTCTTAATTTTTATTTATTTCAATTCTCTTAGCGGGACGGCATAGTGTATAGCAGATACACAGAAAATTTGAATGGCGAATATCGCTATTCTTGATCAAGAGTTTTCTTGTGACGTCTCCGCGAGCAATACGTGATGTCGTTGGGGGTCTGATTAGGAGTTCCCCGTGCTAAGTTAGTAAATGTACCAAGGCAGATAAAAATTAGGTAACTTGTTCCTTCGGCGAGAGGACGCGAAATAAACTAGAAAGACGTTTATTAGAACTTGTTTCGTAGCGTACGACGTAACTTTGGGCTATCAATGCCTCCCAGGACAGGACCAAAGTTCACGTGTGAGGTCATATATGATCACTCGAAACTGCCACAACCCTCTCCTGGTTGTGTGTGTGTGCAATTTTCGATTTAAGTTACTGGGCATCCCGCATATCCACTGTCCTTGAGGCTTCTCTAAGGGACTTAGCAGTCCTTTGGTAAAACAGAAAAACCATAAGATGTGCGTCCAAGGTCCATCCATCTACCAATACAGATATACACACAGCCTTGTCCCACTGTGTGAATACTTGGAATGAAGCTTTAGGTTTCTGAGTATTATACGCTCTCGAGCACTCTCTACTCTGCCATTTAAACTTGGCGGTTAATACTAGACTCTATATGCTGTGGCTATATGCTATGGGATTTTGTGATTTGGAGGGGTTAAGTTATATCGCTTTTGGGGGTGCGCGACTCTGGTGTTAACTTAGGGGCTGTTTAGCACGCTAACTTTTGTAAGCTGAGCAGTATTTGGCAGCACATTATTTGAAAAGTATGATAGAGTTCGGAAACTTTATCAACTATCATACGATACAGTTTGAAAACAGTTGTAGTTTAGGGGTTTAAGAGTTAGTTTTGAAAACAACTCTAGTAACTGGTAAATAATATGTAAGTTTGCCCTCTAAAAAATTTAGGGGCTGTTTGGCAGCGCTGTGATTTGAGCTGTTCGCTATCAAATCTCAAATCATGATTTAGGCCCAAATCATGATTTGAAATAACGGCAAAGGTCTCCAATGCCACGGAGTTTTATGTTTTATCCCTCCAATGCCACAGCACCCTCCAATGCCACAAGATCTTATAAGATTGAACGCTGATCTGATAAAAAAGTATATAGCGGTTTTTTTTTCTTTTTTTTCTAAAGTGCTACTAAATCTAAGATACAAGAAAGTAGCTATAGAAAATAGAAAGTGTACTACTGCTAAGGGCCTATTTGGCAAAAATGGGACCGTTCCTGTAGATGACCGTATCCGTAGTGAAAATAGCTGTAAGAAGAAGGCGTCCTAAGAGTGGGGTTGGCGGCAGGTAGCAGAATTGTGCCCAGTTCCCCGACAGGTTGAACAGCGAGACCGGGAACGAGCTGGAAAATGAGGAGCTATGAGGTTTCCCAGAAGCTGCCGTTGCCGTATCTCACCCGGTTGTAGTCTTTCTTTGCTTGGACGTCCTCGGGGCGGGCGCGTCAGCGGATGTTCAACATGATTCGCGATAGGAATTACCCCATGAACTGCAGCCGGAGGTGGTAGTGCCTGAATAGGTTCCAGGTTAACTAGCATTCACACTATGGGGGAAGAAGAGAAAAACCGCTATATACTTTGTTATCAGATCAGCGTTCAATCTTATAGGATCTTGTGGCATTGGAGAGTGCTGTGGCATTGGAGGGATAAAACATAAAACTCCGTGGCATTGGAGACCTTTGCCGTTGAAATAATCATAGTGTTTAGCTAAGCAGACATTTTTAAATCATGATTAAATTTGGAAAGGTTTCATAATGTGTATGAATATTTAGGGCTATCATAATATTTTTGTTCTATGCCCTTAAAGTATTTTATTAGTAAATCCTAGTGGGCCATGAGGGCTTCTCATAGCATTGGCTCTAAATTGTGGCTTGGGGAATTGAAAATTGCAGGCATATTTAGCAGAGGGTTGTTTGCAAATAATGATTTCAGATCATGGCCGAGTTATCTCAAATCACGGCGTGCTAAATAGCCCCCTTAATTTAGTATGATACTGTAATAATAATATTTTTTCTACTCTTGTTTAAGTTAGGGTTGAGCTTAAATAGCCACACATAGTATTGTGTTTATATCATACCTTATAAAAGTCCCTTCAGGTGTTTGGTAAGCCATACCTTATAAACTAGACGAACGTTGGCGTGCCAAACAGCTCCTTAGCAGTTAGAACGGGTGGCTGTCCTTGTGGGCATTGGAATTGTATAAGTTGGTGGGGTTTGAGTGGTGGGAGTAGGGTTCGGCATTTTCCGTACGGTATACCCTCGGTCGTGGCTAGGATATGTAATATCATATATCAAGTCATTTCATACACCATCACCGGTTCTAATACTGGGATTGTTCTCGTAGAGAGGAACGTTATTTGGTGAGGGGTTGGAGTTTAGGAGCTATATGGGGGTTCGCCCACCGCGAGTATTTCCCGGCGAGTTAGCATCTACTGTATCCCATACAAGCATCTATAAAAGCTGGGGTATCAGTGATTGAGGATCTCGCCAGGATATTAGAGAGTTCCTAAATTTCTTTATATAATACCAAAAACCTAACCCGTTGTCCCGGATCACTCGCTACACTCATTACAATACGGTACCGGACAGATTCTTTGTGCGTTTTGGCGCGTCCGGGATAGCGGGGGATGCGGCTGTGGTGAGGTTCACCGGATTTTTCTTTTTTCTTGTCTCACCTAAGTTACTGGCTGGCTGAAAGAGAATGCTTTTTTGCTGCCTTTTTCTCGCCTGCATCCAAAGGGGGAAATTCTGGACCTCCTAGCGTCATTCTCGATTGCCGGTATTCCCGTTTTTTTTGCACCCGATTTGATTTGGGGGTTGCCCCTGCTTCTTCTCCTCAGGGGGATATGGTAGGTAAGATCTCACTGCCACAACTACGGCTTGATCCTACAAAGTACTCCCGATAACGTTGGTAAAGTACCAGTATTTGGAAAAAAACTGTAAATGTGGAATGCTATGATGATGTCAGAGGGTGAAAGGAATTCTATTTACTGGTACTCCGACTTCCCTAAACAGATTCCCGGTTGGGGTCCGTCGATTTGGCCAACGGTGTCCCTGTCTTAGATTCATGCATCGGAGTGCTGGCAGTGCGGCGTGGGGTTTGCCATGCTCCGATCAGCCCGATAACGCTATCATTGACAAAGGGTAACGTGAGAGACTCTTATACTTTTGTAGGTAGTGAAGGAATCGGTCCTCACACTCAGCGATAAGTTAAGTTTGAAGATACGCAGGTACCAGCTACTTGTACCAACCGAGTAGTACTTTGTCTCACCGCCTATTAGAATTCAGCACAAGCTGCCACCACCTCATTCTCATGTTGAGCCGTTCCGGAAAGGAAAACCCCCCAACCTCCGAAAACCCCCCACACACCATCGAGTTTTTTTCATAGGCCCAAAAGTCAGCTCTCTTATTCCCTGTCGAACCGCCGCCTTTCAAACTTTCTGACTCACCATTTTACCCAAGCGGGCGCCAACCAAACCCCCTATCTGCTGCTTGGGTTTTATACCCATGGCGATGATCTACCGTACTTGAAGCCACCTCACGTTGGTATCAAAGCGCCACCTCACCTCACCACCACAACAACACATCACCACATCGCCATTCCCACGAGCTGACTTTTTCGTTTTCCCTCTATGAGTCGTGTAAACAGGAATAGGCAGCCTGCCCTTAGCCGGCAAAAGAAGCGGAGCCAGCGAAACCAAGTCGATGGCGCCAACAAGAAAGTTGAAGAGATATTCGAGTGCATCGTTGTCCGGTTTGTCACCTCCGGAGAGAGTTTTTCGTTGACGGGGGTGGAATACGGTGACTGATTTCCGCTAGACTTCCCGGCGAGATCGGGGCGCGTGGGGAGACACGCGAGGGCGTGAGCACGGCGAAAGCAACCGTTGCGGTCGCTCAAGTTGTGGACTCAGCGGAGCATGCGACGTGCCCGAATGATAGGCTCCCTATGAGGGCGTCTGGGGCGAGAAATACACGCTCGCGGGCTCGGGCAAATATCTTTGCACAAGAGCCCGAGCAAAGTGAATTTATTCCCGCCCGCAGGGTACGGGCGCGGAGATCGGCGTGTGGAAGCAGAATGCACAAAGCTACACATGAAGAAATGGACGGGGTTTCCACCCCTCCAGAGCCAGCCGCCACTCACGAGGAGAAGGGGGCAGCGGCGGATACGCCAGTGACAAATTCACCAGCTCGGCTAAGTGCCCGAGATATGTCCAATCATGAGCCTGCATTGACTGCCGAAACACCAAAGTCGGTCCTCAGGCGGTCTACGAGGAAAATACCAGTCCCAGTTTCGCACTTCCCTCCTGTGGAGGCGAAGCGGAGGCGAGCTAAGAGGGTTAAAGAGCCGGTGAACCGGGATTTGGGGGTTATCGTGTTTCGCCCGGAGATAGACGTTGACATTCCAACGGAATTTGAAGAGAGTAATGTTCGGGCAGACCTGACGGGTACGTGTCCGTAGTTTTTTTCCGGGGGATTGTCTTCATTAGGGAGGAGAGATGAGATACTAATGAACCAATAGGTAGACCAGCCTTTCCAGTTGGGCGGGGTGGGGGATGAGCGGCGGGGTGTGAAGAGTCTGAAAGTTTGGAGCGCTATGATATGATTTCTGGAGTCTATTGTGTAGCTGTTGGGGACTCTGTATAAGTTTATAGCACCCCGGAGGAGATATGATTCTGAAGGGGTAAGAGAGAGGCGTTTGCTTGCTGCGGGGAGACAGTTTGATTTGTTAACGGTTCGGTTATGAAGTTTGAGTGGAAAAGGCGCGTTTTCGGGGGTACATTTCACGAGATTTAAGTTCGGTCAAGCGACGGGTTATATATATACGCCTAAGGCGGGGTCGCTACTGTAGGTATAAGAGTTCTTGAATGTTTACACAAAAAGTTGACGAGAGAGAGAAGAAATCAACAGTAAAGTGAGCCTATCGTTTCTGGTCGGAGAGGTCAGAGATTATGCACAAGTATGGGCTCTCTAGGGCTTTTGCTTCGATAGCCCAGCCCTTTGGAATTGACAGGAGAGAGTGTGTGAAGGCTGCGGGGGATAATCTAAAAAATCAGTGGATTATTTACCCACTCGTCGCCTTAGTGGATTAGCTAGATAGTTTATCGCGAAGAGATCTCCTCATAATTGGAACTTTGACTTAGACACGCTAACTACGTAATATCGGAACTGATTAATCAAGACCGGGATTAAGAGACCCCGGTTTGCCATGTGGAACTCGGCCCGAGTTTCCTCGAGCATACGAGGTTGTTGGAATCGAGAGGGCGGTTATTGTCAATACCACGAGCAATCACTCACTTTCTACATCGTGCCTACTCCATGAGATCCGGTGCGAAGAGAGGGGTTTCGGCTGAGGGGGGAATTTGGCAAATGAGAGCCTAAATGGGTGGTAGAGTTAAGGAAGAGAATCAAGAGATCACGGTAGATAGGGTGACATTCTGACAGGCGATTGGCTAACTTAGCCCTGTCCTTACCATCAACTAACTAGTTTTGCCAACTTTCGAGCCCTAGCAGATTTAAACAGACTCCGGTAGTGTTTGCAGCGACGGATACTACAAAATGCGAGTCCCGCTGGTTAGCGAGCTAGTCACTAGAAAAGAATTAGTGAGAACACGAAGGGGAAGGAGATCTGAGTAGACAACCTAGCTAAAAGAAATCGGCAGAGATGTACGAACTTTATAGCATAGGGCTGCACGGCAAGTAGCTAAAGAGGAAGCAAGACAAGGACCGGGGTGATCGAAGGACAGGATTCGGGGGTTCTCAAGGCTCATGTTACATCACTCGTATAGCTTGGACTTGAGCACTATCCTTCGTAAAGCGGCTTGCTGCCTAGATCATTGATGAAGCCGCTGCCCTATGCTGCAATCTAAATTGCACTTTCTTTCTTACTTGTAGGGAGGGAGCTCCCACTGCTTGCCAAAAGGGCGGTAACCCTGGAAAGGCTGGGCGCAGAGAAGGAAGAAAGGAGGAATTACTCAGGTACGCACGAAGCGCCTGAATGGGCAAAAGCACAATAGTGAACAAAATGCTAGAGTGAGGCGACGCCTATGGGAGCAAACGCTGAGGTCTGAGGTCTCGAGTGGGGCCTCGTTAGTCCGATTGTGTACCGTGCAACTTGTTAAAAAGTGCGATCTGACTACCGGTATCGGATAACCCATCTGATCGGATCTCATTCTCCCTTGTGCACTACCCCCCCGTCCCACCACAACAGGACCTCCTTAGAAGGCCAGTTGGAAAGAAAAAGGACAAAGAAAACAAGGAGGGAGCAAAGAAAGAAACCCAGGGATATCTCTGGCTAGCTGCTGGGTCTCTGCATTGCTAGGAGCTAGGTGTTGTTAAGCTAAAAGGTCGGGGATCTGCACGCACTATACCCGTAATGTGGTGATGTTTGTGCTTGTAAAGCGGAATACTGTTGCATAACACCGAAGTTCTGAGGCTCGAGCTAATTTTTGGCTGTCTACTGTACAAGAGCAGTCCATTTGATAAACCCAACAATATCACCAGTAGAGCGTGATCCTGCTCCCGAGAAGTTTATTGTTCGGTGTGTAAGTGGTGACATTAAAATGAAGAACACCCCTGCGATCTGGTGGGTCGATGTAATTACAGTGGACGTACTGATACTGTATCTCTTTGGAGCTTGTGGGAGATATATGGGACCTAACAGATCTACGTAGATTTAGTATCACCTAAAATTTTGTCCAGGGGTACCAGTATTCGTGATATTAGATATGTTGTATTTTGCTCACCTAGCAGCTCGTTCGGCTAGGGGATACCCGACAACGAATTTGGCTACCGGTAGTTGCCGATCGGGATACTGGTATCCTAGTGAACAATTAAGTGTCAACTTATCCTATAGACCAAGTACTCTACGATGTTGCTGCGGTTCTTTGGTATATTAGTACTGGCACTAAATAAGACAAAACTGGAATTCAACCAGTATAGCAACTCTACTTCACTCTTGGGATGTTTACTGGTTGTCGAGGGATGTTGCGATACCAAACTGTGTGGCTATTCTAGCAAACACTACTCGAGTACAAAGTGACCGGGGATACTAGGTTCACATGACAGATTATCGGACCACATTTCACGGAGAACTTAAACTGAGGATTGCCCCTCTACCCGAGCATAGGAGTCGGCGTTGTGTTCTGTAATGACTGAGCTCACATTGTTAGACTCTAACAATCGCTGGCGTTTACTCGGCAGGAAATGATTGGATAGCAATTTTAGCACCACGAGCCTCATCCCCCGCTTTTCTTCAGCTGGCCTGGCGCATTCCATAAAACCCCCCGATATCCCCATCTTGCTTAACGCTGCGGCATATCTACGGCCAACACTTCAGCCCGACCATCATGGACCGCACAGCAAATCCACACTCGACTAACACCGGTAATTCCAACTGCTATAACGTGGAGAATAGTTATAACAATATCACCAATGTGAACAACGCCATTGCCGATGAGAACCCAGAAATCATGCGGTGGCTCTCGCCACTGGACTCACGGAAGAGGCATCAAGATGTGCGTACCGAGAGGCTCGATGATGTAGGGAATTCACTTTTGGAAACAAACGAGTTTCGCAAGTGGAGGAGTGGTGAGGATGGGGTAGATAAGGCTGTGTTGTTTTGCTACGGGAGTCCGGGAGTGGGGAAGACATTTCTAAGGCAAGTAACTGGTGTTCCGGAGGAAGCGGGGATTATCACTGACGGCTAGTAATATCAGTTCATTGGTGATCGATAGGCTGTATGATGAGGCAGGCGGGGGAGATGTTGCTGTTGCGGGGTCCTACTGCGACTTCCGCAATCAGGACGAACAGACAGCCGCCAACATCATGGGGGCCATCCTAAAGCAGCTTGTGGCTAGAGAAGAAATACTGGAGCACGTGCGAGCTGCACATCGAAAGGCGAAAAAGGAGCTCGGCCAAAGTCTGCGACTTCCTGATATGGTACAAATGGTGAAGTGGGCCGTTGCCACATTACCGCAGGTATTCATTTGTATTGACGCTTTGGATGAGTGCCTTCCTAAGCATCTACTGGAGCTCCTTGGGTCACTGAAGGATATCCTTCAGGAGTCACCGAGGACACGAATATTTGTCACTGGGAGGCCTCATGTTGAAGTCGAAATTGTAAAGTATTTCGCGGCTGCGATTATAGTACCCATCAGCCCTGGTAGGCATGAGATAAAAAGATATTTGGAGAAGAAGTTGGAAATGGACACTATGTGCGACGCGATGTCTGATAATTTACGGGCGGATATCCTAAGAATTATTCCCGAAAGAATCTCTGAAATGTGCGTAGAAGCATCCACAGTTCCCACTCCCTGCCTGATTTTGTGTTAGCTAACAATGGTCTGTAGATTCCTCCTCGTTTCGCTAAACATCGACGCTATCCTGGGGGAGGTTACCATCTTTGATAGAAGGCAAAAGTTGAACGAGATAACTAAGGGCAATCATTTGGAGGATGCGTACGCTACGACAATAGCACGAATGAAGGCGCAAAAAGGGAGTAGATCCAGACTAGGGATCTCGGCCCTGATGTGGGTATCGAACTCAGAGCGGCCATTAAACACTAGCGAGCTATGTCATGCCTTAGGAGTCAAGATAGGATCCCCTGATCTGAGTGTTGAAAGCATTCCTACAATTCGAACACTCCTAGCGTGCTCTTTAGGACTTATCGTGGTTGAGGCGTCCTCCTCCACCGTCCGACTTGTGCACTTCAGTCTGAAAGAGTATTTATCCGATAATCCAAGCCTGTTCCAAAGCCCACACTCGATAATAGCGGAAGTTTGCTTAACGTATCTCAATTTTCAATGTGTTCGGGAACTTCCGCCAACTCTTAGTTCGGCCCCGCTGACGTTCGCCCTTGTCGGATATGCTTCTTGCTACTGGGGAAAGCATATTAGAAGGGAAAAGGTGGGGAGTGTGAGTCCGCTTGCACTGGAGCTTTTGATTCAATTCGAAAGGCATATATCCTCTCAGCTACTCTTACTACGTTACCATGAGGATATAAGTTGGCGGGAGCCGGGTTTTGATGGGAGGGGTGGTTCTGAGGGTTTTACCGGGCTCCACGGAGCGGCGTTATTCGGGATAGTGGAGATGGTTGCTGCGTTGTTGGCGATGAGGGAATGGGATATTAACGCAATGGATAATATGGGTAGAACGGCACTTGCGTGGGCAGCTGTAAGAGGTCATGGTGATGTCGTAAAGATACTATTACAGTGCAAGGATGTCAAGGCCGATACAACGGATGCAAAATGTGGCCGAACACCGCTCTCGTTGGCTGCAGAGAATGGGCATTCGGGAGTAGTAAAGTTGCTATTGGAACGAGAGGATATCAATCCTAACACTGCAGACACCAAATATGGCCAAACACCCCTCTTGTGGGCTGCGGGGAGGGGGCATTCGGGAGTAGTAGAGTTGCTATTGGAACGAGAGGATATCAATCCCAACATTGCAGACACCCATGATGGTCTAACGCCACTCATGTGCGCTGCGAAGAGCGGGCATTCGAGAGTCGTAAAGTTGCTGTTGGAACAAGAGGATATCAATCCCAACACCGCAGACGCCTTTTATGGTCAAACACCGCTCACGCTGGCTGCAGAGAACGGGCATGAGAGAGTTGTAAAGTTGCTATTGGAACGAGAGGATATCAATCCCGACACTGCAGACACCAAATATGGTCAAACGCCACTCTTGTGGGCCGCGAAGATGGGGCATTCGGGAGTAGTAAAGTTGCTACTGGAACGAGAGGATATCAATCCCAACACTGCAGACACCGAGCGTAGTCGAACGCCGCTAATGTGGGCTGTAGTCAACGTGAATGAGAGAGTAGTAAAGTTGCTCTTGGAACGAGAGGATATCAATCCCAACACTGAAGACACCCGTAAAGGTCTAACGCCACTCTTGTGGGCCGCAAGGAAAGGTTATGAGGGAGTCGTAAAGTTGCTATTGGAACGAGAGGACATCAATCCCAACACTACAGGAGCCTATGATGGTCTAACGCCACTCTCGTGGGCTGCGCAGGACGGGCATTCGGGAATAGTAAAGTTGCTATTGGAACGAGAGGATATCAATCTCAACACTTCAGACAGCGTCGGTCAAACGCCACTCTTGTGGGCTGCAGAGCACGGGCATAAGAGAGTTGTAAAGTTGCTATTGGAACGAGAGGATATCAATCCCAACACTGCAGGCACCCGTAATGGTCGAACGCCACTCTTGTGGGCTGCGCAGGAGGGGCATTTGGAAGTAGTAAAGTTGCTATTGGAACGAGAGGATATCAATCCCAACATTGCAGACACCCATAATAGTCTAACGCCACTCATGTGGGCTGCGGAGAGCGGGCATTCGGGAGTAGTAAAGTTGCTATTGGAACGAGAGGATATCAATCCCAACACTGCAGACACCAAATATGGCCAAACACCCCTCTTGTGGGCTGCGGGGAGGGGGCATTCGGGAGTAGTAAAGTTGCTATTGGAGCGAGAGGATATCGATCCCAACACCGCAGACACCGAATATGGTGGAACGCCGCTCCTGTGGGCAGCGGTGCACGGGTATGAAGGAGTAGTAAAGTTGCTGTTGGGACGTGACGATGTCAATCCCAACATACGAGACCCCAAGGGCAAAACAGCCCTCGAATTAGCTGCGTCCGGTGGTCATACAAAGATTGTGGAATTACTCTCAGCACCTAAACCTTCCCTTCCCCTCCCAGTAGATATCGACGAAGTCTCAGAGCACCCCCCCTCACCTGATCCGTCCGACTTACTTCAAAGCTCCTCTCCGTCTACCCCACCGGCTCGCCCTTCACCGCTAGAACCCCTTCCTCCCAACACCCGACCCTTCCTCCAAAAGGCGATCGGCTCCTTCATGATTATTTCTTCTTTCATTTTTCTCTTCTATTTTCTTGCCGTTATCAGTCCCTCCTTCTTAACCATTTTATCGCTATCATTTCGTAGATGATTACTGTATTATACATGCGGAGTGGGCGCGGGCGAAACTTTCACGAATCTGAGTTAGATATATGGACCTGAGTTCAGGTACGAGTGGGGATGGGAATTAATTCTGGGGGTCCTGTGGTGGTGTATGGCGCATAGACTATACTTTCCTCTTTCATCCTTTTTCATCGTCAAAAGTTTTGTTTGATCTTTCGCCTATAGTTACAGCACCGCTTAACTTATCTCCTTTAATTAGACCACTCGTCTATTTTGTAATATAGCTTATCAAAATGAGCTATTTGGGATTTAATAAGTCAACTAATGGGATATTTTTCTCTTTCATTTTGTCCAACTCCTACGCCCAGCAACACCGGGTCATCCCTGGCAAGTCGGGCCGAATGGAAGGATGAAAGGGGGAGAAGTAAGACAGGAGAGAAGGAGTAAAAACGGGATCAAAATATTTCTCCGACTCAATTGGAAATACAAAATAAAGATTCCCGAGCTGGGTGTTATCGGGCCAAATCATGTCTAATGCCTCCTACGAAAGGAGCAAATCGTTTCCAACTTCATTGATGCCCCGAGGAGCTTACGATATGCTGCACTGCGCAGTACACTGACCTGAATTGGGGCGTTTTATGTCCTGAGCAACCGGTATCATAAATTTAATCTGTGTGTGACTTGAGGCAAGTGGCAGCTTGAGTTAGCTGGTTGCCTTGACACTATATGGCAGTAATATAATACGTACACTCGTGTCCGTAAAGTCCTCATACCCCTGTTCATTTTCAACCATGCCAACAATAATGAGCCTAATACCCACAAATAATTCAATAGATAGATTCAATTAAAAGGTATTGTAAAATATGAATTATAAAGACTAATTTTATAGAATATTATAAAATCTTATGATCAAACAGACTCTATAGACCCTTATGTTCAAACACTTATCAAAACACTTGTACTAAAATTAGAGCTCATATAATATTTTTTGTCTTTATAGTCTACTATGGAAATAATTTATGCTTCAGTTTGTAGTTTATTTAAGTTATTTAGAAGCAGTTTATAAGGTTTAAATAAGAGTCTTCTTAAAATCTAAGTGTTGAGTTGAGATTTCTTAAGCTAAGAATTTCAAGTTCAAATTACAATAGGTAGTTATCAAACAGTTGTCACAAACAGTAACTAAGCAAGGGAGACTCTCACATGACTAATAATTATTAGTCATCGGTTTGTTATCTTTCACACTATGAGATCAGTTGACTCATAGGTTTTCACATGGCGACGCAATAGCGTGTCATTGGTTTATTGTTATTGGTTGATATTTGACATGACGCGCGATTGTGGTCATGTGGTTTTGACATGACGCACGATTGTGGTCATGTGGTTTATGTATTTCGCACATGACTCATAGTTATGAGTCATGGGTTTCACGCATGTGACCCCGTTAGGGCACAGGACTTGTTTTATGAGTTTTGATTGGTTGCGAGAGAGGGCGCAGCTGACGCGGACGAGTCAGCTGATGGATTTTACACTATGACTCACAATGAGTCATAAGTCGCGTGAAGCGAGGGTATGAGTCACGCAGGGTTAGGGTTGAGGGAAGAAACCCTATATAAGGGCACCCTCGGGGTAGGAGATTCGGGTCACGAACCATCTCCCTTACACACCCGGCGATTGAAATCTCAACACCATGAGGATTCAGCGTCAACATCCACCACCACCGCACTCTCAGTGAGCTGCACCCGCACACTCCGTGAGCTGCACCCTCCCTCTCCCGCCTTACTTCCCTCATCATGTTCTTGGGCCCTGGCGTCCTTGTTTCTAGGGGTCGTTTGGCTCTACCACCCCCTCTTTTCCCCTCCGCTTCGCTGCCTCGCTTAGCGTTCGCACGGTTGGCAACACCCTTTCGCCCATGTTACAGACGGCTGGGACTACAGTTCGTAGTAGGAGAAAACACTTCAACAGGCCACGGTCGATTTCTCCCTCCTCTTCATTTCCATTCGAGGCTGCCTAGTCAGACACGCACACGGTTACCGATAGTTTCTACGGTTATTGGGTCTACCCCTCCTCCCCCCCTTCAGGTCTCGTCCCGTTGCTCGGTTACAGCTACAGTCCATTCCTTCGGCTGGCACCCTACTGCCTTCGCCGCCCTAGCGATTGCCACGGTCGCGCCCTTCGGTTACCCTCTGTCGTCGTATTGCACTGCCTTGGTGGCGGATGTCAACGCCTTGGGTTCTCGAGTAATGCTTGGAACGCCACATCGGTTTTAGTGGCCCCCGCACCCCCTTTGTTCTTCTTTCATTGTCGGTTACTTAGGGTTTCGCAAGTGGTTTATCAATTTTTTCATTGTGTCAGGTCTCTACGGCAAGGGTTTTCCTGTTGATTCCTCCCCCTGTATTTATTTGTATTTTCCTTTTCGACCGCTTAGTCGGAGGGGGGATTTCTTATTTTGCGTGGCTGGTGCGCGGTTGGTCTCATACCAGAGAGGCCTGGGTTGATGGCTTTTTCCCTGCTGCCGGGGAGGATAAAAATTAGGGGATGGCGTTTTTTCTTTACCATAGCTAGCGCTGCACGTAGTCTTTGTTCCCAGTAGTTGATTAATACAAAGCACATGATAAAAATAAAAAAAGAAAAAGAGAAAAAAAAAGGTAGGAGATTTGGGTCAAGCTACTCGCCCTCTACCACCCCCCCCCTACATTCTACTCAAACGCACACCCTGCCTTGCTTACCGGACATACCCCCGCGCCTAACCCCCCACTCCGTCCCCTGATGGAGATACCACCCATCCCCCCAGGCAACCCGACTCTGGCAGCTGCCATCTCCCGCGCCAACACGCCCCGCCTACAGGAACCCC
>Ga0307507_10006182_pt1 | contig 18677 bp, 20 predicted proteins | sample 7_EM_MG_FD_207223 | JGI IMG/M metagenome (GOLD analysis project Ga0307507, IMG submission 207223) | Populus trichocarpa ectomycorrhiza microbial communities from riparian zone in the Pacific Northwest, United States - 7_EM | ecosystem: Host-associated > Plants > Roots > Unclassified | place... | reverse complement strand
CGTAATTCTTCATCACTTATAGTATTGCTTGCTCCTGCGCTTACTTGCTCTTGGCCTACTTTGTTTTCCATGATGCTTTTTTTTACTAAAGTTAACACTTTAACCGCGTCAATTTAAAATGCACCCTTCTAATAAGTCAAAATTAAAAAGTCAAAAGTTTTTGCTTGGGAGAAGCTCATCAGGGCGGTTTGGTTGTATCTGATTGCCGGTGGTTGCCTCTATTGTATTCAAATCCATTACTTTTAGATTAGGGAGTTTATAAATATAAAATTAACTTATTATATAAATAAGAAAATAAAACTTATCTAAGTGAAAGTTGTTGCCTATTTAAACAAAACAAATCACTACTATGAAAAAGGTAAGTTTAATAGCGATGATGGCAATTGCCGCCTTATCGTTCCAGGCTTGTAATAATGGGGCCAAAACCGGCAGCGCTGCCGATAGTACCGGCACAGTAAAAGATACGGCCGATAGTGCCAACAAAGTTAAAGATACCACCACAACGGGGGCCACAGGCATAGCGGTAGACAAGGACGATGCCAAGTTTGCCACATCTGCCGCCAACGCCGGGCTTGCAGAAGTAGCGTTGGGCCAGCTGGCGAACGAAAAGGCAACTGATGCAAAAGTAAAGGCCTTTGGCGCCATGATGGTTACCGACCATACTAAAGCGAACAACGAACTGGCAGAAATTGCCAAAAAGAAAAACATCGCCTTGCCGGCCGAACCTGATGCCGAACATCAGAAAAAGAAAACAGATTTGGCTGCAAAAACAGGCGCTGATTTTGACAAGGATTACGTTGACGCCATGGTTGCCGGCCATAAAAAGGTGGAATCGTTGTTTGAAGATGCTGCCAAAAACTGTAAAGATGCAGATTTGAAAGCCTTTGCAGAAAAAACTTTACCAACAATAAAAGGCCATCTTGCCGAAATAGAAGCTATTAAAAAAGGTATGAAATAATTAATGCTGATTTTATAACAATGGAAGGGAGGTAATTTTACCTCCTTTTCTGTTTTTATACCTATTTTAGGGCTACGTGTGACATGTTGTACTTTCGGGGTGCACGGAGGCCTGTCATCCTGAGCCTGTCGAAGGGTCGCGCGGAGAGGCTTTTGTCCGCTATGCTTCGACAGGTTCAGCATGACAGCCCTTTTTCCGACGTACCCCCCCCCTCAAAATTTCGCGAAATTTACAACTCACAAAGACGGCATTACCTATTGGATCTTTATCGCAATAACCCCTCCGTCAAATTCGAACAGCCTTGTCTATGAAATTACGGTCTTTGCACAGGGATAGGATTTGATCTGCCTTTATTACCCTACCTAATTTTACCTCCCGCCAGGGTTCTCCCTTTTCTCGTGTAGGATACATTGCACCATCCACCATCACGTAATGCAAAGCTTCGCGGGCTTGTTCCTTGTGTTCCAAAAAGTTCTCCTGCATTAAATTTTCACTCGTTTCCTGCTCAAGCATACCTCCGTAGAGATGGCATACCCGCTCTATCTGTTTAGCATTGAAGCAAGATCCTGTAAGACTATTGACTACGGTACAAGCTTCTTCAAAAACCAATTGTTGGCCAACAAAACACATCGTTTCCTGAGCAAGACTGCTTATATTACAATTACCTGGACTTTTAGGCAGGATATGTCCTTTGTCTATTTCTCCGAATCTGGTATGGAGTTTTTTTTTCTATTACGATCCTTCGGTGCTTCGCCTACAGAGCCGACAAAAACTTCATGACCTACTTCCTGTATCATCAAGGCAAAACTGCGCTCATAATCGTAACCACTGCTAAAACGTTTTGTGTCTTGCTCCCACGTCGCGTACTTTGCCTTAAATATCGCTGTTGCTTTTTCTAAATCAGTCATCGTTTTTTATTAACAAGATACAACATCTTTTTAAAATATGCTTTTTGTCGTGCACCCAATTAAGCCAGCCTGGCGAATGGTTTTAAAAGTAAAGCCGGGCCATAATTTAACGTATGCATTAATACGCACTTTACAGGCAGCGTTGGTACACTTTTGCATACTTTTCGTACACTTTTGGTATACTATTTATGCACTTTTTGCATCGGTTGAAATGTTTTAAATTTTTGATTGTTAATAAGTTAATATCTGTTCTGTTGTTTTTTTTGCTTTGCTTTTAACAACCGATGGCGGTTATCAGTGTTTGATAACCGCCATCGGTTGTGGGTATATTCAGATATACGAAAAAACGGGCTGAAATCAAAATTAGTAGGCTAAGCCGTAACCACTTTTTCGGCAGCCGCTTGCCTTTTCTGCAAGCGCTCGCGCATAAAGGCGTTCAATAGTAGTATACCTACGCCAACCATTATGGCTACATCGGCAATGTTGAATATGCCGGTTTCAAATAGGCCAAAATTCATGTGTGCAAAATCGGTTACGCTGCCGTAAACGGCCCTATCGTACAGATTGCCTATGCCACCTGCCAGTATTACAATGATGCCAGCCTGGTTAAGGAGTGTTAAACCACGTTTTAATAACACGTATAATAAGCCCCATGCCAGCGCCGCTGCCGGTAAAACCGAAAGCAGTATAAAATGCCATGGATTGGGCAACTTATCGCCCATGCTTAAAAACGCCCCCGTGTTTTCGACACGGCTAATGGTGAGGAAGTTTTTTACAACCGTAATAACAAGGGCAAAATGAATATGATCTCGCACATATATCTTGCTGACCCTGTCGGCCCCAATAACTAAAGCTAAAAGCAATAACAACCACAATCCCCTCGAAACCCTTTTCTTATCCATCAAAATTTAGTACTGGTATTTTGTTTATAACGTAACAGGCGTTACTTAAGTTGTAGGCCGCATAAATTGCGGCCGAAAATATTGGTCATTTTTATAAAAAAGAGCCACCCGTTTTGTTTACAGATGGCTCTTTATATCGGTCGAAATTATTTTTTGTAGAATTTAAAATCTTTACCAATGAATTTTGCGTTTGCGCCTAATTCTTCTTCAATACGAAGCAATTGGTTGTATTTAGCAATCCTGTCTGAACGTGAAGCCGAACCGGTTTTGATTTGGCCGCAATTTAATGCTACTGCTAAATCGGCAATGGTAGCATCTTCTGTTTCGCCAGAGCGGTGGCTCATTACAGATGTGTAACCGTTGGTTTGTGCTAAAGTTACCGCGTTGATGGTTTCTGTTAACGAACCAATCTGGTTAACTTTTACCAGGATAGAGTTTGCAGTATCCTCGTTAATACCACGTTGTAAACGTTTGGTGTTAGTTACAAATAAATCATCGCCTACCAGCTGTACAGTTTTGCCCAGTTTTTCGGTTAATAATTTCCAGCCATCCCAATCATCCTCGGCCATCCCATCTTCGATAGAAATAACAGGGTATTTAGCTACTAATTCGGCAAGGTATTCAACCTGTTCGGCGCTGGTGCGGATAGCACCTTTTTCACCTTCAAATTTGGTATAATCATATTTGCCGTCTTTGTAAAATTCAGATGCAGCACAGTCAAAAGCGATAAAGATATCTTCGCCTGGTTTGTAACCTGCTTTTTCAATAGCTTTTAAAATGGTTTCAACACCATCTTCGGTACCTTCAAAAGTTGGTGCAAAACCACCCTCATCACCAACTGCGGTTGATAAGCCACGGTCATGCAGAATTTTTTTCAAGTTGTGGAATACTTCGGTACCCCAACGCAAAGCTTCAGAGAATGAAGGAGCGCCAACCGGCATAATCATAAATTCCTGGAAAGCGATAGGCGCATCAGAGTGCGAACCACCGTTGATGATGTTCATCATCGGGATAGGTAAAGTGTTGGCATTTACACCGCCGATGTAACGGTATAAAGGCTGGCGGCTTTCCTGTGCGGCTGCTTTTGCAACTGCTAATGAAACGCCTAATATAGCATTGGCACCAATTTTACCTTTATTTTCGGTACCATCAATTTCAATCATCAGGGCGTCGATGCTGTTTTGATCAAACACATCAATACCTTTTAATTCGGGAGCTAAAATGTCATTTACGTTGGCAACGGCTTTTAACACGCCTTTACCCATGTATTTTGTTTTATCATCATCGCGCAGTTCAACAGCTTCGTGTACACCGGTTGATGCACCGGAAGGTACCGCAGCGCGACCGAATGCGCCATTCTCAGTTAATACTTCTACTTCTATAGTAGGGTTACCGCGCGAATCTAAAATTTGGCGGGCGTGTACGTCAATTATTAAGCTCATTTTTTATTGTCAGATATTTGTAAATTGTAAACCGGCGGCTAAGTTAACAGCAAAATCAAGAAATTACAATCGAAATTTTCTATTTGTTATGATTATTGGCGACGGCGCCCAGTGAGTAACAATAAATTAACACGCAGTTAAAGATATTTTTATGTAATGGACTAAGCTGCGGTATTGATGTATTAATCCGTTGTAGTTGGCACATGCTCGCGCTGCACTGCGTTTTTACGGTTAATACGATACATGAGCATCAGCATAATATTATTTTTGGCACTGCTTTGTATGGTTGTATAGTTGCGCTGATTTATCCAGCCGGCCTGCACTATCCAGTTTTTATCAACCTGGTAACCCAAAGCTGCAGATATACGGTTGCGCTCGAAATTGGGCACCCTGTTATTAAAAAACACCTCGTCAAAAACAGAGATAAACCAAGTGTTGGCAATTATTTTTTTGTGGTTTAATGGGATAAACATATTCAGGCGATATCTGAAACGGTTGCGGTAATCGCCATTTACCCTACGCTGTTCTACCCGGTAACGGTGTTCGAATTTAAAGCGGTCTAAAAACTGGTTAACCGTCATTTGTTCCCAAAACCTGAATTCATTGGTTGTTGGGCCTTTGTCAAGGTCGGTATAATCATACGTATGGTAAGTTCCGGTGCCAAGCAGGGCTGTGAAATTTTTATCCAGATCGTAACTTACGCCCGCTTTTGCCTCGTAGTACTGAAACTGTTTAAATGCGCCATTTGTGCGGGTTTGAATTTCGGAGTATCCGCCCCATTTATGGGCGCTATCGCCCGGTAATACTACGGTGGCTATGCCCCATGTACCCACTTTGCTATCCTGGGCCCGTACCGCCGATGACCCAATAATGAGTATCAATAAAAACAAGTAAAATTTGTTCATGTTAAATCAATGTTAATAAAATGCAAATATCTATTTTATTAACATTAATTTAACTTTGGGGTTGTTTTTTAATTCTTTGTCGCAAAACGCCCCTACAGTGACGGTTTTGCAGCTGTTTAAGTTGTTTTGCTATGGGTATCTTTAGAAAAAAAACAATCATGAAGCATTCTATTATCCAGTATACTGTAAAAGAAGGTAAAGCGACCGAAAATGAAGGCCTCATTGGCGACGTGTTTGCGGAGCTGCAATTGTTACAGCCAAAAGGCATCCAATACCAGGTTTATAATATTGATGAAAATTCTTTTATGCATATCATCGCATTTGAAAGTGACGAAGCCAATAAAGCCTTTACCAATTTACCGGCATTCCTGGCATTCAGGGCAAATTTAAATGAGCGTATTGAAAACCCTCCGGTACGGAAAGAAATGGTGCAGATTGGGACTTACCAGGCGGCAGGGTAAAGGAGATTGATAAGAGTAGAATTAATTAAAAGAGCTATTTGGGCGATGCCTGCGGCCGGGCTGTACACTAATACGCCTGCAGGCATTACGCGCAGGCCGGTACCGTTGCCATCCCTATCGCGATTGTCTGAATCAGACTTGCAGAATTAGAGGATGAACAGAATACTATGTCTGTCTGATAACTGCAAACTCAAAACTGCCAACTGATCAACCTTCCCGCCATTCTTTACCTGTCAGGTTAATGAAAACATCCTCCAGGTTGGCCAGTTTTACTTGTTTTTTACGCTCGAAACCGGTTTCTACCAGCTGGTCAATAAAGTGATCGGGGGTATCTATGCCAATGATGTGGCCGCCGTCAACAAAGGCTACCCTGTCGCACAGTACTTCGGCCTCGTCCATGTAATGAGTTGTTATCACAACCGTTGTGCCCTGGTCACGAATTTCGCGGATCAGATCCCAAAGGTTGCGGCGGGCTTGCGGGTCGAGGCCGGTTGTGGGTTCGTCTAAAAAAATGATCCTTGGGTTATTAATAAGCGTGGTGGCGATAGAAAAACGCTGTTTTTGCCCGCCCGAAAGATTTTTATATTTTGCTTTGGCTTTATCAACAAGGGCTACTTTTTCCAACATTTCGGTGGGTGTTTTGTCAACCCCGTATAGGCCGGTAAACAGCTCTATCAACTCCGATAGGTTAAGGTTGGGATAATAGCCGGCTGCCTGTAACTGTACACCTATGCGCTGTTTAATGCTGTCTTTATCGGTATCAATATTAAAGCCGTCAACAGTGATTTCGCCCGATGTTTTTTCGCGCAGGGTTTCAATAACTTCAAGGGTGGTAGTTTTTCCGGCGCAATTGGGGCCAAGTAAGCCGAAGATTTAGCCTTCGTAAACTTCAAAGCTGATGCCTTTTACGGCTGCAAAATCGCCATAGTTTTTTACCGGATTTTTTACAGTGATAATGGGTGGTTTTGCCATAGGGTAAAAATGCAACAGAATAATGAAATATCAATGAATTATTTAGCCCCCTCTAAACGGCGCAGCCATCATGAACACCCCTTAAATAAAAACAATGTGAATAATCTCCCCCGGAAGGGGAGACTTTTTAAAGCCCTCCCTTCTGGGGAGGGTTTGGGAGGGGCTGGCTATTTATTCTTTTGGTTACGGGCTTATCGTGCTTTTAACCGTTTTTGCTTTCGGCTACCGATTTTGCCCCGTTCCTGTTTGTTTTATCCTAGTTTTTGTAGCGTTACTTTGTATAAGTATCGTTACGGGAGCGCTATGGAATTCTATATAATTCTATATAATAGAACCCGATAATCAAAAGCTCCCCCTTCAGGAGGCCCGGGGGCTTATTTTATCAGGTGACCGATGGAATGAATGATAGCTTCTGCATGCGTTGCAGCTTTAACTATCAGGTGGATGATTTGTATAGCAAGTAAAGTTTTCATAGTGGTTGCGATTTGTTGATTCAAAAGTGCAAACAGAATAGCCTTTTAGCTATGATTATTAGGCGAAGCAAAGCAAACTTCCGGTAAACGGCGGAAAATTACCGATGAATGATAGATGAAAATGAAGAACTGCCGGTAAACATCAGGAAATAATTTGGACAGAAGTCTTTACTGATATTAGTGTCAGCAATTGCCTTTAAAAGTTTATCTTGAGGAAGGTAGCTCCTAAGGAGCAAAAAAGGGTTGAACTATTCGTTTTCTACAAACAGGTAGCCTTTATGAGGCAGCTTAAAAGTGTATTATCTTGTAAAGGTTAACCGTTTGTAGCCAAAAAATTTAAAAGCGGTTTTCCTGATATTGGTGTTTGGCCCCAGATTTATTTCAAAACAATTTGTAGTTGTTCTGAAATATATTTTTATCTATTTTTAATCACCAGTTATTAAAACCAAATGAAAAAATCTTTATCACTGCTCTTGTTAGTTTTATTTTGTGCTACAGTTAAAGCCCAGTTTAAACCTATGGCCGAGGGCCCTGTTTTTAAGGAACCCGAAGATGGTTTTGCCAAGATTCTGGAAATGAAGAATGGGGGAACCTTGTTTTTTCGTATTACCAATAAAGATGGTATCGATATCCGCGTTTATGATCCAAACCATAAAGAAACAGTGGTAACCAATGTGAAGCCATCATATGGCAAATTAAAAAAAGGTTATATTGAGGGTGTTTTTGAAATTAACGGTGATGCTGTTTTACTGATAAGCGAAGTGGATTCTCGTACCCCTGTTTTATACAGGCTTATAGTTGATGCTAAAACCGGCGCATTAAAAGACGATAAAAAGATAGGCGAACTGAGCCGCGTAGGTTTTATGCAAGGCTATGCCATGGCCTTTGGCGACGTGCCTATGCCCGAGTTTTATGTGCGCAAAGATCCTAACAGTGATAACTATGCTGTAGTAAAGTTTAACTCCTTTGAATCGGAAAGAAGTAAACGCATAGAAATTGTAACTTATGGGGCCGATAATAAAGAAACCGGCCGGGCTTTTTATGCCTCGCCCGAAGAAAAGTACAAATACCTGCGCTATGTAGATATGGCTGTTATTGGCAGCGATAAGGTGTGCGTACTGGCCTACGGCTTTAATACCAAAAATAGCGGCGGCAAAGAGAGCGAACTGATTATGGCTAACCTGGATAAAGGCGCTACCTCTGTTAACTTTACCGAACTTGGTTTTTCAAAAGATCTGATAGTTTATAACGGCATTACGCGTTACAGCCCGGCAACTAAATCGTTGTTACTAATCGCTTTGGCCAAAGAAAAAGAAAACAGTAACGGCTATTTGCCCTTATTGGCTTTTGTAAATCCCTTTGAACGCAAAATAAACCGGGTTGATCCGATATCCCCTTCCGAAAAACTGGGAGGTTATAATGGTTTGCCGCAAAACCTTTTTGTAAATGCCGATGGCACCTTCACGGTGGTATCTGAAAAGATGACCATAAACACGTACAGCGGTGGTTCGTATGGTGGTAGTATTACCGAAACCATTTTGGGCGATATGGCAGTAGTTAACTACAGCAAAACCGGCGAGATGGTAAGCGAATATCTGATCCGCAAAAATCATGTGCTTAATCAAACATATTTGGAGCCGTTTTATCACTCTGTGAGGGAGGGTACAGCGCAAACGTTAGTTAAAGGCAACCAGTTTAAATCGTTTGCTTACCTGGATGGCAAAAGCAAAAGTTTTATTTTGTTTAACGATACCGAACGCAATAACGATAAACAGGAAAGCGGAAAACTGATTGGCATAAAGGGCGTGAGCGATTGCGATGGATTTTACTATCCCCTCGCCGGTGCCGCCGTTACGCCAAAAAGAGACTATGTTTTTGGTAACCCTGCCAGCAAACGCGACCATGATCTTGGCCTTTTCTCGATATCTGATTACGATCGTAAAAACGATTTGTATATCACCCTTGAGCTATCAAAAGAAAGCGGCAAAAAAGGTGTAAAAGTTGTTTGGCTGCAGCCATAAAAGCAAACTGCCCGAAAAGAATGTAAACTTTCGGGTAGTTTGTTTCGGTCTATTCTGCTATTGCCAGTAAACGGTTCCATTCGGGATGCCGCTTTAAGTAAGCGATGATATATACGCAAAGGGGCACAATTTTAAGGTGGTGTTCTTCAATATAGTTAAAAGTTTTTTCAACAAGAGCGGCGGCAACGCCCATGCCCTCCATTGCTGCCGGTACTTCGGTATGTATCAGGTAAATTTTATCGCCTTTTAATTTGTAATCGATAAAGGCCCTGCTGCCATCTACAATAAGTTCAAAGTTATGGATGGGCTGGTTATCAATAAGTGGAATGTCCTGGTATTTCATGTTTTTTTTAAATTTGCGCCGAAACTAAATTAACAACAAAATTAATAAAGCCGTTTTGTTATTGTATTTTTAGGCAAATGTTGCTGATAGGTTAAATGAGGAAGTAAGCAAAGCTGTTTGAAATTTAATTTAGCTGCCACAAATGCCTGATATTAACTTAGTTGTTTGTGTTTTTTAATTTTAATTAATTTTGATTTGTGGTTCTATTTTTATAGAATTACATGTAGAAACTTCCCTGGTTTCGCCGTTAATGAAAACTATTGTGAAGCAGTTTAAGCGTATTTTACTTCAGGCTATACTATTGTTATGCATTACCTGCGTTTTTGCACAGGTAAAGCAGTCGCAATATTTGGCTGTAAACAAGAAAAAAACGACCCTGGTTAAAGCTGTTAAGCCGGTTAAAGGCAGTGCGCAACTTCAGGAGTTTTCAAAAATTTTGGCCACCGCCAACGTTACTTTTACCTTTCCCAAAGGTTTTAGGGAAATCCAGGCGGTAAATAACGAAAATTTTTCTTTTGACTATGCTATGGAAATCCCTGGTAAGGAGTTTGAGATTTGGTTCCAGGTAAAATCGCTTAAGCAAAACTGGAAGAGTCTTGAACGTTACCACGAACAGGAAAACCCCGATTCATCATACCTGCAGATTGCTAAAGCGCAGGCTACCAATTTTACCGGCGAACAGGAAAAATTGGTACGCGCCATTCCGGCAAACGTATTGGCACGTTACAGAGCCGATGCAGGTAAATCATACCTGCTAAACTTGCTGGATATGCCCGAAACAAAAAGTTACAAATATGCCCTGCTCATTATGCTGCAGCGCAACCACACCGGTACTATTATGGCGGTTTGTTTTACCAACGAAAAAGACCCCGAGTTTTTCAGGAACATTGATAGGGCCAGCAATTGCCTAAAGTTTAAGCCCCATTAATAGACACACTAATTCACACCAATTGAAGGCGAATTTCACGAATTGAGGAGTGGATTTTCTCGTTAGGTAATTATGATAGTCATGAGATTCGTGAAATTCGCTTTAATTAGTGTGCATTCGTGTATTTCAGATATAATGTTAATAAGTTGACAGTTTTGAACACTCAATTCATTGCCGAAACTTTATTTTTGCAGATAGGTGCACAGTGACACCTGCTTTAAAATTCTACTTAATAAATGGCAGAACCAGTTAATTACAGTGAAGATAGTATCCGCTCGCTCGATTGGAAGGAGCACATCCGTTTAAGGCCCGGTATGTACATTGGTAAACTGGGCGACGGCTCGGCTTACGATGATGGGGTTTACGTATTGCTTAAAGAAATTGTAGATAACTCGATAGATGAGTTTGTAATGGGCAGCGGCCGCACCATCGAGGTAAATATGAGCGACCACAAAGTATCGGTGCGCGATTATGGCCGCGGTATCCCCCTGGGTAAGGTGATTGATTGCGTGAGTAAAATAAATACCGGTGGTAAATATGATAGCAAAGCCTTCCAAAAGTCGGTAGGGTTAAATGGTGTGGGTACCAAGGCGGTAAACGCGCTATCAAACAATTTTATTGTACAATCGTACCGCGAGGGCCGTACCAAGCTGGCCGAATTTGCCAAAGGCGAACTGATTCGGGATGAAGCTGAAAAGGAAACTACACAGCGTAACGGTACCGCCATCAACTTTATACCCGACGATACCATTTTCAGGCATTACCGTTTTATCCCGGAGTTTGTTGAAAGCATGATCTGGAACTATGTGTTCCTTAACTCGGGCCTTATTATAAACTTTAACGGTCAAAAATATTTTTCGGAGCGCGGGTTGTATGATTTGCTTACCCGTAATACCGATGTAGAAACATTGCGCTATCCTATCATTCACCTTAAAGGCGAGGATATTGAAATAGCCATGACCCACGGGCAGCAATACGGCGAGGAATATTACTCGTTTGTAAACGGCCAGAACACTACACAAGGTGGTACCCACCAGGCGGCCTTCCGCGAGGCAGTTGTTAAAACCATTCGTGAGTTTTATAAAAAAGAGTTTGATGCTTCGGATATCCGGGCATCAATAGTAGCCGCCATTGCCATTAAGGTACAGGAGCCGGTTTTTGAATCGCAAACCAAAACCAAGCTCGGCTCGCAAAATATTGCGCCCGAAGGGCCATCTGTGCGTGGTTTTATTAACGATTTTCTGAAAAAGGAGCTGGATAATTACCTGCATAAAAACCCGGCGGCTGCCGATGCATTGTTAAAACGCATACTGCAATCAGAGCGCGAGCGCAAAGATATTGCCGGTATCAAAAAACTGGCCAACGAACGCGCCAAAAAGGCGTCGCTGCACAACCGCAAGCTGCGCGATTGTAAGCTGCATTTTGAAGATACCCATGAACGCCGCCAGGATACTACGCTGTTCATTACCGAGGGCGATTCGGCCAGTGGAAGTATCACCAAATCGCGCGATGTGATGACACAGGCAGTTTTTAGCTTAAAGGGTAAACCGCTTAACTGTTTCGGCCTTACAAAAAAGGTAGTTTACGAAAACGAAGAGTTTAACCTGTTGCAACACGCTCTTAATATTGAAGATGGCCTGGATGCCCTGCGGTACAACAACATAGTAATAGCTACCGATGCCGATGTGGATGGCATGCACATCCGCCTGTTGCTCATGACCTTCTTTTTACAGTTTTTCCCCGACCTGGTAAAAGCGGGTCACGTTTTTATCCTGCAAACGCCGCTGTTTCGGGTTCGTAATAAAAAAGAAACCATTTATTGCTACAGCGACGAGGAACGCCGTAACGCCATAGCCAAATTAGGTAACAAGCCCGAGATTACCCGCTTTAAAGGTTTGGGAGAGATATCGCCAGATGAATTTGGCTTGTTTATAGGTAAAGATATCCGCCTTGATCCGGTGATCCTGAAAGATGCCAACATTAAAGGCCTGCTGGAGTATTTCATGGGCAAAAATACCCCCGCCCGCCAAATGCACATTGTAAACAACCTGCGGGTTGAAAAGGATGACGAAAGCATTAACCCACTGGTAGCCGAAGAGGCTGAAGGGGTGGCATTGCCGGTGGCTGTGTAAAGAGGTTTCTGAACTCGGATTAAGCAGATTTGTTAGATTATTTGGATTTTGATTTGCTTTGTCAAAATCCAAATAATCCAACAAATCAGATGAATCCCGGTTCAGCCAAACGCGTAAGGGATAAAAGCGGATACCGGCCCGGCGCTTAAGGCCTGTGCAGTATGAGCGGTTAGCCCGGCCCGCAGGGATACGCCCACAATGGTGTAGATATATAAAGGTACGAAGGCAGAAGCCTCACGCAAGGTCTTAATTCTTGATTCTTGTCTCTTGATTCTTTGTAACCACTAATTATAAAACGTCCAGCTAACACCAAACTTCAGCAAATGATCTTGCATAGGGTAGCGGTTTACGGTGTAAAAACCTCTGCTTTGCAGGCCCTGGTTGGCATAATCATACATCAGAAACAGGTTGGTGCGTTGCAGGGTGGCCTTAAAGTAAACCGATGCCACGGGGTACGATGTAAAAGTAACGTCGGGGCCGTTGTAAAACTGGCCAATGCCTACCGCGTATGATGGCGCTACAAACGGTGTATTGTAACGTACACTTACGCCGAAGTTTGACTTAAGCACATCAAAAAACGTTTTGCTGAAATACAGGTTGCTATATGTATAAACCTCGGGTGTGCGCAGGGTTGATTGGTAATCTGTTTTCTGGTAAACTATGTAGTTATCAAAGTGCAGGCTGTGGTAGCTTAAATTTTTACCCACGCTTACTTTCAGCAGGTTGATATTGTTACTCAGTTGGGCAGGGTGGGCGTCGATACCGCCATCCTGTGCCGTAAAATACATGTACCCGGCAATTAAAAAATATTCGGCCTTAATATCCAGTTGCAAGGGATTGTTGATATAGCTAAACGATGCGCTGGTTGTTTTTTGGTTTTGGAAACTGTTATGAAAAATATAATGGTTACTTATCCAGTTGGTGTAAATAAGCGGAGGTGAGCTGTTTTGTGAATAGGCTTCTAAAATAATTTTGCCTGCTTTATCATTACCCGCAACGTTAAGCTTTGCGCCATAAAAATAATCGCCAAAATCGCGGCCCTGAACTATCTGCCTAAAGTCGCCTTCAAGGCCAAGCCTGTCACTAAAACGATAGCTGAATTTGGCTTTCAGGGTGATGTCCTGGAAGGTGTTATTCTGCATTTTATTTTGATGGATGTACTTATATCCATACTGGTTTAGCACGGTGTCACTTACGTATTGCGCATAGTTATACAGATCATGTACCAGGCCCAGATCGAGCTTTACCTCGTTTTTTACAAACTTTACCGATTTACTGCGGAGATAGAAACTATACGAAAATTCGTTTTGAATATGCGTTACCGACAGCGAGTCTCTTGACCGGTTATAGCTGTAATAATAATCGGGGAATACATTATAAGTATCGGGCTGGTTTGTTTGCAGGTAATTATAACTGCTGTTTTGAACCAATAAAGTGTGTGCTACGCGCTGGGTAGGCAAAATTTTGGAGTTATCCTTGCCTTTGTTCAAACTATCAATACGGCCCAGGTAATAAAACTGTTTTATGTACAGGCCTTTATCTGTCCACTGCTGGTAACTGTTTGCCAGCCGCACGGGGGCCGAGTTTTTGAAGAACAAGGAATTGCTTTTGCCTGTAAAAATAGTATCGTTAAGGATTGAGCCCGTTTCGGGCGCTTTTAAATTATTATAAATGATGTTGGCCAGCAAATTGTAACGCTTGCTTGGCGATTGGTACCAGGTAAAAAACGCGGCATTTACATCGCTCACATTTTGCTGCAGCACACTGCTGGTGCTATAAAATCCGCGCGATCCGTTGAAATTGAGGTTGAAGCCCACATTCCAGTTGGGTTTTACATTTTGGGTATGGATGATTTTGAAAACCTGCTCGGCCGAACTGCCAAAGCCGTTAAACAAGGTGAGGTTGGAGTACGCCACCCTGGCGTTATAATACTTAATATCTTGCGGTCTTAACGCATATACATCCAGCGAGTGCAGGCCGGTGTTAAAACCTATGGTTTGGTCGGGCTCAAACAGCATGCTTCGTTGCGATACGCCGTTGTAGCCCAGGCTAATGCGCGGATGGCGGGGATCGGTAAGCGGGCTGTAATTTTCAAAGTTATAGATGCCGGTATCCAGCGCAAAAGTTTGCGTACTGTCGCTCAGGAAACGCTCCATCGTCACGCGGATAAACTTGGAGCTGAAAACAACAGAGTCTTTTTTATTATCCTCTTTCTTGCGCAGGCTATCCAGCAGTTCGTCGTCGCTAACTTTCCGTTGGGTTTTTAATGTATCGCGTGTTGATAGTGGCTTTGCCCGGTTTACCTGGCCGTATTGTGCAAAAGCCGACTGTATGCCAAAGCACAACAGGAACAATAAAATATATTTGAGCTTATGATGCATTAATTACACTAATTACCGGCTATCAGATTTTTGAGGATCAGGGTCAGTTTTGGCTCGGCTTCCTCGGCTACTCTTATAATTTCTTCTAATGATACCGGCTCCAGCACATCAGTAAAGCCTTCGTCTGTTAATACCGATATGGCAAATACGGGTATGCCCATATGGTTTGCTACAATAACCTCGGGTACAGTGCTCATGCCTACTGCGTCGCCGCCAATGATCCTTAAATAAGTGTACTCGGCCTTGGTTTCTAAATTGGGGCCGGTTACAGCAACATAAACTCCTTTATGGCAGGTAATATTGTTTACTGCGGCTATACTTAAAGCTTTATCAATCAAGCTGCGCTGGTAGGGCTGGCTCATATCCGGAAAACGGGGGCCAAGCTCTTCATAATTTCTGCCAATGAGCGGGTTTTGCGGTTGCAGGTTAATATGATCGGCAATAACCATCAGGTCGCCTTTTTTAAAATCGGGGTTAAGGGAGCCACTGGCATTTGATACGTAAAGGGTTTTAATGCCCAGGTATTTCATCACCCTAACCGGAAAGGTGATTTGCTGCATGTTATAGCCTTCATAATAGTGTAGGCGCCCTTGCATGGCTACCACTTTTACACCGCCAAGGGTGCCAAATATTAATTTACCCGAATGAAACTCCAATGTCGAGATTGGGAAATCGGGGATGTTGGAGTACATCAGTTGTTTTTCAACAACGATGTCTTTAACCAGGCCACCCAGGCCTGTGCCTAAAATTATACCTACTTCGGGTTCAAAATCGCCTATGCGGTTTTTGATGTACCGGGCGGTGCTTTCAATATTGTTTAACATATTTGGTTACTAAATTATCAAACTGCTGTTTGCCGTTATTTAAAAAACTAATACCTATCGGCAGTACCAAAACAGGCAGTTTTTTAATGGCTGGCTGCAATTCCTGTTCCCCTAAACGCTGTGCATCCTTTTCTGTTGTGATGATTAACTTTTTTTGTGATGTACAGGCAAAAAAATCATCGGCAAGTTTACTGATATTTTTTAAGGTAAACTGGTGATGATCGGGATATTTATGGTGATTGATGATAGATGTATGGTTTTTTAAATGCGATAACAAAGGTGCCGGATTGGCAATGCCCGTAAGCACAAACACGGCGGTTTGCTCATCAATGTTTTGATACACTGTGGCACCATTCATATTTTGCAGGGCCAGGTAGTTTATGGAGGTAAAAAATAGCTGCTGGTTGGGCAGCGGCTTAATGTGCTTTTTTATGATAGCCATTTCTACATCTGCCAGCGTTGGCGGGCATTTGCTGATGACAATCACATCGGCCCTTTCGCGGCTAATAAAGGGCTCGCGCAGGGTGCCGGTTGGCAGTACTACCCGCGGTTGGTTAAGGCGGTTATAATCAAACAATAAAATGCTAAAGCCCGGTTTAAGCGCCCGGTGCTGATAGGCATCATCTAAAATTACCAGGCTGTATTTATCTTTCAACCGCTGTATACCCGCTACCCGTTTTTCGCAAACGGCAACAGTAACCTTCGGGAATTTATGTTTAAACTGGGCCGGCTCATCGCCTATAACCGATGCCTGCGGGTTATCGCCCGCCAGCAAAAAGCCCTTGGTTTTGCGGCCGTAACCTCGGCTAAGTATTGTTGGTTTTTCATCCTGAAATAACCGGATCAGGTACTCGGTCATGGGGCTTTTACCCGCGCCACCTACATCAAGATTACCCACCACAATCACCGGGCGGTTAAAACCGGTACTTTTAAATACCCCTGCATCATAACACCAATTACGAATGGTAACAACCAGGCCGTAAACGAGCGAAAAGGGGAGCAGAAGCCAGCGGAGGAGTTTCATAGAAAGATATAACGACTCATTTTTAGAGTTTATGATATGACGATAACAGGTTTAAAAGCAAGAATTGGTTTCAGTTCCATGCTATTGATATATTCTTTTATTTGAGGTGTAAGCTTTGTTAATTCTTGATATGTATTAATTGGGGCGGAAAATACAAATACGCGGATGGTGTATTTATTGAAATTTTGCTGGTATTGCAGGTTTTTATCAAACGTCAACAAGGCATCAAAATCTTCCTGGATCATTAGCTTAAGTAGCTGCCCGTTTTTTATTCCATTCCAACCCTTATCTGTTACGGTATAAATTTCGTGTTCAGGAAAATCGATTTTGAGTTTTTTAGGCAGATTTTCGTCAAGCAACAGCTTCATAAAGTTTGGCTATGTCTTTTGAAGAGATGATTTTATTGGCTATGTCTAATAAAGAAATGGCCTGTTCTTTTTTGACAGAAGGGAAGTCTTCTAAAAATCCATCAAGTGAAACACCTGCTTCAAGATGGTCAAAAAGGGATTCTACAGGTACACGTGTGCCTGCAAAAACTTGCTGCCCTCCTAAAATATCAGGATCTACGTTGATGATTTCGTGAATGTCCATGTCAATTTTTTGTCCGCCATTTATTGATTTCTTTCCGGGTTTGTTCAATAGTTGCTATTTGTTCTTCAGTAAACACTGGAGCGTCTAAAAGAAATGATCTAAGGTCTTTTGATTTAATATTACCTTCTTTTTTAGATTCTTTCTCTAATTCCTCCTTAAATTTCAATAACTGATCTTTAGGTAGTTGCTTTACTATCTTAACTAAACTATCGAAGCCTATATCAACCTGAACTTGCATACTCAAATTTACAAAATTTATTTAAATTAGTTTTTATGAAACTCAAACTCCTCACCCTTTTCTTACTCCTGACAACAGCCACCTTCGGCCAAACTGATAAAAAACTAACTACTCAATTGCAGGATGCGGTTAAAGGTTTTCATGGCCAGGCAGGCATTTATGTACAAAACCTTAAAACGGGTAAAACGGTTGCCATTAATGCCGATACGCTGTTCCCTACAGCCAGCATGATTAAAGTGAGCATTCAATGCGGGCTGATGGACAAGATAGAGAAGGGCGAACTGCATTATAACCAAAAACTGGTTTACCGCGATTCGCTTTTATATGCCGGGGAAGATATTTTAGGCTCGTTTAAAGATAAGGATACCGTGCAGTTGAGTAAAGTAGCTATGCTGATGATAACCATGAGCGATAACACCGCGAGCCTATGGCTGCAAAAACTGGTTGGCGGCGATTATATTAACAACTGGCTGCAGCAAAACGGTTTTAAGGTGATGCGGGTAAACTCGCGTGTGGCTGGCCGCGAGGCTATCCGCAAAGTTTATGGTTGGGGCGTTAGCACACCCTATGAAATGTGCCAGCTGTTCACCGTGATCAGAAAAGGTGAAGCCGTAAGCCCCGCCGCCAGCGAAAGGATGTACCGTAACATGGGAAGGATTTATTGGGATGAGCACGCCCTGTCGCAAATTCCGCCATATGTGCATACCATATCCAAACAAGGCGCGGTTGACGAGTCGCGGTCAGAAACTGTGCTGGTAAACGCGCCTCATGGCGATTACGTATTCTCGATCATCACCAACCATAATACCGATCAAAGCTGGGGAACAAGTAATGAAGCCGGCCTGCTCATCAAAAAAATATCGGCCCTCCTATGGCATTATTTCGAACCCGCCAGCGACTGGAAACCCGCCGAAGGCGTAGATAAGTTTATGCTGAATGAATAAATCGTTCATTAGTTCATTGGTCTTGTCAGGTGGTTATTCGTTAACACAGTTGCCGAAAGACTTAGTTTTCAAAGGTAAGTCTGGTGCAGTCGACTGTTTTTGTCCGCTATGCCCGCGTTCCAATGAACCAATGAACCAATGAACCAATGAACCAATGAACCAATGAACCAATGAACCAATGAACCAATGAACCAATGAACCAATGAACCAATGAACCAATGAACCAATGA
>Ga0307507_10006181_pt1 | contig 18679 bp, 21 predicted proteins | sample 7_EM_MG_FD_207223 | JGI IMG/M metagenome (GOLD analysis project Ga0307507, IMG submission 207223) | Populus trichocarpa ectomycorrhiza microbial communities from riparian zone in the Pacific Northwest, United States - 7_EM | ecosystem: Host-associated > Plants > Roots > Unclassified | place... | reverse complement strand
CACTCTTCTGTTCGTGCTTCCGTGTGAACTGCCCCACAACCTACTCTCAATTCAGTTAATTATCATCGTCACCTTGAACATGTCTACCAAGCCATCATCTATAATTACCGCTTCGAAAATAGACGAGCTGCCGAACATCCCGCTATCGTATAGTGTAGCGAATTCTCAAACCTCCGCCTCGCAATTGATATATACCCTTTTTCCAGAGTGGGCTCCGGCAAGAGGAGGCCGTGGTGTGAAGTTTGTGAGATTTACTGACGGAATTACGAATACCGTGGGTGCCATTGATTTCTTCTCAGTCCATTTCTTTTTGTGGTACTACCGGTATTATAGCGGTCTCGGGGCCCTGTGACTGCCTATCTCTCCTGCCACCAAGGATGTGAGATTTCGTGATATACCACCCCCAATCCTTGCTCCCTGCAGCTTTCAGTGCAGCTTGAGTTATTCATCCATCAGGCCGTTAATGGTGCAAGTGCTAACAATTTCTACCTAGCTTCTCAAATGCATTCATAACCCGCCTGAAGGAATTACCTCGTCCGAAGTTAGAAGAATCGAAGATGACGAATCTGTTCTCTTGCGTGCCTACGGAAGAGATACGAGTATTCTAATTGACCGCGAACGTTGGTCCCCCAGCCCCAGAATAGCATCCAGCGTTTAGCCACTGATTTGTGTTCACTTAGGCGAATGTGCTTCCCATCTTTTACTCTCTCGCTTCAACCTCGCGCCCGAACTTCTCGCTCGATTCACCAACGGTCTTCTCTATCGTTATGTGCCCGGGCGTGTTTGCTCTGTCCAGGAGTTAGCGGATCCCGCAATCTCCAAAGCTGTTGCAACGCGCTTGGGGGAATGGCATGGTGTTCTTCCTACAAGTACTACGCCTCCACCATCTCCGGCATCCTCCTCATCCGCTTCTTCTAGTGAACCCGATGTCACGATGTGGACCGTTCTTCAGAAATGGATTTCTGCCGTTCCCGGCGACACAGACGAGGAGAAGGCCAGGAAGGAATCCTTGCAAGAGGAGTATGAAAAGCTGCTTACTAGTGTTGATGAGGGTGGATATGGCATAAAAGGCCTAGACGGGGGCGTTGGCTTAATTATGGGGCACTGCGATCTACTGAGCGGCAACGTTATCATACTCCCCCAAGAAGGTGGCCTCTCAGCTTCTCCTGACGCAGCCAGGCAGGTCCATTTTATTGATTATGAGTGAGTATTTCATCCCTCACTCAATATCAGACAATATCCTGATGAATCAATGCTTTCAGGTACTCTACTCCCTGCGAGCGCGCCTTTGAGCTTGCAAATCACTTTTCAGAATGGGGTGGGCTCGAGTGTGATTATAGCCGCTTGCCCACGCGGTCTACCCGCCGAGAATTCATTAGTGCATATCTCAGTAGCTTTAAGTTGCACCGCTCTGGTGCAACAGCAGCAACCATCAGCGCCAGTCAGATCGATGATCTCATGAATGAAGTTGAACTATTCAGAGGCGTCCCGGGTTTCTACTGGTAAGACATTTGACAACCGATCGCCTGCGATGAACACTAAACCGAGAAAACACAGGGGCGTCTGGGCACTCATTCAAGCCACCATCAGTCAAATCGATTTTGACTATGCTTCTTACGCAGAGGTCCGCCTAGCTGAATATTGGGCCTGGAAGGAAGCATTCGAAGGAAGGACGGTTAATACACCGCGTGAGCAGAGGTGGTCCCAGGAATGATTATACCCCCCCCCGAAATCCTAACGGCTGATGATATTACGAACAAAAAAAGTTTGACTTATGTCCCTCTCTCTCTCTCTCTCTCTCTCTTCTTCATTCCTCTCAATCTTAGCTTCCTGTTTTCACGTTTTTTTTTGTTTTTTTTTGGAAAGGAGCTGGTGTTTCAAGTTTCAACAACGGTAATTCTAGTGGGAGGTCTCACGGCTGCTTCTTTTCTTGTTGATGTTTTTTTTCCTCTAATTTTTTACCTATTAACGGCTCCATTACTTGTTTGTTCGGCGTACGGTCTATTCTTTCAACAATAAATGACGATAATGAGCTTGTCGGATTTAACGTACAGTAGTGGTTAGCGATAGATTTGGATTTGTATAGGAAATTTACGGCATTATACATTCTCGGCTGGATAATGGAAAAACGCTAATATGTTGGGCGCTTTCCTCTCTTTAAGCTAGCTAGACCACAAACACCTGGTACAGATAATCACATCAGATCACTCGAGCAATGGTTCAGTTTTCAGCTTTCGTGAACCACAATAGTACTTATACCTTACCGTAGCACGGCTTAAGTCAAAGGGCCCTTTTATTTAGGCAAAACCCGCACGTGAACATGCGAGCCAAGTGAGCCGCATCGACTTCTGACAAGCCATGATATAATATCACCATCATACGGTGCTAGGAAACGCCCCAATGGCAGATCCCGGGCGGGAAAGCACAAAGGGGCTAGCATGTTGACCTTAGTTAGGGCTGACATTTGGGTTACGCTTATTATACTATACCGGCGTTGTGATAGCCCCAACTTTACACCATGAGATGGACTGTCAAACCATTAACTTAACGTCAAAGGTCTCCAAAATGCCACAGGTTTTTATGTTTTATCTCTCCCATAGACTGCCACAAGATTATCAGACTACCTTAAGATTGTCAGATAACAAGATAAAATAAATTTTAGGCCCTCTTTAGCAAGCGCGATAAAAACATTAGTAATATTTTTTTGAAAAAACAACAACATAATAATATTATTATTATCTCAATATAGTCAGAGTAGGCTTACCCTAAAGAGAAAGATGACATTATACTTTACTAATCCTATAGGAAGGAAAGAGTAGCCAGGAGTTTACATGTTGTGAAGTTAAGGGAAATTAAAGTTTTCCTTACTCTGCAAGCTGACCTGTAGGGCTGGTTGTCCTTTGCTCCTGGTATGTACGAGTTAGAGAATAAGTGCAGAAGTAACTGTGATCTGACTAAGGTTTTATCCTTTTCCCCGGAGTCTTGGGGTCAGCCTGCCTGGACTATTTAGAATACTGGTATCAGTGGTATGCGGTTTTTAAAAATATCACAATGTATTTCTATTTTCGCATGATATGATGCTGGCCAAACAGGATCCAAATCTATTTATCTAACAGTCTTGGTATATATAAGAGGGATAAAACATAAAAACCTGCAGCATTTGCCCTTTACGGGCTGAGGTTGCTGTCAGTCCAAAAGTTTTATGCTAGGATTGAGGAATAGTTGCCGTGACAACGATAAAAGTTAACAGCCCACAACAACTCGCAGCAGCTAGGAACTGCGATACGGTACCCCCGTTTGTATCGATATCGCGAAGGTCTGTCACCTCTCTCTCTCTCTGCCCTCAATTTTTTTTCTTCTCCTATCATACCGCTCCATGAATATTACGAGTGAACTTTTTATTTTATTTATGCCAACCATGAAATTAGGGCATTCTTAACGAGCAGTTACGTCTACCACCAGCTGTCCCTTCTCCTCTCCCCGACTACTGGCACTCATGATATCCACAGCGGGACTGGAGAATATATAAATCCGACTTTTCACTTCACCCTCAAACTTCATCTTAATTTGCACGGGTTACAATGTCGTGGAATCCGTTCACGAGAGTAATACACAACTACAGCGCCCTCCCACTCTCGAACCCAGGCTATCCCCCGGAAAAATGGCGACTCCCGCGAAACGGTACGGTCACCTCACGATTTAAAAGGGTCATGTGTAGATTCATGATCATTCTTACGTCGGTTACTTTCATAATTGCTGGGTTCTCACTGGTTGCTATCCGCCATTCTGCGAGTCGAGTGGTCGCGGAGGCTAAAGCTACATTGGAGAAGCCGAGGTGGGAGGATTTTGCGCTATTGGAAGGGTATTATTCAGGGCTCGGGAGGCTGGTGAGGGGCAATAGGCCGGAGTATCCCCCAGCGGGGATTACCGAGGCTGTTGGGGGTCTAGAGGCTGTGGAGGAGGAGGCGAAAAGCATGGTCTTTGATCCTTATCCTGATTTTGAGTCAGAGGAGTATAGGGGCACTTGGCAGGGGGTGTATAAAGAATGTTCTTACGGGGTAGATTTGTCGGGGAGAAGGAGGGATAGGCCGGAAGTTAGAACCTTCGAAGGCATTCCGCAAGGTATGGGTTTTTGGTCATTCCCGGGGTGGAGATGTAGGCTGATTGGAGTGTCTTAGGGATGCCGACAGCTGTATTTGGAAGTCATTCCCTATTGGGATTGAAAGATGATTTATGCTTTGATCGGTATGGACGATATGGAACCTATGGCTATGGATACAGCGAGGAGAATGGTGGTCTGGGTGTAGCAGAGTATGACGGAAATATCGCAGACGGAGATGAGACTGGGTGGGGGCAGGGAAATATGCCCATAAAAGAGATAGACTGGCGAGGGATTGACTGGGAGAAGGTACAAAGGGAATGCGTTGAGAAGAACAACGACCGCTTCAACACACCGGACCCGGAGGATCTAGATCCGGAGGGGATTTTAGCTGAGAGTGCGCACTCATCCAACAAACGATCAGAGAAATCAGATGGGAAGAAGCCTCACCCCCGGGCTGCTGTTCTGCTGAGAACATGGGCCGGTTACGAGTATAAACCTAGCGATATGGCGTCTATCCGATCACTCATCTCAGAATTAAGCATCAATTCCGGTGGCGAATTCACCGTTTATCTCCTCGTCCACGTCAAGGACAACGAGCTTCCAATCTGGGCCTCCAAAAAGCTTTACGAAAAAACACTACGGGAAAGTGTCCCTGAGGAATTCTGGGGAATTGCGGAGCTCTGGAGCGAAAGCATGATGGGAGCGATTTATAATGGCTTGGAGGATAACACCTTCCGTGGCATGCCACTTTACGGGGTGTACAGATCCAGTTTCTTTCCGGTTCAAGACTTTGCATATCGTCATCCCGAGTTCGACTTTGTATGGAATTGGGAGATGGATGTGAGATATATTGGGCACTTTTATGAGCTGTTCTCTGGGATGGACGCTTGGGCTGCCAAGCAACCACGGAAGCATCTCTGGGAGCGCAATGAGCGGTACTACGTCCCTTCTGTCCACGGCAGCTGGGCAAACTTCTCTTCGGCGGTAGCAGCAAAATCGCCGAAACCAATATGGGGGCCTGTTCCAGTAGAGGGTGTCAAAATATTTTCGACAGACCCAAAGCCCCCCTTTCAGACCCCAGAGGAAGACACGGAGTCTGCGTGGGGAGTAGACGAGCCAGCTGATCTCATATCATTAAACCCGATCTTTGATCCGGAAGATGCAACCTGGATTCTCTCCGGTGACAGCACTGGCTATGGGTTCCCTATAGAAGACACATCCCCTAAAGGCCCACCACGCCGCGCCGCCATCGTAGCCGTCGGTAGGCTTTCTCGAAAACTTCTCATGAGAATGCACGCCGAAAATGCTCTTCATGGCCACGCCATGTGCTCAGAAATGTGGCCACCCTCGGTTGCGCTGCAGCATGGACTTAAGGCTGTTTTCGCACCTCACCCTTTGTTCGTCGATAGAGCATGGCCACTAAAGTACCTTGAAGGGAGGTTTAATGGTGGTCCCAGAGGGAGCGCTGGTGGGAGGGGAAGCGTCTTTGGGAACGGAGAGCACAACTTTCAAGGAACAAGTTGGTACTACAACGCACAGTTTGCCTCAAAACTGTGGAAACGGTGGGTTGGGATGGAGGTAGACGGTGCGGGGGGTGAAGGGTTTGAAAATGTACAGGGTAGGATGTGCCTGAGGAGCATGCTGTTACATCCGATTAAAGATATGGAGGTTTAAACTGTATATTTCAAAACTATCTTGTTTTTCTTTTTTTTCTTCCGTTTTCTCTTTTTGCCCTCCTCCTTTCCCTCTTTCTATAGCATATCTGGCGTTCCTGTGGGTTAGTCATATAGAACTGTAAACAACTCTCGTGATGGCTGATAATATAATAAGCTGTATCAGGTTTTCGAGTGATCTTCTATGAGATTTTCTTCACTTGCTCTGATTACTATACCGCGATGCTCAGGCACACCCTTGTTATAGCGATGTGGCCTCTTCAATGACAGCTTCCGGTGGGCAGGTTTCAAAGAAAGCCTCACTTACGGCATATCTGGCCATGCTCATAATACTCTCAGCCGGAGTTTCACATGTACTGTACTGTGGAGTCATGAATCCTCACTCGAATTGTGGGTCACCCCTGCGGATTCAGGGAGTCATACAGAGGTTTTTAACACGTTTTAGTTTATCGTAAGCAAAAGGCGTTCACCAATCGGTGACACGATTCGAGATATGGTGGTGGCTGGATGACGGACGGGTCTTCGCCCGGCAGGTGCTTCTACCAGTGCCTAGCTGTGGCTGAAGCGGAATCGTGTCAAGTTCTAGCAATAAAAAAGTGGATTAATTGACCTGCTTCGGGAGATTTGTGGCGGAGGGGCCACTTTCTTGATAGATGTGTCCTCTCCACGAAATGGCCTACGGGTACCCACGAAAGGGTTCAAAAGGAGGGAATTCACGCTGCACTCAATCCGCAACCATACTCTCTTCAATTCCTATCAAAGTGTTCCAATTTCACTGCTACAGTTGCATCTTTATACCCACCCGTACACCTTTGTACCCTCGAACAAGTCAACAGGTCTTGGCACCTTACCCGATAAAGCGTGTGTAACCGGAAAAAGCAAGTTAATTAGCCTCCCCCCGAAACCCTTTTCCCAGAGAAGCAGCACAACTGCCCGCCGCCCCTTTCCCTTCCCTTTCCCTTCGCGCTTTTCCCAACCAACCTCTTCAACTAAGGCCATCGTCAACCTTTTTCAACACAAACCTTTTTCTCTCCAAGCTCCCTCCAAGGAACACAAGAGAGAGTAACGTCTAATCCTTTTTTGTTTTTCCCTCTATCCGTCCGTTACTTGGTACATTCTTACTTTGTATCATCATCGTCCTCTTTTTTTTTTTGTGAGTGGCACTTTTCCCCCCCTCCTTTTGAGCTTTTCTATATTTGCTCTTGTCCATCTTCCATTTGTCCTCGTTGCTCTCATCCTATTCCCATCAAAACAAAGTTCCTCTTCCCCGCTACCTTCTCCTGCTCCTCATTCGGCTCTACCTCTGTGAGGGAAAAAAAAAAGAAAAAAAAAAGCCCTTGATATTTGTTTCCTTTATCCGGCTCACCGGGTGATTTTTTTCTCTCTGTGAGACAAAAAAAATAATCTTGGTTTTTGTTTTGCCCGTGTCACGCTATCCCTATCCCCTCCTTCAGTAACCCCATACCCGCACCCCCCCTCCTCATCTCTGCCTCATCACCTCTCTTTCTTTTCTCGCTTGCCTCTTCCGGCCACGTGTCAATAGCATCCAACATCTCACCTTCAACTGCTAACCTTTCTCATCTGAACGATAGAGAAATCCTTTTTTCTATAGCTCTCTTCCACTTCACGAAATTCACGAGAACACGCTCGAACGACCGCAATCATGGGTTTGTCAATATCGAAGCTCATGACTGCCCTCCTTGGCAAGAAGGAGATGCGTATATTGATGGTCGGGTTGGTATGTTTGCCTTTTCTTTCCCTTATCTTTCTTTTGCTTGCTTTTATCTGTGGGCATCTCGGGTCGCTTGATACCAGTTTTTTTCTCACTCATTTTTCTTTCATTCTTCCCCTTTCCCGAGCGATGTGCATGATGCGGAGATGGTTGGGGCTGACCGGATTGCTTACTTTTTTATCTTCTCCCGCTTAGGATGCCGCTGGTAAAACTACAATCCTTTACAAGTTGAAGCTCGGAGAGATCGTTACTACTATCCCCACCATCGGTGAGAAGCTTCTTTTTCCCACTCTTTGTTTTTTGTCGGGACATTCCGCATATGGAAGAGTCTGAGGCATGGTAGTACCATGTGTTTGATTTTTACTTTTAATGTTTCGCCTCGCTAACCGTTAATTCTAGGATTCAATGTCGAAACTGTCGAATACAAGAACATCTCCTTCACTGTCTGGGATGTTGGTGGACAGGATAAGATTCGTCCTCTTTGGCGCCATTACTTCCAGAATACCCAAGGTATCATTTTTGTTGTCGACTCCAACGATAGAGAACGTGTCAGCGAGGCACGTGAGGAGCTTCAGAGAATGTTGAACGAGGATGAGCTTCGGGATGCTTTGCTCTTGGTGTTTGCCAACAAACAAGATTTGCCGGTGAGCATTAATCAACGGGTCATATTTGTTGAGATTTTTTTTACTGATCTGGAGTTAGAATGCTATGAATGCTGCGGAGATCACTGATAAGCTTGGTCTGCATAGTTTGAGGAACAGGGCTTGGGTATGTTTTTTTCTTTTCTTTTTCACGGTGCATTCTAAAATTTGCCACTAACGGCTATTCTAGTACATCCAATCAACCTGTGCTACTTCTGGGGATGGTCTCTATGAGGGATTGGAATGGCTCAGTAGCAACTTGAGGCAGCGCAAGTAGATTGTCGGCATTCCCTTTCGTCCTTGGTCTTCGCAATCTCCTCCGTTATCCCTAAATCTCGACCGTTCCAAAACTAGTGTTCCTCAGGTAGTCAATTCAAACTTCGTATCTTTTTCTGGGAGCACTTTCCAGGGCGTCCAATTAACTAAAATTCAAAAAGAAATCTTAATGGGTGGAGATGGGGCATTGTTTTTTTCCTTTTCTTCGGGTTTCTTTTTGTATCTCTTTTTTTGCGAAATTTTAGCTTGATGTGTTTTTAAATGGTGTGGCTTGGTTGTGGTGGTCTTAAGGTGGAGATGGCAATGAGCAATGAATGCGACGGATATAAAATTAGCTATGGCGGGAGGATGCGTTAGTTGTATTGTGAGGCTGGCCACGTTCTTGGGTGTCGGTTAAAAGTTGAGTGATGTGATACAGGTACACGATTGCTGCGATGTCATGGTCGGGGGCTTTTATCGCATGGTATTTGCTATGCCTTGACCCGTCGATTTATTCCTGACGGCTAGTCCGGAAACAGTGTTTTGTGTCCTAATCCGCATCCATAAGCCAAGCTCCAACGATGGTAAAAGTAATCACGCCCAGACCGCCTTCCTCATCTCACTCATCCCAGCCGCTAGCATATATTCACGCCGCACCATGTCCTCCTCCTCACCAAACACTTCAGAACCAACCTTCCGCAAGTGCTGGAACCGCAACGCCTGCGACGATTGTCTATCATCCATTGATCCAACCTGCGGCTGGTGCCCTTTCGTCCCTCTCCCCCCCCCATAGCCTCCCCCCTCCCTCCCTTCCTTGCTACATACAACAGCTAACACACACACCCCAAAAATAACAGACACAAACCTGCGTCCCAGCAAATTTCACCACGCCGCTACACTCCTCCCCTTGCCCCTCTCGCTCCGAGCGCTGGGAAATGCGCACCGCGCCGCTCGGCTGCCAAGTTTCTATGATCACCCTGGGCGGCGTGCTCATCGGCGCGGCGGGCGCGCTGGTGATTGTGCTATCAGTAGCGGGTGCGGTTTGGGCTTGGAGAAGAATAAGGAGGTATGAAGAGGGGGATAGGTTGTTGAGGGTTGGTAGAGAAGGGCTGGGAAGGAGGGTTAGTTTTTGGGCTTACAATGCATTTTTGCCCGACAACAGCGGCGGCAGTGGTGGTACAGATGCTGCTGCTGGGGGGTACGGGACTATGGGTGGAGGCGAAGCGGGTGGGTATGGGAGTGATGAGGGTAGGGGAGGGGGTGTTATTAGAAGGGTTGATTCAACGGAGAGTTTTGGGGGCGGTGGGTTGGATGATGGATTGGAAGAGCGGAGGAGGAGAGTTTTGGAAAGGGGGTAGTAGTGTGGGTTGTTCTGGGTTGTCTTGTGTTTTTTTATATTTTGTCCTCTGATATTAGCCTTTTTTGTTTATGCGGTTGGCGGATGGATGAATGGATGAATGGATGGATGGAAGAGGGTTCTGTAAGCGCTGGTATGATAGTATTCTACGTATCATACCGGTAGCCTACGGGTTTCTACTTCTTCTCCTTCTCGTGGAAAGGGTGTGCACTAGAGTGCTCATGGGCTGCCCTGTCCGTTTCCGGATATCATACTTTTTGCGAAAAAAATTGACATTGTCTGTTTCGGGTGTATTCTGACCGAGGTTAGTGGTTAGTATGATAACGTCAAGTATTATACTATTATACAGTCTTTGTATAATAGCTTGAGCAATTCAATTCAATTCAATTCAAACAAATATAATAAGTGAACAATATATAATGAAACTTAATTTAATGCCCTACAAATTTAATTTATAGTTTGCAAGTATGGATATTATTCTTATTATAGCAAGGGGCTCTTTTGTAGTATGAAACTGTACCGTAATCAAATGTTGCTTCTATCATACTCTTTATAATACTGAGAAAATATATTGTCAAGCATTTTTTACATCCAACTTCCTTCCCCTTATATATATATATATAATAACATTATTATATATATGATAGATAATAATATTATTATACTTAGAAGAGGTACTGTACTTACAAAAACACCTGTCTGTCTGTCTTCATTGCACTTTATACACTATCATAAGGTAACCTTACTATAGTTCTATCTATTTCGTATGAGTGGCTAAAAGAGTTTGTTTCTCTCTGTGGCATTATTATGATACTATTGAAGCAATTGAGAGCATTTATTTTCAAGGCTTTTGGAGGAGAAGTTTTGGTTTACATATTTTTCAGGTGGATAATAATTGGTAATGGGTAAGTTAGCCCTTAGAGTACCGGTACTTGGATCTAGATTGGTTTTTCTCACTTTCTGCGCTGCTAAACCTGATATTATTGGTTAATTGTACATAATATTATGCAAAAAATATGCGGGCCTGTTCGGGTTCACAATTGTTAGAAAATCACGAGGTTGCTACTTCATGGGGACTACCAAAAAGTATTTCTGAACGGGATAAAATGAATAAATCGCTTTTCTTCAAAAAACACCCAGGCCCCTCGACACAAGACTGCCCCCTCACATTGCGGTTAAATCATAGAACTCCGATTCGTCGGGGTAAAAAAGAGGGAACACAACCCGCGAGATTAATTTGAATTTTTTACTAAGCACTTATCATATATTTATAGTTCATACACATTTTTACATAGCCTAGTTCCACAAAAACCGCATTGTGCGATGAAGATAATCCAAGCAAACACCACAAAACTCAGGATTAGGAAAAACAAAGCGCAAAGCTAATTTCAAATAAGCAGAAATCAAAGAAATCATTGATTTACAGCTCGTCCTTGGCTTCTTCTTTCTCCTCTTCCTTCTCCTTGGAAAGAAATTGCGTGAGTATGTTCTTACGGCTTAGGATGTCGTCCAACCTAAGTTACTGTAAGTCATATGCGATAGCGTGGGTTGATGGAAATGTACTTACTTCTCTGGGGCCAAACCACCTTTAGCGGCAATTCCCTGCAACCTCTTGATCTCCTTCTTAGCATAGTTTGCATTCTTGGAGAGCTTATCGGCTGCCTTAAGGTAGTATGCAGCATATTTCTCCTTGACCTGCTCAGCGGCCTTTGCCAGCTCCTTCTCGGCGTCTTTCTCTCCCGATATAAGCTTCTGGACAATGGTGTCCAAAGAAGCAATTCTTCCTGCCGCATCATCGACACCTCCGCCAACAGCACGGTGGGTGCCGGCATGCTTATTGATGAACTGGGTCAATGCCTCCTCGGACCTGGCAGACTCATACGGAATGGGTTCCTTGGCAGCAGATCCCTTGGGAAACCACTTTAGGGTAGGGAAACCACTGATTCCGTACCTCTCGGCAGAGGCTTTTCCACCAGGAGAGTCGGCGTCAAGCTTGGCAATTACAATATTGCTTTCAGAAGCAAAGTTCTTGGCAAGCTTCTCGTAGATCGGAGCAAGGTTTTTGCAGTGACCGCACCATGGCTAAAAGCTCCTATTAGTAGTGGCCCCATCAAAGATAACCCACGTGAACAAACCGCATAAAACTCAACCAAGACATCCTTCTTCTCATCGTGAACAATCTTATCGAAGTTGGCATCACTGAGCACAATAACGTTGCTTGGCGCTTCACGCTTGGCCTTAAGCTTCAATCCACTAACTTTCTCCTTAACGAACGCTTGAAGTGCCTCCAAGTCCCGACCAGACTCGTATGGAATAGGATCGGCAGACTTCCCGTCAAACCATTTCAATGTTGGGAAACCGCTGACACCAAACCGTTTTCCGAGTGACTTGTGATCTGTGGATGTTTTAATGAGCAAAACCGAAACTCAGAGCGCGCAAGCACCCCTATGGTAATAGTGACATACTATCGGCGTCGACCTTAGCAATTGTAACTTTGTCCTTCTGACTAGCAAGCGAATCTGCAAGCTCCTCGTAGACAGGGGCAAGAGTCTTGCAGTCTATTCCATCTCAAATTAGCTCTCGTCCGATCTCGATACAGCTCAATTAACTCACGTCCGCACCATGGCTATTAAATAGGCAACGTTAGCACCGGATCTCGGGGGTCTGCGAATTCAAAAGGACTTACAGCAAAAAATTCAACCAACGCCGGCTTTCCACTCTGCAGAATCTCTTTGTCGAAGTTATCGGGGGTTAAATCGATGACATTACTAGCTGTCGCGACCAGTAGAAGCGAAGCGAGTGTGAATAGGGAGCCGAGACCCTTCATTTTCAGTAATAGTTAGGTTTTGATAGACAAAAGTTGTTGATAAGGAAAGGAAGGGCAATTTTGGGTCGGAGAAGGTTCAAAAGGAAAGGGACAGATGTCCTGGTTTGAAATCGGAAAGTGGCGCGTGGCGGCTGAGAAATCGGCATCTGCGTCACCTTCCCCAGACGCCCTGACAGACTGATGTGTATGGTGGCACTCAATAAATGCTGGCACAGCTAGCTGTGGCTAAGTCACTGAGCCTCGTTGATTTCCCAGGAGAAAACCCAGCGAGAACAAAGATGCACCAATCTAGGCCTCGAATCCAAATGTCTCGCTCTACTCACCCTTTACCATTCAGACCGAACCTAGAATACTATTACTACAACTGACTTTCGATGCTCGACTTAGACCCCTACCCGTAGTATTTAGTGAGTGACCAATTATGACCCTTATTCTGGGTTAGCACTTGGAAAAATCCCATTCCTAGAGCAGGTGCTGGTAATTAAACTCGTATAAAGCGATGGGAAGTAGTGGGTAGGAAAATCCTTTATGATTTTGCTCTCTTAGGATCTCGTCTAACGATATGCTCACCATAAACCCTCCACCAGAACACAGCCATAAGGTTTACACGCCATAGGGTAGCTTGCTGCATGACTTCTTGTTCGAGAGATTCGAGCTGCCGAAAACTCGGCTGATTTTCTCTTGGGGTAAGAAACGAGTGGAGCAGAGGCAGAATGAGTGGAGTTGTTTGAGACTTGGACGTTGGGTGGGGGAGGTAGGGAAAGTATGATCATAACTTTTGTTCTCTCCCTCCTCAAGTCAAACTAACGGCAGGGACCGCAGTGTATATAAAACCTAATAAAATCATCCTGACCTTCCCATGGATCTCCACACATATCTCTCTTCCTCTATGCGGGCCCCCATTTCTCTGGACCCCCATGATAACAAAGGAAAAGCATATCTGGAGAGCCTTCTCCGTAAACGACAAAAACTCCAGAACAATCTACTACACTCCCGAAAAATTCTCAAAATTCTTGTTCTTCCATGATCAACTACAACGAACTGGCGTGCTTCATCGACTCCAACAACCTCATGGCTCTCTTACTGCTTATGAAGTCCTGCGTTATAATAATATACGAACTAATCAATTTGTTATACCACCTGGGACATATTCTTAAGAATGTAAACCCCGTCCATAAGCAAACTCCCACGCCAGATTGAGTGAAGTTCTACCATTCCAATATTCCTTTTTACGACTAGGGCAACAGCCCTTGATCGAAAAGCTGCCTTGTCCCTTATCTGTATGAAAGACCCAATCTCGGAGGGAGATGGACTGGTCAGCCTTGTCTCTTCACGAGTGACTCTTTGTGATCACTGCCACTCCTTAACCCCCTCACAAACCCCCAAAAATGACAACCAAGGGCACACGTATAGAGCCTTCAAGCCGACGGCCCCTAGGCGGGTTCCCCGAAAATGGGGTCTCGGGAACCCCGAGACCTCGTGATACACTTGGTGAACAGCCCTTCTATTTTTCCCTCCACAGGGCCTGTGTCTCTGGGCAGAGAACCGGTCCTGGCACTCCACTTCGAAAAGCGCGGGCAGTATGTTCTCTTCGCTGCTACACCAAGACTTGGGTAACACGTTGGCACCATAGTGCGTATGGGAAAAAAGTATAGGTCATATTCTCCATTTTTATTTGCTCTGCGTCCAATTGAATTGTGCTCAATGGTCACGAACTGCCTGCATCGATCGTTCGCCCAAGTCTATCCTAATTAGCCCCCACCTGATGATAATACCACAGTTTCTGTCACTAGATATACGTAAATCATTGAGTTAGCATTCAGTACAAGTACCCCAAGGAACACATATTTACCATACAGCACAGAAGTGCGGTGTTGAAGATTAATGTACGAATCCTCTGCTGGTGGGCGTCAACTTCCCATCCCCTATCTATGAATTATTCACCCGAGAGGGAGACCCCCTTTGTTTCTGTGCTTTGGTGGCCTTGCGAGCTCCTGCTACAGATCACTAGATATAGTTAGGACCTCAATGGGGGATGTATTGATCTTGGTGATTAGTTAAATCGACCTGGCTGAACATCTTCCGATCCTTTTCTCATAATATCAAGTAGGCAAATATTGCAGAGCTGGGCAACTGTATCGTGACGTCTCCCCTTCTTGTTATTACAGCCCCTACCCCTCTATTACAGTGGGCCTCTCATTGAAAGCTCAATTCCTCGTCACGAAAGTCAACCTTATCCAGTATCACTTGGTATACGGGACCAGTCATGAACGAAAGCCCGCCATTCTTGCCAGGGCTCCCCAAAACCACCCACCAACTCTCGAAAAACCATAGTAAATGTGATGACATCAAGTTAAGGGCAATTCCAAGAAACCACAAGACTGATAAGAAAAGCCCTCCCCCACGCTCACTCTATAGACTGCGATCCGCACCAAACACATATGACTCCCTGCCCACCACAGCCCACCGAAACCTCGAAAGAGCGTCCAATAGAAGAGAAATGAACCAGGATCAACAGGCCAACCTTGCCAAACCGGTGCCGTATATCGAGACGATTTCCCGCTACCTCCCGCTACCAAAATCTAAAACACGACACGGTACTAGCCGCCCGCTCCCGGCCCCAATACCGATCCCAATTTCTCGATTTCGCGATCCCACGACCCAAAAGGACGTCACAACCACTATCCCACCGCAGTAACGGGATTATATGACCAATGGATTCTGAGGTGACGAATGCCCGGAATGCAGCATTCAACCTATTTCATTCTACCTTTGCTGCGAAATCCCTCACTGCTCATAGCTTTGAACTTACTTTTATCGTGGCGTTGATAAGAATTGACTAAAGTGAAAACCTATTGCACCAAAGAGATCTTCTCATCCCACTAAAACAAAAAAAGGCGGAGAGCGAATCCCTAAAGCTAAGGAAGAAACATTAGTATACTGTATGAACGCCGGATAAAGACTTGAGCACACGTCTAGATTTGCACACGTAGACCGTGAGGGCTTTTAATTAACGTGTTTCAAGTGCAGAAAAAATCCCGAGGATGTTGTGGATTCCAGAGTCACACAAAATACCACCAGTTGTCTTATCGCTACCCCGCTTCCTTGCTTGCTCGATAAGGGCCCCTGCGCAACGGGTAGCTTCAAACTGCTTTATGGGGTAATTAAGAAAAAGGGGGACTGTATATAAATGCTCTTCTTTGTCTCTGAAATGCTACACATTCGTCCAACTGCAACCCAAATCGCCTTGCGGCCCCGAATTGAAGCTCCGAGGCACGAGCCAAAAGTTCGGACAGGTGAGAAATCCACCAGAGTCTACCAGGGATAATAGCTAATCACTTTGCTCAAGAAGGATGTTTAAAAGAAACCCTTTTAAACGTAGACAAAGTCTTCGAGAACAACACCACTCTGTCTACCACTGCCCAACTTCTAGCCCTCCAAACGGAATGGCCTTTGGATAGACGCTACCAAAGGCTCACGAAAGCAGGAGGAAGCTGCGGGGTACCCATCTACCCTCTCTTCATTTGGTATACACTATCTAACATTTGGCGCCAGGGCCAAAATATCACCAGGAGAGGCGATTTGCGAATATAACGCCAACTACGAACCAGCACCACGCACCTGGACATCAAGCCGCCAAAAGGTCCGAAACGACTATCTCGCGATAAGGCTAGCTTGCCAGAACAGGAATAGAGCGGGTCAAGAGAACCCATCCAGCCCAAAGGGCTCAAAGTGTCTAAAAAAAAATCTGTGGTAGGGATCTGAGGATCTCGAATCATGGGAACACGGGATGCGATAGTGGGGGGAAGTAATAGCCCCTCTGCCATCATGAACCACACAGCTCGGTATCACACTACACAACACACACGATCTACACTTGTGTCGGAGGAAGGAAGGACTTCTCGAGGGGGGCAGGCGGGGAAATGATGGAGTCAGAATGGGGGAAAGTAGAGATGGCCAAACGTTTACCAAATGAATGAATTACGAAACCCCTCATAAAACCACCCACTCAAGCACGCACTTTCGTTCCTGTCATCGCCGTAGCATTTGCTGAATTGGCTTAAGAGTGCCAAAGTGACTGGAAAATCTGTATGACATCGTGGCCGAGCGGTTAAGGCGAGAGATTAGAAATCTCTTACTTTCGGGTGCGCAAGTTCGAATCTTGTCGATGTCGTTCAATTTTTGCCTCTTCTCGTCATAATTATGGATATATGGAGTGTATTTTTTCTTTTTGTTCCCCGCCCACCCCCCCATGACACCGTGTCTAGGTGGAATAGCAAACCTCCCCCCCCCCTAGACTACGGGATTCCAAGTTGGGTCGAATTAAGTTAGCTTTAACGAACCACCCACCCAACCAACCAACCTGCCGTAGTAATGTAAATTCAACTGCCAGTACAGTACGATAACCCTCCAATAGGCGTAACACAAACTATCACAATCCAGTTCAGCTATTGCCCATACACTGCCCACACACAGTGCATTGCTCACGCAAAAATACCCTTATGGCACTTATGCCGTCGGGCCTTCGGTTTCCTAAGTCCACTTGACATCCAGCCGGCATGCCGCAGGTATTATAGATCAGCAGAGCACTGTGTGCCAATGAATACCGCCACACCATCATAGGCTATCCAATCTAACTCACTACACTGTACATAATACCTACCTACCTACCTATTGAGGAAACCCCAGCTATTAATTCCCTCCCCTGTCGCCGCGCTGTCATACTGCAAGGTGGTCAAAAAAAATATCTCACGAGTGACGCTTAGTGAAGCAGGCTACCGTATTAACTTGAATAAGAGAGGGGACGTCCGAGTTTCCTATTTTGACGAAGACGGGAGAAAAATGCTAGCAAAACAGAACAACACCTTACCTAGAAGGGAAACCTAAACCTCCCGAGGAGATTCTCTCTTATTCAAGTTGATGCGGTACCAGTACCTGCCTACCCACCGTATCTACGGTCAAGCATATATACGGAAGTGTACTTGTCCCAGGCAAGAAGTCTCCGGAAAACAGGGGTTCGCAAGACATATGGCAAAAAGTCCGTGCGCATTCACCACTCGTATTTCCGGACACTTCTTGCCTAGGACAAGTACTTATTGTATCGACCAAGATATCTCACAAGGGATAGATATGGTATATAGACAAAGAGAGTTACAACTTATCACTCACCTTCCGGCGGGTAATTTCCTCCGGCAGACAGGGTTCCAGTTTCTACAGAAGTTCACTTCTTACACCGTAGTACAGAACCATACCGTAGTAGGTGTAAGACGTGCTCTGCTTTATGATTCGCTATATCTATCTCTTGTAGATAGATAGAGCACACCGTAGGCCTCCGATCCAATATAAACCAAACCCCCCGGGAAGGGGAGGGGGAGGGGGTTTAGCGCTTGTTTTCTCCTTTCCGGTAGGGTATACGGTGAGGAACGGAACTTCTGTATCATAACTGGAAAAGGCGGATATTCATTCTAGCTTAGTACAAGGTCCCGTAAGAAGTTATGGAACAGTTACTTGAGGTTGACCAGCCAAATATATCCTTGTCTGTTCCGGTTAATGGTTCCTACCCTTGTATTATAGTGGTCATTAGACAGGTTAATATCTTGGCAAAATAGCTATTGGTAAGTGTTTGCCAAGGAGGTTAGCAGTAATTAACATGTCGCGACTGGGCATTGTCATGCCCCAATATTGAGCTCTATGAAAGCTTGAGATATTCCTGTTTTCTCTCCACTAATATGTAGAGGGTTATCTACTCTATCACTTGATAGATAGAGCCATAATTCTGACAGGAGTGGTGGTTGAAAATCCTTTGGTGGTTGAAGATGGGCATCATTTTTTTCGTCGAGGGCTCCGGCCACAGATGCCTCTCACTGTAACATCCTAAGCCCCTTTAGATTTTATTAAAAACTTGTTAACTTTGTCAAGCCAATTAGACAAGTAGCCGTTTCCAGGCTGACGCGAGAATATCCGTGGACTCTCTATTGAGTAATGGTACCGGTATGGTGCCGGGCACTTGAAATCAACCAAAAACCAACATAAGAACAATCTCCAAAAGTTTTCAACCACAACCACATCTTTAAGAAGATATGACTTCATAG
>Ga0307507_10006180_pt1 | contig 18679 bp, 13 predicted proteins | sample 7_EM_MG_FD_207223 | JGI IMG/M metagenome (GOLD analysis project Ga0307507, IMG submission 207223) | Populus trichocarpa ectomycorrhiza microbial communities from riparian zone in the Pacific Northwest, United States - 7_EM | ecosystem: Host-associated > Plants > Roots > Unclassified | place... | reverse complement strand
ATTCTTCAGAGCGAAATTCTTAGCACGGCCCCCGGTGGATGCTATTGCGCAATCAAGCTCTGAAAAAAAAGCTGGGAGAGCTCTAGGCCCCTTTCGCAACCTTTGAGAAAACCACAATACCGCAAGGTTTCCCGCGAACTTTGTTTTCATGCTAACCGTGAATACCCAACTGCAGTTCGATTCCGGCTTCTTCACAGCAAACCTTTCTCCTAGATCTCCTCTTGTCCGAATCGCTTCTCTCTCTCTTGGCCCTCCGGGAGAACTCCGTACGACTTTATATGCTCTACAATATGGTGATGGCATTTTCTCTCTCGGGATAATTTTCACGTATTAGTTGTTGGGTATATTTAAGATAGAACTGTGCTACTTACTTCTCTTAAACCCAGTTACGACCGTAGATTAACAGTCTTCACAAAAAGACTACTACCAACCAACATTTTAGCCTCTCAGCCGACTGGTTGATAGGCCTGTACCCCCCTGTCTCCATTTAAGGCCTTCATCATCCCTCCGTCCGTATACTGAATTTCACGATATTTTAGAACAAAATTTAGAGGAATACTAGGCTTGTAGAGGTATGACTGAGGTGTTCTGATGGGGACTAGGCTAGTATCTTTCGTACCTCGTCTCTAGCCCGAGCAGATACGGAGATTTCGCAATCAATAATTCGAGGGGGAACGGAACGGAACCGTTGCACCCAAACAGGCCCTAAGCCTAAAAAAAGAGCCAGTCACCAGCGGCTCGCACACCCTTTCCCTCTATCATCAGCCATCCCCTACAAATATTTCTCGTTCCACGCATCCCACCCAATCACTACCTCCTTTTTACCCGGCGAAAAAGCTTCCTCTTCTGCTTCGGCTCGCATAATACATCACGCACAAAAGCAATTCCCTCACCGACATATTGGCATCCGCACTACTGGTATCTCATGTCTCCGCTTAATAACCCAGATGAAACGGCTCAATCAACGGAGGCGGTGGGGTCGGTGCGGCGGGTGGAGGAACTACCCTGTTTGAGATGCAAGCTGCCTTAATCCCTGACGAGAGCAAGTTCGAATATGTTTCAGCCCGAAAGCTTGCGGTGATAGTCGAGAAGACTTTCGATTCCGAGTCCGCAGATCAATATTTCTTATATTTTCACGGAGTTGTCGATCGTGAGTTTGACGCAATCGAGAAAGCATTACACAAAGTCCAGCTAAGGAATTCGGTACGCTTGACATTCGAGAATGCATTAGATGCAGCAATCATACGCATAACTTCTGGGCGAGAACACAGCAGGGTCGGCATCAAACTCTACTACGAGATTTTTCGCAAGATCGTTTCTACTCCTGGGCTTGATGACGACTCGGTTGAAGGGCTTGGTGCAACACTATTCCAGGTTCCCGGGGTCCGTAGTAAGGAAGGAGATGAGAGCTTTGGACCAAGCACTAGGGTTGGAAGGGGTGCGTGGCCTTCAGTGATGATTGAAGTTGGGTATGCAGGAGGAGAAGATTTCCTTCGCCTAGACGCCCAGTGGTGGCTCATCAACTCTACCGGTAGAACACGATTCGTGATTCTCGTCTTCGTAGCCAAGAACCCGCTTGCATTAGCATTGAATGTTGGAGCATGACTGGGTCCGGCGGCCCCGAATCCAGACAGACCTCCGTCTGCGTCCCGACCTGTGTCGACAATTTCAACATTGACTCTTTTGGCAACGTGAAATCACCGCGGGGATCGACTAAGCTCCGGATCCCAAATACGTATATCTTTGATCAACACCAGAGCGGTGCTGAAGATATCGTGTTCAGCTTTGATGAACTGTCTAAGTTTGCCCTGGGGAGGTATCGGATGATGAAGTAGATATAGGTAATTCCTGCTTTTGTCTCTCCAGGCTAAACTCAAAATCACTTTTCATACCCGGAGTACAGTTTCTATTTACTAATTTGGTTGACTTTTATAGGATGATTTCTGTTCTGGAATTCTGGAGTAAATTAGAGGGTCTAAGATGTCCAACTGCGAGCGTCTTGTTCTTTCTTGACGAGTTGCAGGATGTTGAGGGTATCTTCGAGGGCAGCCATGTTGAACGAGCAGAGCGAGGTACCGGGCATGCGTCTACTCTAGTAGCGGGGGCGGGGTTGAGATTTTCTGAGCTGGGCATTTTTAGTGGGGTTTTTGGGAAGATTGAGAGATTGAGACGAAAACGTTTCCTCTAGAGTGAGCGGCGAGGTTTCTCCCGATAACAAGGCCCGATGGGGAAGAGTTTGAAGGTTTGAGACTTACCCACTTGGCATGGCGTTACTGGAGAGCTATCATAGCCTCAGGAATGGTATTTCACCTCCCGATTAAAGAGACTAGCAATTTCCCAATGGGAAGCTCACGATTGAGATGAATGAAGTTGCCGCCAAACATATTACTATTTTGTAGGGAAAGAGGGAAGGGTAAAAAGGGCAATCGCAGGAAAAACGGGAGGGAAAAATTCGTAAGGCATAGGAGGGGATTCCTGAGGTACGCTCGAGTCGTAGAGGTGATGAAGGAGGATAGCTTAAGGATGATAGGGGAAGTAGGTAATAGAACAGCCGAGGGACCGGTGGGGAGAATATTATGAATCAATTTTGTGCGAGGAGGATTTTTAGTGGAAGGGGGGGCGTTCGGAGGCGCACAGTTCGGCACGTATGCGTAATAGTGTCTTTTGAATGCAATTAAGGAAAGAGGGCTCTAAGCTGCAATATCACGATTCCAGGGTCCGTTTCTAGCGCACAGAAGTGTTCTTGGCCCGCCAGTATTCCGCACCCCACGACATCCATCTCTACCCCTAACCGATCAACCCGGACAAGAATGGTATAGCATAGTAAGTGTCCGGTGATTGATAGCTAATTATAAGCAGTTTAGCTAATGCCTAGAGTAGGATTACAGTCACTCAATCCCTTGCTACGGCCTTGTGCAGACGAACGGGTCCGCAAGTCGCTAAGGGCTAGTTTGGCAGGCTAGGATTAGACTAGGATTTGGACTGAAAGTCCGGACTTTGAAAGCCCAAGTCCAGAAACCTCAAAGTCTAGACTTTAGAAATTGGCCATACCATACCAAACACAGTAGGATTTGGATTTGGATTTGTGTATCTGATATACAACAATAAAGATAAGATCCAGGTGTATGATTTGTTTGGACTTACAAAAGCCAAGATGGTGGTTAGGGCTAACATCTTTGGAAGCTTGCTTTCTGTAACTGGTTTTTTAGAGAAAATCCTGATTTAAAATCCTAGGGAATAAGGAGGAATAAGATTGGAGAAGATGTGTTTACTGAGGAGGAGTGTCAGGAGTAGCAAGGGGTGTGTAAATGTAATAAAAATATGTAGAGATAAAGGGAAGGTATAGAGAGTAATAAAAGATATTCTGAGTTCCAAGAAATAAGAAAAGAGAGAAGTGGTTGTAAGAGTGAAAGAGGGGAAAGAGAGAAATAAGGCATTAAATGGAGAATTGAAAGGTGCCAAGCTAGCAGGTCCTGGGTAGTTGGTGTGTAATTATTGTACTAGTATGTGACTACTGCATATAACTACTATATGTGAGAGTTGTCATAAGGGCAGCTACCTACCCACTAATGAGATTAGATATTTATCTGATAATTAGATCCATTATTTTGATAAGTATCTTTAGTACATATATAGATTTTGTAACAAATGTTATAACTTAGAGCTGGTTTGGCAGGCTAGTATTTAGACTGAAAATTCAGATTATCTCCTAAGTCTGGACTTTCAATCTAATTGTGTTTGGTAGGCTAGGTCTTGGACTGGATTTTCATTCTAGAATTATCACAGATCACTATTTTTCCCCCCTCTACTGTGCTCTAATCAAATAGTTCTTAGTTGGAAAACATTTGCTAATACAACTTTCAAGTTAGTTATCATTTCAGCTAAATATCTTAACTTCAGAGTTTATACTTATACTGCCAAAGGGGCATGAAAGTCAGCTACACTACCAATAAGTAAGCTCATATCCACTACCCAGAATATTTCCCTTATTCTTGAGCATAAGCAGCTTTTTGTTAATGTTTATATTACAATACTAGTAATAAGTTACAAAGACATTTGTTAGAGAAAATTGGCATTAATCTCTTCACTCACACATCACACTTCAACTGTTCTAGTATGTTGCACCTTCCTAAGTGATCTTACTGGATTTAATTACACTATTGCAATTCTATACCACTTCAACAATTACAGAAAATATTGAATTCTCAACAGTATTTCTCTAAATTTACTAATAATTGTCCCTAGCTATTAGAACTCCATACTTGGTTGAGCCTGAGGGCTATCTTTTTTTTTTTTTTTTTTTTTTTTTAAATCATGTGCATTTGTTTCAACTACTAGGTACAAAAACTACATGCAGCGCTAGTTATGGTAAAGAAAAGCCCCCTATATATCCACCCTGGCACCAGGGAAAACACCGTCAACCCAAGTTTCTTTGGTCTGGAACCAACCACACACCAACCACACTAAAATAAGAAATCCAACCCTGACTAGCCGAAGTGGGCAATGAAGGAAAATCAAAGACAATATGGGGAGGAATCAACAGGAAAACTCTTGCCGTAGACATCAACAAAAGAGACGCCTTGATAAAATCACTAATAAAACTCAAAGAATGACAATAAGAGCACGAGGGGCCACAAAACAAGCAACCGAGCAAAACATTATATATGAACCCGAGGCGTTGACATCTGCCACTGAGACAGTGCAATACGACGACTGAGTGTAGCCAAGGGGTGCCACCATAGAGAAGCTGTGAGGTAGGCGAGGACAGTAGGGTGCCAGCCAAAGGAGTGGATGGTAGCTGTAACCGTGCAACTGGACGAGACCCGGAGGGGGAGAGGGGGGGGTAGCGTCACCCTCCTAGGCAGCGAGGCCATTAGAAGAGGGGAGAAGGTAGTGGGTGGCAAAGATAAATTCTCAAGGTGTTAAGATTTCAATCACCGGATGTGTAGAGAAGATAGTTTGTGAGCCTAAGGGCTATATCTTGCCCATAAAATATATATACTAAGCCTAGGAACTGGACCAAGTACAGCTTGCTCATAATGATATATATGTTCTATCCCACCGGTCAAGATTTTTGACTCGTCAAGGGGATATCCTCTTGGCCAAGTAGGTCACTTTCCCTGTAGGATGTCCGGCACAGAAAGTAAATTTTCACATATCCCGCTCACCAAGAGCTTCAATTCACAATTACACACTCACGATGCCATCTACTATAAGCTCCAGTAAGAAGTGATTGAATACTAATTTAAAGTTAACTAGCCAATTCAATCCTATTCCCCCCCTCCATCCAGCTCAATAGATCCTCATTCTAGATTCTCACTTGTTGAAAGACCAGCGCCAGTACTAGTACTAGTAGGTCGGTTTACCAATGCTATTTCAGTGCGAATAGCCAGCTCCGATAAATTTCCACAGTCATGTTCGGTTGCATGACAGTGAACGGAGCACTTGACCTTGTTCTTGATACAGCGACACCTTCCCTTACATTGTGGTCCCTTACAGTTGCAAGAAATCCCAATTCTTTCGCTAGTTGCGCTTTTGCCTGCAGCAGCGTGAAGGGAAATAACTGTAGACATTGGTGCAGAAGGTATAGAAATCTGAGGACTTGCTGAATCAGGAACACGGAGTAACTGACTAACTGGAAAGTGATTGGAAAGTACACCGTACTTGGTTTGTAGCTTATAGCGGTTAGAATAGCTCTCAGCAGGAACACAGCAGGTAATTCTGGTTGGATCGGTAGCAGCACGATCTTCGCGGGGTATTTTTAAGGTAACTATGTCACCAGCAATAAGCCTTTCAACTACATGTTGACGATTGTATTTTCTCTGTGAGCGCTCACAGGCTTTAGCAGCTGCTGGTTGAAGTGCTTGTTCCTGTTCTGTTTGCTCGACTAGGGTAGACTCTTGGTGAGATTCCATATCCCTAGGCTGGTGGTCTTCTGCCTCTGGTGTGTTAATCTCTACTGACTGCGCATCAGCCTGAGTGAATTGACCCTCTATCGCCTCAGTAATTGTATTACTAGAAGGTCCATTATCTGATCTATCTTCCTCGAATTCAAATTCTCATCCACTCTGTGGTGACGTGGCTGCTATAACTAGCGCTTCTGAAAGATTATCCAAATCTCAGTCAAGGTTGATTGAGCTAGTAGTCGTATTTTCTGATTCTGTGCTTGGAGCCAACTCTTTCGGAATATCAGAAATCGTTTGTTCTGCCCGTGCGGCAATGGATATTGCCTGCTCCCATCTTGGCTTGTGATTGAACATGACCTCTTAAGGAGAGCTGCCATCCGGACTTGAATGACCTTGACGGTTCATGGCTAAAGAGATCTCGGGTAGTGCTTCTGTCCAGTAAGGGGAATTGCCTCCAGGTGCAATGGTATCGACTTTCCAAGCCCGGAGTTTTGTTTTCATTGTGCCATTAGCCTGCTCGCCTAGTCCCTGAGTCTGTGGGGTCCTTGGACGTCCATTTTGGACTTTGATTCCATGGCGTTTAAGTAGAAACAATAGTATACCTTTAAACTCCCTCCCATTATCGCACTGCAGAATCTCTGGTACTCCATAACACTCAATCCAAGTGGCAATCAGGGCCACAACCTCCTCAGCAGACTTGCTTTTCAGTTGAAATAGGGAGGACCATTTGCTGAAGTGGTCTTTAATATGCAATATCCACTTATACTGTCCGTCTGGCTCATACCCCATATCCACTAAATCAATCTGAATTCTTTGCACCGCATGGTTGGATATAATTGGCTCCAGAAGTGCCCGAGAGCGATTTTGTTGATTCTGAATATAGGTCTGACAATGCTTCAATAGCCATTCCACCTCTGCCTTTGTTATTCCATAGAATTGCTCCTTAGTCCTAATAAAGGTGGTATTCATACCTGCATGTCCAAGTTGGAGATGAACATCCCAGATTTTATAAAACACATTAGTATCACAGACCACTAGGCGATCTAGTTCCGCTATTCCACCCTTGACTAATCCCTTGGTAAAGAGCTGGCCATCTTTTACAAAATATGAGGGTTTAGCATCATGGCGCTGATTGTATTGCTTCTGCTGTTCAGGTCCGGGCGCTGGTTTCTCATTTTCAAAGATAACCCAGTTCTGATACTCTGCTACCTTTTCTGTACTAAATAGCCACTAGTTAAACGAGTGGTAATATTAGCTAAATGATTCTTACTGGCTAAATTGAACAAAATCCGTACCCGATTTTTGTGTTCTGGTGACTTTAACCAAGCGCTAAATTCCAAAAAGATAGCATGTGTAAAAGGAGCGTGTGGGTCATGGTTCTCAATGATAGAAGTCATCGAGAGGGTTTAGAACTGTGGAATGCTATCTCACTTGCTGAAAAAAGCCTGCGATTTTCACCTCCAGGTGGGTACTCAGTGTTGAGGGAAAATCAACATCGTAGAAGGTTCCAGAGAATATAATTGAAACCGCCACTGAGAAGTGGCAAGAACTGGTACGGAAAACTCCAGAGATAGGTGGTTGGAAAGTGGTTGGGTGGGCTCAAGATGGAGACTTGGGTGCCGGGAAAGCTTTTCAAAAAGTTTTACTTCGTGGGTAGGATACACTAAATTTTACTTCCTCAGTAGGACACCCTGCCGGGCAAGCACCCTGCTTGATCAAGGGGATACCTTATTGATGAATAGAATATCCCCTTGACGAAGCAAAAATCTTGCCTGGCAGGATGGAACATATATATATCAGGCACTTTATATTTTATATATTTGTCATCTTTTTATTGATATTATTTAATTCCGAATATTATAAGTAAGACCTATAGACATAAGGACTGCTAGTGGCTTCTGTACTGGAGCATACTAATAAGCCTATTGAGCTATATGACTCAATATAGTTTCAGGCTCCTGAGGTCCACAGTAAAGAAAGTGATAACCCTTGGGCTTAGCACACTGGTTGGGTATTATATATGACTCTCACTCAAGATAGAGGTTAGGTATTCAGAGAGTAAGAAAGTGCTTCAAAGGGATGTGTAACCTGCTCCTGAGTATCGCGAGACTCCCAGAGAGAGATCTGGCGATACTGTAAGAACAGGGAGGAGAAGCGTCGATGGAAATCTCTACAAGGGATATAATAAAGGTTAGGAACTAGTATAGTGACCGTTCAACTTAGTATATTAAAGTGAGGGTTCCTGTGAGGCTTGAGAGTCCGAATCCTTAAGGGATCTCGAACTCTTTAAATACAAATAAATCATAACCAATATCCTGTCCAGACGAGAATGCTAAGCTACGCTAAGGTAGAAGCGAAAACAACTAAGTCCTAAAACAAAGGTGTAGATGCGACAGGATATAACCAACAAAACAAGTAATGGAATCAAACAAATAAGGGATCGCTACTAATGTACTAAACCAGTAATACATAGAGTTTCCCAATTGGGTACAAGGAACGAAAGCTAGTAATAAGCGAACTAAGGAAAGTACTACCTAATAGGAAACTATAACAATAGGGAAGGTACAAGGTAAGGAATGATTCGTTACTGGGGAAATCCTAATAGGCAATATCCAATGTCATGTTAAGGAATAATAGCGATAATAGTAGATTCTGTTACAGGATGTCAGGTAGTGGCTCACTAACTCAGGTGGGCAAACTCAATTTGTCATTATACTCAAAGTAAAAAGAAGCCTACTCTAGCTCAAAATAAACTGTTGGATGAAGATACCACCCTGCTACTACGTCAGAAATGTTTCCACATATAGCACTTGTGATTGCATTTGTAGAAAATATGAGTGGCCGAGTATTTGAGCCTCCTGGGCAATGTGCTGTAAATAATCTGGGGTTTGGATTGATCTTTTGTGGAAAACTCATCTGAAGTGTCAGTGTAGATAAATTCCAGTCACAAAGATCAAAAATTTGACTAGCATCTCACAGATTTTGGTTGAACATCACATTTATCCTGGCTGTGCCTTTCAGATTTTAGGGACTCGGAGCCGGGCACCCTACTATAAACCTCTCTCTTCTCTGGCTAAAGCCTGAGGCCATCTTTATCTCTTGCAGGATCAGTTTCACACCCACCACAACTTGAAGTTGATTCTGGGGGGCAACACACACTGATTGTGGATCGCCTTTTATATGTAAGGAAGCCGCACCACTATACACACAAGCAATGGGAACATTGTCTCAATCAACCACATCGAATAGTGTATCTATTATATCAGAGCTAGGGTCTACACACTTGGTTTTGCCCACTACTAGTACTTCACTAGAGCTACCTCTACACACCCTAGATATGCCCCTGCCTCCGGCCCGTATTATAGAATAATACAGGGTTGACGGCCTAACACCTCTCCGAGATGCCAAGGAAGGCAGCCATTCCAGAATCCGGCCCTTCTCATCCCACACTAATATCCCTCAGTCATTCGTCATTCCACACATTCAAGTTCTTATAACTACCCACCACACCACCAACATTTCTGGTTATAGCAATTCCATGTATTGACATTCCGCAGAACTCATCTTGTCTTCGCTATCGTTCAAGTTCTTGTTGCTAGCATGGAGGGGTGGGGGTGGTGCTGTTCGCGGACTAAAAGAAAAGGGTAGCTAGACAACCCTGCTGGACTGGTACTGTGCTGTACCGGTACTAGTTCTGTGCTCAAGTCGCCAGATTGAAGTCGCTTTGTTCTCGGCGAATTGCCACCACAAGAAGCGTAGCTCCAAACCTGGGACAACTTGAGGAAATGGCAGCTATCAAGCCGGCACTCTACTGGCTCCCTCTGAACCACAAAACTGTCTTATAAACCACCTCCAGAGCTAATACTAGCACGACAGTTCGTTTTTCCAGTTCTCGGTCCATGAACTACAATACTCCTGTCTGGACCACGCTAAACAAGCTGGTGAGACTCTGGTTTGGTCACAAAGATAGCACAGCATCCCTGCTCGATGCGCTTGTTTGGGAAAACCTAGAATCTGGAGAAGCCCATGGGACGGGTATTCCTAACACACAACGAACGTTCGGGTTGGTTTATTTTATGCCCCCACTGGTGACAGGTAACATTAATTCTATACCTGACAATATTGCCGTTATCAAGGAGGCTGTGGTTTCGTGAACCCAGAATGGGCTCTAAGGTGGCTGCCGACTGGGATACCAAAGGGTGGGAACAGCTTATTTATCTATCGATACGGCTACAAACAGATTGTAACATTCGGGGCATGTACTCAAATCCTCCCCCCGCAGCGGAGAGAACCCTGAGACATGTGCCAGCCCCGCAGCGTCCTAATAGAGGGTCGGCCCAGCTTCACCCAAAGCCATTCACCCCTCCGCCTTTACAAGAGCACCTACCCACCAACCAGCAATCATAGATTTTCAGCACGAAGCCTATGCACTCCTTCGTAAGTAGCGCCAATGATCCATCCCTTTTCCTTCCCTACTTTTTTTCCTCTCATGCTCTGCCGGTGGGTAAGAATCGTTAAGGACGGCTCCTCACAACCTAAGGCACTCTGACTGGGACTGGGTGTATCATAGTGAAAATACCGCTGGGGGCCGCCTCGGGAGACTCGCCACCCATCTCTTGCCTGCAAGTTGGCAAGGGGACCAGTTTCGGAGGGTGAGTACTGGGGCTCCTGTATCCCGCTAGGCTGTTTTCTAGTTCTTCCGAAGCCCCCCGCCCCAGTTAGGTACTCGCTCTAGACAAGAATTATCCGAAAGTAGGGATTCACAAATATATGGTAAAAAAATCCGTAGTATCACAGGCTCACGACTTATGTTTTCCGATAATTCTTTCCCAGGACGAGTAGTCTATCTACAAGGTAGCTATCAAACGACCTACTAAACCGTCGGGGAGAAAACAGTATCCATGCAGGCTGCGGATCGGGAGGTCGAAGGGCCAGTGAAGCACATAGTCTAGTGCTCATCGGTATAGGAGAAGGGTATAGTATATGTGGGTTTACAAACTCGCCGGCAAGCCAACGCTACAAAGAGGGGATACAAAGATGTTGGGCAGCTTGGTTGACTCTTCGGTTTTGGTTGCCATAGTCTGGCGGTCAAGGCCTCACAGCTGAAAGAGTATCGCCGGTGGATTCAACCACACGAGTATATACTTTTCCTGCAGTAGTATACTTTTAAAAATAATTTAGAAACCCATTTTTTCCACCCTTCCCCAGACCTATCACATTCGAGACTCCATCTTAACTACCGTACCAATTTGGGTTACCACATGAATCTCGCAAGGTCGGAGACATGTCCCAGACAAAGAGCTGGAGGACACCTAAGGGGGATACTTGCTCCGGGCAAGAAGTATCCGAAAATCCGAGTCGTGAGTTGTGATAAGCACGGGTCCTTTGCCATATATTTTTCGAACCTCCGCTTCCTAATACATCTTGCTTAGTTACTACTAGTACTTCTAGAGGGCAGTTGTTATACCCTCTCGGGCAGCATTCCGGTGTGCAGACCGCTTCAGTTACGGTACTTCAAGTATGCTACCCCCGCAAACCATTACGGCTACCAGACAAGGTGAAAATGAACAGCTTGCGATGTCAACAATCCTACATCCATAAATAGGGCCCCCGTAGGTTGAACCATGAGGTATTAAGGACCGAAAGCGTCCATAGTTTGAGCTATAGATCCTGCTAGGAGGCCCTTTTTAGAGTATCCTCCAATTATCCGAAGGACGAAACTTGATAGCTCTAATTTCGAAAAAATGCAGAGATGGAAAGCACAGGTATTATATTTTTAACCAACATAGTGGTGAATTGGGGAAAAAAAGAACGCAAGGAGATAGGAGTTCATGGGAGGCGCTCAAAACAGCAGTTCATGTGATATCATTGAAACAGCAGCGGGCCAGCCCCTGCAGACTCTAAGCGGATTAACCCATTATGTATCCCACGAGCCACTCCCCTAGAAATAGCACCTGTAATCCTTTGTAGTTAGTGATAAATTTAACTTAATTTACAAATTTAAAAATATAGGAACAAGAAAAGAAGCTTCCCCCCACTAAACAGGAAAAAAAGACACCCCAAAACTCTATCAGCAAAGTAACGAGGTAAGAAATACAAACCCAAAGCGCCACCCTTGATCTTCGATTTTTACTCCTTTCCCCCAGTTTCTTCGCCGTTGCTGATGCCATGAATCTTCTTGAATTCCTCGACGATACCACGGTAATCTTCTGGAACATATGGTTCGAAAAAGTCCGCAACGGCATCAGACTTTCTTTGTGACTTGACCCCGATTTCTTGAAGGAGGTGGTCTACAACCTATAGAGAGTTAGCAGGTGCTCGAATGAAACTTATAGCCCGGTAGGTAGTTACTGGAAGGAATTCAAAAAACTGGCAAGTGAACTTATGGCCCAAGTTCAGGTAGCGTCTTCTAGAAAAAACACCAGTAACAGCGACTTCATGCTCCATTTCTGCAAAGCTCTTTCCCGGATGAATACGTCCAGACATCCAAGCAACAGCCCACAACGCCATAGCCTCAAAAACTATAGGAGTCGAGTACGTCTTAGCGGTGCCGATGAATACAAGCGACCGATCCAGCTCTTCTCCCGACAAGAGTGGCAAGGGAACCATATTTCGCCAAAGCCGGTATGGGGTATGGGTGATAGAGACCCTCTCGTGTAGCGGGGGCTTTCCAAGACGCGGGAATCGCTCAACTACCTCCCTATCGGCGACCTCTTCAAGGCGATCCCATTTCGCTGCGATTTCGGGTGGGCATTGCTTGATGGGAACCGGAATTCCTAGATTCGCGCCGTCCTCGGGGGAGAAGGCGGGTTGGGTTATGTCGTAGCCAGTAGCATAGATAACCACGTCAGCGCAGTGAGAGGAGCCGTCATCCAGATAGACTTGATCGCCTTCGAGCTTCTCGATGGTATTACGGTAAACATTGATTTGGCAGCCGCGGTGAATCCAGTCGAGGATGTCTGGCTGTGTTAGAACTGTGATTCCCTCGTTGAGCCAGTAGGCGCTGTTAGGTATATCAGTACTTCAATGCGCTAAACTGCATCCAAACTGCGTTGTGCTTACCCATGATCAACAATATTTGGAGCTAGCTTAGCCATATTCTCGCTTTTGGTGTATTCTCCGTTACCTTGCATTGAATTTGTAGCGCGCTCCCAATACTTCCAATGAAGCCATTGTCCTAAGAAGTTCTTTCCGCTGTGTAATGCCCAGTGCCACCAATCGTCTGTGTGGAGATTGGGATGCAATATGGAAGAGAGTCTGGATGTGGGAAAGTCATCAGAAGCTTTCTCATCAGCAGTTCCAGTAAGCAGCAGAGGAACGCCTCCACCTCCCTTCCTAACAACCCAATTGACGTGCTTCCCGTTCGTAACAAGACTGTATATGGCATCGATCGCAGACTTGCCGGCACCATACACGGTGACGTTTTTGACAGCGGGAGCTGTGACATGATCGTGATGTGTACCTAGCTCTTTTGTGTGAAAGACCTTAGAAGTGGATTTCTTGCTCGGAATGTTAGGTATAATGGGCTTGGATGTCAACCCGGTTGCAACAATAAGTCTGTCGCAAGTCATGAGTTCTGAACCGTCGCCGATCCAGACGTCCCATCTCTTGCGGTCCTCGTTACGTACAACCCTGCTAACGGAAGTGTTGAATCTGATGCGCTGCTTGACACCAAATTCTTCGGCGTATTCATTCATGTATGCGTGGATTTTAAGAGCGGGGACATATGCGTTTCTGTTTTCTCCCTCTATTTCGATGTTACGGTCTGCATACTCGTATCTACGGTATCGCTGTTGGGCAAGAAGGCTTGGGTAAATACGTGCCCGACTCCATGTGCCTCCGATCGTCTCTTCGGACTCCAAGATTGTCAAGTCAATATGGGGTTCGACTTGAAGATATCTAGCGAAAGGTCAGCGTCACTTCCTAGAGAAAAATGTACATGTTAAAAGGAAAAAAGCATACATTTTTGCAGCAACCAGCCCAGACCACCCAGCACCGATGATAATTACTTTCATAGACATTGTATAAGAAATACAAGTGGACCAGGCGCAATGGGTCTCTAGGATGGACAAGTTGGGTGATTAAATGTCAGCTTCTCCAGCGTCTAAGCATATTATAAATACTGGTACACTGCCATTATCTAACAAGGGCCACTCAAGCCTCGAGGATCAACCCCTGCTCCTGTAAGATTTCGCATATGTGGGCCCCTTGGAGGAACATCTCCCCCCCGCTTTCTTCCTTGTACGGCCCCGCCCGGATAACCAGTCTTTACCGGTGGCCGAACGGACCACGGCGGCAGTTTATCGAGAGTGTAAGGCACGGGCGCACAACACAACTAAAGTGAAACTCGTTAAGGCTAAGTATGAGGCAGGATTAGAGAACGGTAGCGATCAAGACTTACTTCCCCAAGAGGAATATATACAAGGAAACATCTCATTGGAAGCGTTCTGCGCCGGGGCCGAAAAAGGGTTGTTTGGGTGTCAAGCTTCGAGTTGGCCTACCATATGCGCATGCAAGAAAGGCGTTATACACACCAAACTCATTCAGCCTTAAAAACCCGGATAAAGGTCCCTCAGTCCACCGGCTTGATATTTTAATTCATTGACCAAATGAATTAGAGTTTGGTTTTATTCTGAGTGAAATCAAAGAAAATACATAAGGAGAAGGCAAGAGGCCTAAGATCATAAACACCAATAACTGACTTTCCAGTAGCTTGACCACCAGCAGAAGGAGCATCAGGGGGACAAGAAGAAAAAGCCATATTATTGGTGATGGAACTATAATCCTAGTAGTGCATTATACAACCATCAAGTGGAAGATCTTGGCACCCCCTCCACTTTGCACCAAAAGTATCTTACTTTATAGACATTTGTCAAGCCCTTCCAGTGCAAACAAAAATATATTAGCAATTAAACCAGAGTGGTGAGTACATGAGAATTTGCCTTCTGAGAATTTTTTTGTATTGAAAAAATGCTGTCAAGGATGATTAAGGTGTGTTGGGCAGTTGGGAAAGCGGTATTTGCCATTTTGTATGAGAGGTTCATATAAAAAGTAAATTTATATGATATGAGCTACGGAAAAGATTACAATAACTTTTGACCAATTTAACCTAAGAGCACAAAAAAGTCATACAGTCAAACCTCATAGAAATTTCCTATTATCAGTAGTAATTACCCTCTTATTTACTCCATAAAGCATATTCGTTGGGTTTGTGAAGTGGGATACTATTGGTGCAAAATGGGGGGTGCCAAGACCTTCCACCCGGTGGTTGTAGTATTAGAAGCGTTGAGGGAGCACAGATATTAAGGAGCGCACATATGGAGGAGCACAAAACTCTGGACGTGTGGGTGCGCACTCGGGCATGAACGGACGTGTAAAGTTATACATGTATAAGCTTTTTCTTATCATGTAGCCTTGAACTATTAACCTCCAATAGACAACGCACTCTCCTACATCTCCTCCGACCATCACCACAGAGAGATTCTTTCACTTCCACCAGTTGACCTAAAAAACTTAGTTATTTAACTAACCCCCAGCTTTTTGTCCTAGCAAGCCTTATAAAGTTCTATTTTTTTGTTATTGCATGCGCCATCGCCTTACATTTTCAACAAACTGCCCTCCTAGCCAATTTAACCTGCTACAGAGCCTCAGTTACCTGAGCCTACCCCCCAGGTTATGGCCGATCCCATTGCCAGGTCTCGATCTCATACACACAACAAAAGCGCTATTAACTCGGCAGTCAGATACAAGTACCAGGGGAGATGTTTTCGTAGGAGGCAGGGATTATTTTACAGGTTAACTGCCCTCCAAGCCGGGACTTGCATTGCCATTAGGGAGTCGTGTCACGTAGACAATAAATATTCTCTAGCAATCTGTCTACCTGGTCACAACTTCTTTAACTCCAGTGCTCCACTTTGCCCATCCAGATCTCGCCCCCACACCACCCGAGGTGCCGACGGGCCCGAAAGGCCAGAATGACCCAACGGGTAGGGCAACAACGATCAGCATATCCCGGGTAGCAGGAACCTAGACCGGTCTTTGATTGACCATGATTTGGGAGGGTTGACAGATCCTCCTAACATCTATGGATGTGTTGTTGATTGTACAATAGGGCGATCAGAAGAAAGAGAAGAAATCACCATTAGGTGTCGAACCTAGAGGCACCCCAATTAATATGGATTTTGGGAGCCAAGTAATAGTGGAAAACGGGTCCGGAGGTGTTTGGTTACTTCGATACCCCCTCCATGAGCACCCACAGCATCCACTGCAATGAATCCCACTTTGTGGGAGCTTTCGCTTATATTGACTTGTGATTGCAGGTGTTAATAGTTTATTTGACCTCCGGGGGCTGGGACGCTGGTGCCCTGAGGGCTCTACATCTCCTATGTAATTATACACTGATCACACACTGTTGATCGCCGTGATCTTCATTGCTTAAACAAGGGAAAACGCCCAGCGAACTGAGTTTCAATGTCCAACGTGTTGAGTGGTGTCATGGATTTTTATCAAGATTCTTTTCTTCTGCTGTCTTGTTAACTTACTCTTGTATTTATGAATACTGCCTGAAATCCCAGGGTAATCTGCCCTAGAGACTATAGCACAGGGGTATCTCTGGCTCTATGGCACTTTGCAATAGCGGCTGAGGGGGGTTTCCGTAATGCTAACAGTTCAGCGCTCCCACAAAAGAGAAATCCAGCCTGGGTAGAATCGTAGAATCACGACTTGTCACTCATATTCAAAAGCCTTTTAGGCGACGCGGGTGGTTCCAGGCTTGTAACAAGAGAGAAGATTTTCCCGGGTGCAGCTCGGACACTCTCATATGTCCTAAGACAAGTAGGCCATACCCAAAGCCAGGCGGGCTAGCCGTTGCGGAACTCTTGCTAACCGTTACACATAACCCTTCCTGAAATCTTCCAGCAGTAACCCAGGCGAATAGTGCCATTGGAAATTCTTCTAATAGGCAACTGGCAATTATTCGAGAAACCCCCAATACATTCTGTGAGACGAGGCTTGAGCCAGGTCAGCAATCGGAAGTTATAACACTACTATAAGCAGGTACTTCAAAACTACCAAGGATCCATCCTTTGTGGCCAATAAAGCAATTCCATTGCCTTGGCTGATTGCCTCGTATATACAGTCCACAGAGGAATGCCACCGGTTCTTATGAGGAAAGGCGCCCGATGCAGGACCGCCAAGCGCAGCCTCGTGATGAGAGATTCTGGACTTGGGTGCGAGACCCAAAAAAAAAAGACAAGAATCCCACCAACTATAGCACTATGAGAATTGAACCCTGATTATCTTGCTTGTCTTTCAATCGGCCTCCTTTCAATTCTAAAATGTCTCATAGCTTAATAGAGGCTGTAAGGTAAAGTCTCTAGACAATGAAGGGACTGCCGGTCTAGCATCATTGGCAAATTCCCCAATTATTCTTAAACCTCTGACTTCAAGCCCGCGATCCCGTAATTAGGAAATCCTTGGAAATTCCACCTGAACACCAGGCAAAAACCCACCGCATCTTTATCTCTTGCCCAAAGATCTTGTCCACATTCAGCATCTGAGTCACAGCGGCGTTAGGTTGTTCCTATGCTCCACCAGCACTAAGTAAAGCTCTGCGGCAAGGAGATCGTATGCTGAGTATACCCCTTTGGTTTTCCCTTTTTTCTGTGTTTTTCAACTTCTTCCTTAGCCTCTATATCCACAGCTTTCGAGTGAACGCTCAGAACACCTGCCTCAGTACTGCATTTCGAAATTCCAATCTAACAATCCCAAGCACTATTTATTAGTGGCAGAGCCCAGTCTCGCTTATTATCTCCCCGTCAAAGCTATTAGAGTATTTAGCTTTGTTTCCATATTCATAGAAAGGCGATTCCGCAGCCAATCCAATTGCTAATGGAGAAAAGCCACAATTATTCAAGGCATCTCTATTATTTGTTGGTATGTGTGGGGACCCTTATCGAGGGTATTTCCTATGTAAATTCGCACCACAATAAAACCCATGTGGCCTGACTGTGATAGCTGAGTCGAAGAAATCATATGCCTAGAGCCGCCTAGACCCAAGAACCCACAGTTACCCCTTGTTTCAAGAGCTCTTATGAGCACAGGACTTTTTTAAACAGGAATTGTGAGGACTGCAGGGTCTACTAACCGGGAATCCCAACCCTCCGAGGAGGACTTTTGGTACCATAGCTCCACAGCCTATGCACAGCGGATGCAACGGGGGACGCCTTAGTATAAAATTCAGTGTTAAAAAGCCATAGCTGAGTTCAATTCCCATTTATCTTGTTTTTTTTTTTTGATTATTCATATGATACTTTCTTGTGCTCACTTCTTCTCCTCTCATGTATCTTCTAGCCCTAACAAAATTGAAATAAAAATGTAAAAATAACTCGACTGTGATCCTGATTTGAGCATCAACCTGGGTTTTTGCAGGATTTTTTACGTTAAGGCGTCCCCCGTTGCATCCGCCAAGGTGTTGTGCATAGACTGCGAGGACCATGTACACTCGTGTCCATAAAGTCCTCATACCCCTACGGCGCAACCGCACAACCACCCCAACCCTTGACAGAAACAAAAAAAAAAAAAAGTAGACAACTCAATTAAGAAAACTATAAAAGTAGAACTAGTAAAGTTTAAGAAAACATTATTGCCACTTGGTATGACTTCCATTTGCATCTAGTACAGCCTGCAGTCTCTCAGGCATCCTCTCAATCCACCCATCCACCTTCTCTTGGGGAATTAAATCCCATTCCTCCTTTGCTGCCTGAAATAATTCA
>Ga0307507_10006179_pt1 | contig 18690 bp, 19 predicted proteins | sample 7_EM_MG_FD_207223 | JGI IMG/M metagenome (GOLD analysis project Ga0307507, IMG submission 207223) | Populus trichocarpa ectomycorrhiza microbial communities from riparian zone in the Pacific Northwest, United States - 7_EM | ecosystem: Host-associated > Plants > Roots > Unclassified | place... | reverse complement strand
CCCGCGTGGGGACTGCCAAGCGCCCAGGACCGGACGGGACGGCAAAACGTAGTCCATCCTCGTCCTTGAATTTCCAGGACGGCCGTCATTAGGAAGGACGACAAGCCCCACGATCTGAGACATAATCAGGTAGGGGACGGTAGGGGATGGTGGGGGACGGCCGGGGGTGGTAGGTGACGGCAGGGGACAGCGGGGGACGGCGGAACAGAGCGGAAAACAACGGAAGAGAGCGGAAGACGGCGGGGGACGGCGGGGGACGGCATGCGACGGCCGGGGACGGTGGGAGACGGTACCTGACGGTGGGGCACAGTCCTTCACTCGGACGCGCAGGGCAAGTTCTGGAAAAGACCGGACAGGACAACAGAATGCCGTCCGTCCTCGTCTTGGATTCTTACTTGTCGGGCAACTTTAGAAAATGACCGGAAGGGACGACAAACTGCTGTCCGTCCTCCTCCTGGCTCAGGACCGACGGACTGCCCCGTTGAGAACACTGACTATTATTGCCAAATACCATTAACCCCCACAAGTGGGACATGGCGGAACGGTAAACACTACCCAACTCATTAGCCAATGCTACTATTGGCCGAAGTTAAGAGAAGACATCATTCAATTCATAAAAAATGGTGACATATGTCAAATGACCAAGGTGGTCCGACATGCACCCTCCGGATTACTAAAATCAAATGACACCCCTGATCGACCATGGAAATCAACTATAGACTTCACTACGGACATGCCAAAATCAGAGGGATTCTGACCCCATACTGGTGATCGTCAATTGGCTGACCAAAATAAGCTATTTCATTCCCTGCTCGAAAGATCTAGACTCACCACAGTTTTCCAATCTCTTCATGAAGGAGGTAGTCAGACTGCGCGAACTACAACACCATATCATCACTGACAAGGGGACACTATTTACCTCAGACCTATGCAAAGAAACCACCAGGGAACTAGGAGTCGAACGAAGACTCAGCCCAGCTTTCCACCCGCAAACAGATGGACAAACGGAGTGGACCCAGGCCATATTGGAACAATATCTCCAACCGTACCTCAACTACCAACCAGATAACTGGTGTGGTTACCTACCACTAGCAGACTTCGGATAGAACAACGATTATCAGGAGACAATCACAAACACACTGTTCTTCGCAAACTATGGCATAAATCCCGAGTACAAGATTATTGGTCATCTGATCCAAGGAAAACAAACAAAACCTCAAGAAATGACTCATTTACATGAGTGATTAAGGAACGAGATGGCCGTGCAATTACGACAAAACCAATATTATGATCAATACCGAAAACCCGATCCAAACTTAGAAGCAGGAGATATGTGATGGTTGTGGCCACACAACATCAAGACCATGAGACTATCGAGGAAATTGGATTACAAGAAAATCAGACTATTCAAAATCTTGGCAAAGATTGGGAAAAGTGCATATAAGCTGGCCTTAACACCCTCAATGGCCATACACAACACCTTCCACATCTCTCTCCTCGAACCCTACCAAGACAACCGATTCCCCTCTCAGATCAAAGAAACCCCTCCTCCTATTCGGATAGAAGGAGAAGACGAATACGAACTCAACGAAATCATCGACTCTCCACTACACTACGACAACCTCCAATACTGAGCTACACACCAAAACAAAAGTCTGTCCCCCAGTCAATAGTATTAAAAGAGCGGTCACAAAACCAAATAAGATTGCAGAAGTCTCGGTTGATTTTTGTTATTTTAGTTGTTATCTCTCAATGAGAGAAAACAAACTCGGGAGAAAATAAGAAATAAATAAAAAAGGAAAATTAGAGAAAAGGAAGAAAGGTGCTGGGAAATGATATATATAACGCAGGTAGAAGCAAAAAAGTCGACAACACGCAACTACAGTTTCCAAAGTCCCCCCGACCTTTACCTACTCGAGCAGTATACTAGGAGGCCACCTGTTGCCATGAGCGAAGCGCAGTTCTGAGCTGCCCCTCCCCACGTGTAGTTAAACGTCGGGAACAAACTTTCTTTCGGCGACTACAATCCGCCTCTTTCGAGCGGGACGGTGGCCATCGCCCATTTTACCGCGGTTGGTCCCTCATATTGTTTAACACCAAATCTCAGCTCACCCGGTTTCTGAGGGAATTTATTAACAAACACTGGCCGGAAGCCTCATTGTATAGGGTGCTGCACTGCGCTAGGTACACATCAATTCCCCTCCCCCGCTTTCCATTAAGCCGGTCAAGAAGCCCAAACATCCCTCTCTCCCGGACCGCTTATGATCTCACTAATCGCGTCTCAATCCTCCACGTATTCCGTGTCAAAGAAGGGCTCTCCAGCCCCCTTCATATTGATAAGCACCGCCTGACGAAAATGCCAGCGCAAAAGATGATCAGGCGGGAAAAGTGGGTTGTCGAGGAATTTCTTATCTATATGACGACTAGTGAGACCACCACAATGGTTGAAGGTATCCGGTGCGAAGCTGACGATTTTATAATTATCCTACACAATTATTAGCTACGAAGATTTAAAGATCTCGAATTTCGTACGTCCGGATTAATTGACACATCGTAGTAAGCAAAGAATACGTGTGCCGTCGCATTAAGCAATATCCCATTCTGCGGAGAGTTGATGGATCCGTCGGACTCTGTAGCGGGCGGAACGGTGATCCAACGATTCAAGTGGCAATCGTTCCAGTGCCCTTCGTATGCCAAAGGGAATATATGAGCGGCATCGAAGCCAGTGTAACGACCATAGCTAGCCATTTGTGCTGGCCAGCCCGTTAAAACGCAATTCCGATCTCGCTGACATACAGCATCACAAAACGATTCAATAGGTGTTGTGGGCCCCTCCGAAATTATCCGAAGTAGAGGAACTTCATCGGTAATAGTAACGTAACCTATCCAGAGTGAGTGGTGTGTCAATAGTTAAAGTACGGAAGGGACCTACCATTAGTGACAACGAAGTAATTCCCTGGTTGAAGTTGGGAGTCATCTCTCGCAACTAACGACCCGCCGTGGAGTTGTAGGTCGAAAGTGTCGCTAAAGATACAGAATATCTCAACCATAGAATAGAGGTTAGCATTGGTGATGCCTTCCGCGATCCAGAGGCCTCCGAGCAACGTGTCAAGACTGTCGGAAGCGTAGATGTGGGCATTACGAAATGTCGAGCGAGTGAAGAGCGCCATGTATGTGAGCCTATCTTAGTCAGCGGACGCCGGCACTCTACAAAAGGAAGGGATTTGAAACCTACTTTAGGGACTCGAAAGGAGTGTTTGCTTTGGTGAAGAGGAAAAATGTTTCCAAGGGCAGGGGAGGACAAATGAGGATTAATAAGCTCCAGCCAAGTATCGTAACTTAATCCTTGCTTATTTAAGTGAGGACACCGTTTAGAAACAACAGAGCGACAGGGTGTCCGAGGTTGCAAGAACGACGGAGGTGCGGAAGGAATGAAGCGAGGGAAGGACAGGAAGGAAAGAAAAACAGGTGTGAGAAATATTTTCATAGCTCAGGGATCACTCCGCTTGCGCATACGCGTACAACTGCCGCCTTAGAGTGCGGATATCCCCCATACCAAGTACGGCCATTAAACTGCTATTTCCAACATAATTGTAACCTCAAGTTCTACCGAGTGATCAACCGTGATGGCAGTAATTAATTTACTCTCGAGAAGAACACAACAGAAACGAGCTAATAGACACCAAGTCCAAGTTAAAAACTCAGAGAATATTCTTTTTTTTTTCTTCCTATTTTCGGTTTGGTGACAGATTTCTGAGTGGCTCCATTCTGCTCCCCTTGAGAGACCACCTAATATACCGTAAAAGCCGAACTAATCGAACAATGTGCTATATAAGTTAGTCCAGAATTCCCTACTCCGGAAAAGGGCAAGTCCAACGAAAAAGCACATTGTTCAATTATCAAATCATCACAGTTTTTACGGTATTGATTGGGTCGGAGACTAGCTGAGCAGGAGATGTAGGATCGGTTTGTATGTAAAAGCTCCCCCGTTCACCTAGCTTAATTGGCCCTTCGGCAAATAAGAAAAAGGAATCAAAGATTTAAGCTTAGGTACGAGGGGGAGAAAACCGACAGCACTATAGTACCAAGAAGGAATAACTACAACCATTTTCAATTCTCTCTATCTATTGCCGGTATAGGAACCGATTGAGATTTCCAGATTTCCGGTCCCTTTCTAACCAGTTCTACGTCTAATCCACTTCCAAAGTGGCCTCCATGCCACTCTAAATCGCCTGAATAACCGTAAACTTTCCTTTCCCCACCCTCAGCAGCAGAATCTCCCCATCCACTAACCACCCCTCCTGCACCGTCGCCATCCCATCAGGAATCTTCTCATTTTTCAATCCATGATACATTCCGCCACCCTTGATAATATTCTCCGCAGCACCCCTGGTCTTAACAGCTCCCACTCGTCTAGCAAGTTTAGCGATCATCTCTCCAACCACCTCTGCCTTGGGTATCTTGATGACTCGATCGCCCCACACCGAGATGATTTCTGCCGCGGAAAGTGCCGTCTCTCCGTCCACCGGAAAGAGCAAATTCGTTACGAATTCTGCTTCCGAGGCTTTCTCTACGCCGTGTATAAGGGTAACGGCTTCTTTCGCTAGGAGGTTTCGGGCGGTTCGGGATCCGGGGTTTGCGGTGTGAGCGTGCGTGACCGTGACAATTTCGGAGAGAGGTAGCAAGGTGAACATTCGAAGGTATTTTAGGACGTGTGTATCAGGGAGAGTGGCGAAGAACTTGGGTTTATTAGTTTAGGGCTTCCTTCTCTGCAAAGAGGATGGGCTTACCTGGTAAAGCTCGAAAGGTGTAGTTAGATTCTCGTCGAGCCAGATGGCATTGCCGGCAGATTTGCCAATTTTCTCACCAGACTCGGTGGTTAAGAGGGGAGATGTTAGACCGTAAGCTCCGGGAGCACTGGAGGTGGCTTCGCCAGTAGAGCCGGGCTGGTATCTAGATATCAAGTCGATCCCTGCCGTGATGTTTCCGAACTGATCACTACCCCCTATCTAGCCTATTGTGAGTATTCTCCAACCCCTCCAGAAACGAAAACGTACTTGTAGACGGCAGTTAGCAGTTCGGTATAAGTACCAAAAGTCATAGGACTGCAGCAATTGGTAAGTGAACTCGGAAAAGTTGATTCCATTCCCAGAGTTCATTCTGTCTTTGACACTTTACGTTGAAATCCTTAGTAATGACAAGCACCACGTGAATAGGCATTGCATTGAACCAACCTGTCTCGAGCAAGCATACTAGTGACTCGAATATGCCGACCCACCGTGGCGAGAAATTCCACCAGTCCTAGTCCGTCTAACCACTCTGCATTGGTTTTCAACTCCCTCTTTCCAAAGTTTGCCTCGTTATACCCTTTTGAAATCGCATATTCCCGGCCCCTCTCAAAGAATTTCTCAATTTGAGCCCACAAACCGTTAAAGGATTCATCAAGTCTCCGCGATGCAATTGAGTCGCGCTCTGTAACTCTACCAGAAGGATCCCCGATAGAAGCTGTAGATTTACCAACCTTGATAAACTGTCAGCTTTAACCCTTACGATTATCGGGTGAGAGTGGATATACCAACGCTATCACGTGATGTCCGTGGAGATAAAAATGGAGTAGATTTATGAGTGGAAGCAGATGCCCGACGTGTAACGAGGGGGCAGTAGCATCAACCCCAGCGTAGGCTACTATAGGACCTGATTCCACAAGCTTGCCGAGTTGGCCGGCAGGGCTATAATTCCGAAATATGTTAGAAATCTTGCTTCTTGGGGGGGCCAAAGCTAACAGAGCTGCGCCCTCAGCGGACGTACACCCTAAACGAGATTTCTATATAATGTCTCTCTATGCAGCGAGCCCCAAGCGCGGCAAGCAGTCATAAATTGCCAGCTATAATTTAAGGAATTTTGTAAAACAGTGATAATGTGGTAACGAAAACCTCTCTATACGAGAATGCAGGGTAACTCATTTAGCGCTCAGAATGCTTACCTACCCAGTCACTTTCTGGACGAGACCTCGCTCCTCTAATTTCTTTAGCAAAGGTGAAGAGGATGAGTGGTTTAGTTGTAGTAATCTCTTTCCAGAAGAATGTGGCAAGACGGGATGCAGTAGCTTTCCTCTTGCACCTCCTCTGAGCAGAATTCCCGACAATGCTCGCATTTTAAAAAGAGACGAAGGTAAGCGGGATTGTTGTAATGGTGTAAATCTTTGATGTCTTTCCGGAGGCGCTCCCCAGAATCGTAGAGCAACCGAAGAGATGACTGATTTTCGCTCCCGGTAAACCTAGTTGTTCGGAGTTGTGAAGGGTTGGTGAAACCTGGATGTGGGAGAGAGGTGGTAGTCTACCAAGTACTGTACAAGGCTTGTACTGTGGAAAGAACAGAAAGAAGAAACGAAGAGTGGCCAATCACCCTCGCAGCAGCGGCTGTGTTTGTGTTCGCAGTCCTCCCTCTTGTAAAAGATGTCGCTGTCGTGTTCCTGCAAGGGAGGTGTGGGGAAACGGCCTTCTCATACTATATTATATTATAATACAAGCACTGGCAGCGGTCACTTAATCTAATAATATTATCATAATATTATCATACGAATTATGATACTGGTACCGGTAACTGCTACTCTACTCGAGTACATGTACGGTAAGGTACAAACCCAATTCCACACTCGCCGTATCGATCCCGGGGTCTTGGCACCTAAGATCTTATCAGATGAACAAAATCATTGCAGGAGGTATGATATGACATTATCGCAGGTGACAAAAATGGTGAGCAGAATGGCATGTAACAACCCAAAACATGCTACTTGTACACTGTACTTCACACTCCCCGTTCAGTATATCCTCAAGCTGTAAAGAATTTGAAAAATTGATTCGGTCCAAAATTCTAAACACCATCCAAGCGCTTACAGATTATTACTCGAGCACATGTCCTCTGGTATTATACTAATTCACCAGATACTGGGCCAAGGCCAATGTACAGTACCAACCACAGTTCTCTCAATAATTCCTCAGCCAGTTTAGATGCAGTACTCGAGTGCCCGATACTAGAGTGCATCTTCTTATTGTGATACTGCTAGTATCATACCTGTATCACAGGTACTGATACTCAGCTCCATCCTTATTGGCTGCTTCTAGTTCCTACTAATCTACCGGTACCGGTATCCCAAGTTCCCTAGATGCGACATTATCTTGCCTACCATATCCCATCTCGCTCCCTACCGCAGCCAGTGTTGGCAACCGGCCAGACCGGACTGAGAGGACTGGATGCCGTCTGCACTATGATAGGCCAGGCCGTCCAGATGTGAGGCTGTTGACTAGGTAGTCTGGTTAGGGGAAATGGCCGGACTGGACGGAGCTGTCCGCCCCGAAAATGACCCTATTAGAATTTGTAGGGCGGTGGACAACAGGATTTTGCAGAAGCACCCGCATCACATCTTATTGATTCCAAAAAGGTCATTAGCTTGTCAGTTATTCAACCTTCTCATTTTTTTTTTCTCCTTTCTCTCAATGCTACAGTATTACAGATCAAATTATCTGATCTGGAATTTTCCTTTTTTTCTTCTCCCCCTTTTAGTTTCTTCTTTTTTATTTTACTTTACTATACGAACTTATACCCACTTACCTCCCCCGCGGCGTGCTGTAGTTGTGTTAAGAATTTTCAAATACCAGCCACAGTATCTGTAGGCGGGCTTTAAGCCCCACTCCCCCCGTAACTCCCCCACCACCAATGACCCACCAATCCTATCTCAACTCTCCTCGTAAGGCGGGTCAAAATAGGGCTCTCCAGCCCCCCTCACGTTAATAAGTACCGCCTGGCGAAAATGCCAACGTAAAAGCTCGTCGTGCGCGCGGAGTGGATCGCCGAGGAACTTCTTATCGAGATAGCGATCGGCCAGGCCAAATCCGATGCCAACTGATGAGAAGCAGACAACTTTATAATTATCCTACACAATTATTAGCTATGAAGACTTGAGGATCTAGAATTTCGTACGTCTGGGTTAATAGACACATCGTAAGCAGCAAAAAGCGCATGGGGTGAGGCCCTAAGTAATATCCCGTTCTGCGGAGAGTTGATGGTTCCGTCGGACTCAGTAGCCGGCGGGACGGTGATCAGATCACTAAAGCCGCAATCCTTCCAGTATCCCTCGTATGCCAAGGGAAATATATGAGCCGGCTCGAAGATAGTCCACCTACCAAGGTGCGCTCGCCTGCCACTTAAAACGCAGCCCTGATCACGCTGGCGCAAGGCATTACGAAACGGTTTGACAGGCTTTGCGGGCTTCGGAGAAATCGTAGGAAGTAATTAGAGGGACTTCATCGGTGACAGAGAAGTAACCTAATCCCTAGTGAGTGGCAGTCAATGGTTGAGGTATGGAGGGGACTTGCCATCGGTGACAACGAAGTAACTCCCCGGTTGAAGTTGGGAGTTATCCCTCTTAATCAATGGTCCGCCGTGGAGTTGTAGGCTGAAAGTGCTGCTAAAGGAACAGAAAATCTCCATCATGGAATAGAGATTAGCGTTCGTAATACCTTTTGCGATCCAGAGGCCTCCGAGCAACATCTCAAAAGCGTCAGAAGCGTAGATATAGGCATCACGATGTCCCGAGCGAGCGAGGATCCCGGCGCATGCGGGCTCATCTTGGTCAGTGGACGCCAGGACTGTATGAAAGGAAGGCATGTTGGAGGCAGTGGAGAAAAAAACAGCTTTAAGTTGCTGAGGAAGAAAGGAATGTTTGCAAAGGTAGATGAGTGGTAAGGAGTCAACAGAAAATTCGAGGAGACGTTGGCTTTAAGTTCCAGCCATGTAGTAATACGCTTATCATTTGTACAGTATCGTGGAAAGAATACCGGTACTCCTTCTTGTCAAAAATATCACTATCATGTTCCTAGAAGGGAGGTGTGGGAAAACGGCCTTTTCATACTATCATACCATATTATCATACAAGCACTCGCAGCAGTCACTTAATCTATTCTTATATGATACTAACTCTAATTAATTACCGCACATGTACTGTACAGTATGTCAATCCGGTCCTGGCACCTTGAGATCTTATCAGATGATCAAAATCATTGCACAAGGTGGGTGACAAAAATGGTGAGCAGAGGCATATAACAACCCAAACCATGCTACGATACCGGTATTTCACACTCCCCGTTCAATAACCTGAAGCTGTAAAGAATTTAGAAGATTAATTGTATGGTCAACACCCACTCTCAAGTGCTTACAGATTATTACTCGAGTACCGGTCCTCTAGTCCAAGTTAACTTACCAGATAATCCTCCAAGACCAGCATACCAACCATAGCTCTCTCAACAATTCCTCAGCCAGTTTAAATACAGTACTCAAGTACGATACCAATACTAGAGTGCATCTTCTTACGGTGTTGTGATACAGGTACGATACTGCTAGTACGGTACCACAGGTGCTGGTATAATACTCAGCTCGATTCTTATTGGCTGCTTCTAGTTCCTACTGATCTACCGGTACAAGTACCGGTATCCCAAGTTCCCCCTTCAGATTCGACCTCGTCGTGGCTATGATACCTTGTCCAATCTCACTCCCTACCGTACCGGTACTATATCGTAGCTATCTTACTCAATCCACCTTTAGTCTAATTAGTCCTCTCCACCTTAACCAGAAAGTCTTGGCAAATCCCAACCCCGAAGAAAAAGAGCCGCAACTTGCCAAGATCAGCACTGCCATCTGATGACGAACCCAGATCACGTGCCCTCATTCTCCATCCCCCGTTTCCGGATCTTGCCCTGATCGAAAAGAACCCGCTGAAATTCTTCAAATTAATTGCAACCTCTTACGATACAAGTATATAACAGCAAACAACAACAAAAAAATAAAGAGATCATCATGAGCTGGGCAGGTGGGTTCTAACGTCGTCGAGCTCGCAAGTCAGTGCTAATGAGCCATTCCAGGCTTTAAAAAATCGGTTAACCGGACCGCGGTCAAGGGTATGATAAGAACTGGTAGGTTCCCGCCCCCCTTCTCCCTCTCATGTCTTCAGCTTTCTCTAATGAATATCAGGCCAAATCGAAAAGACAAACGATCGCGATTATGAAGTCGAAGAGCGCCGGTTCAGAACTATGGAGGCCGCCGCTACAAAGCTGCAGAAGGAGGCAAAGGGGTATTTAGATGCCTTGAGAGGTGCGATTTGATGATCATTTTACTTTGGAATTACCATCAGCTAACAGTTCATCGTAGCTATGACTGCGTCCCAAATGAGGATTGCCGAGACGATCGATGCATTCTATGGCGATGCCGGAACCCGCGACGGAGTTAGCCGCTCGTACAAGCAAGCTGTGGAAGAGCTCGACGCCGAGACTATCAAGGCTCTGGACGGCCCTTACAGGACCACCGTCTTAGAACCTATCTCTAGATTCTGTGCCTACTTTCCGGATATCAACGAATGTTTGAGGCTCCCCCAAGATCACCGTTTCCAATCCATAACTAATGAGCTCGTGCGTTAGGTATAAAAAAGAGAAATCATAAACTCCTTGATTACGACCAGATGCGGGCAAAGGTCAAGAAGCTAGTAGAGAAGCCTGACAAAGATCCCGGAAAGCTGCCTAGAGCATGTTACCTTTCAGCCACTGCTAAGACCTAGCGCCGTACTAACGCTCATTGCAGACCGAGAAAGAGGCTCAGATGGCCCGCGATGTCTATGAAGCTCTCAACGAACAGCTTACCACGGAATTGCCTCAGTTGATCGACCTCCGGGTACCCTATCTCGACCCTTCATTTGAGGCGCTTGTGAAAATCCAACTTAGATGTAAGCCCCCACCCTTAACCGCTTTCCAGACACAAGTGATTGACCCATTTGCTCTCCAGTCTGCGCAGAGGCATACTCCAGAATGGCCCAAGTCCAGCAATACCTAGACCCAAGCACCAGGGAAAAATACGCCCAAGGCCACCTTGACCAAAGGGTAGAACAAGTTCTACAGGAAATACGTGATCTTAGCATTGCGGGTGCTACATAAGCGGGGTTCTTTAGACGGGATATGCAGTGTTCTCCTTTGATTAGTTCATATGGTATACCGAGAGCTAGTTTATACAAAGGAATTGACTCTAGAAAAGAAAAAACCAAAGCTTGGGTTCATACAATTAGCGCGATTGATCATGTACGTATTTGTCCGGCATTGGCAGCCCCAAACAAATATACATACCGGTATTATACAAAGTAAAGTAGAGAGTTCAAAATCTATCATTTCTACGTTTTCCCACCCGCCCGAACTCCGAGCAATCAGGAAAGAAAAAAAAAAGTGAAAAACCAAAAGTCACAGAAAAAGGAGTGACATATCCCATACCTGCCGCTATTCACCCTCCCAGAGACACGCAAATTCATAATTCCCATCATTTATACACCTTCGGCTTCCAACCCTTCTCCAGCTCCTCCGCCCTCCTCGCTTTCTCTCCGGCCTCCCGGACCTCACTCTCGATCCTCTCCCTCGCTCGCAAGATCTTACTCTGCAAGTAGAAACTCCCACCTTTCCCCGGCTCATTGACATCGAACAGCTTCTTGAACCGCTCCATCAGCATCGCCTCGTCCATCACCCCATTCTGTGGCGGCTTGACGTTGAGTATGCGGCAGGCTTCGTCAAGGGTTAACCCTGCGTGGGCTTTTAAAGTGGTGTTTGTACCCGTCGCGGCAGTAGCTTTAGCGTATTTTTGAGTTGCTTGCGCTTGCCGCCAGGCCTCCACAAAGGCACGGCCGATGACCCGACCACCTACGAGGGCTATCTGGGTTATGATTCGGTGGGCCTATAATTGTGTTTAGCTCGTAGGCACGATTAGGATATGAGAAGGGCAGAAGTGGTACCATTTCGTCTTGAGGGGTGAATTGCTAGTAGAGAAATTGGTGAATTTGAAGGCAAAAACACTTGGTTCGTCCGGAGGTTGTGTTGATCAGGTGGATATTAGCATAGGTTTCTTTTTTCCTTCTTCTTCAGGTTTTCGGGAGAGTGGGTAGGGTAACTTTATGCGGGGCAACCCACCAAAGGAAAAAAAATGAAACTATTCGGCGGCCAACATCGCCTCTTCTCCTTCATGACACCGGAAGCAATTGCGCTTCCAAAAACCTCCCCAAGATGGCCGATGATGCGATGGTAGTCAACTTCGATATCAGCCCAGATGCCTTCACAACCGTAACCCCAAAATTCAAAGGCGGCCGTTGGAAAGACCGATTAAAAGCAAAGAAAGCTGTCGAGCATCGTGCAAAGAAGAGGGCTATCGAAGCTGCCGAATTCAATATTGCACGAAACATCCCTACCCCCACTTCCGAAACCGCAATAGCAGCAGTAAAACGCAAGCGCGGTGATGAAAAGCCCAAGCAGAAACCCGCACCGCAGGCCGTCAAAACAGGGGAGTTCGTATCCTCCTTGTGGACCGGGAATCCCGAAGCTGCGACTGCTGTCACGGGTGGCAAAGGCGAGGAAGGAGAGGCAAATGAGCCATCGAACGCTCCGCTAGCGGATGGATCTGCCACTTTCACAACATTGGGATTATCCCCCATACTCGCGAACCACCTTACGACAAAACTATCACTCAAAGCCCCCACGGCCATCCAGCGATCTGCGATTCCCGAACTAATATCCACCGACAGTGACGCCTTCATCCAAGCCGAGACTGGATCGGGAAAAACATTGACTTATTTATTACCGATAGTAAACCGCATCATGAGCCTCTCCGTACCCCCTCCTTCTGTTCAGCAAGATGGTGAGAGTGTGGCAAAGCGGACCAGACATTCAGGCCTCTACGCCATTGTCCTCGCCCCGACCCGTGAATTGTGCCGGCAAATATCAACAGTCCTATCCACACTGATCCACTGTAAGAATGGCCCCCACTGGATCGTCCCGGGTGCTGTCAGCGGCGGTGAGAAGAAGAAGAGCGAGAAAGCACGATTGAGGAAAGGGATTAATATACTCGTTGCTACGCCCGGGAGGTTATTGGATCATCTGGAGAATACGGAGAGCCTAGACGTTAGCCGGGTGCGGTGGGTTGTGCTTGATGAAGGTGACAGGCTTATGGAGTTGGGGTTCGAGGAGACAATTGGAAGTATCCTGGGCATTCTGGAAAAGAAGAGCAAGTTGCCGAAGAAAGGGGAGGAAGCAGCCGGGTGGAAGAGCGAAGCGGGGTTACCGAGGAGGAGGGTGTCGATGCTTTGTTCAGCAACCATGAAGACCAACGTACAGCGACTTGGGGATATCTCTTTAAAGGAGGCCTTATACATCAAGGCGGAGAAGGGATATGACGATGCGGGTGGAGGCAGTAAGAGTGGGGAGGAAGGGTTCCAGGCTCCGGCGCAATTGAAACAGAGTTATGTTGTGGTTCCGGCAAAGCTGAGGTTAGTGGGGTTGAATGCGATACTTAAGAGGGCTCTTATACGACAGACTGCGAGCCCAAAGATTATTGTCTTTTTCTCCTGCTCGGATTCGGTGGACTTTCACTTTCAAATATTTTCTCGTTTACTAGAGGATGGCTCAGATATTAAGCCTTCAAAACCCGCCCCGAAACCCACGAAACGCTCGGAAGGCTCCGAAAAAGACTCTGCAAAACCCCACGCTCCAGAAGCCAAACCAGATCCTTCCGGAAAGCCAGTTAAACAACCCCCACCGAACAACCCCGCGATCGCCAAAGCCCCACACCTCCACCCCACTGCCCTCCTCCACAAACTCCATGGCTCCCTCCCGCAGCCAATCCGAACCTCCACCCTCCACTCCTTTACGCACACAACCTCCCCCTCTCTCCTCTTCTGTACCGACGTCGCTGCTCGTGGGCTGGACCTCCCAAACGTCGACCTAATAATCCAATTCGACCCTCCGTTCTCCCGCGACGACCACCTCCACCGCATTGGCCGTACAGCGCGCGCAGGGCGCGCCGGGCGGGCCATAATGTTCCTACTTCCGGGGCCGGAGGAAGGCTATGTCGATGCAGTGCTAAAAAAGTGTGGAAACCCTATACGCGCCGACATGGACGAGGTGTTCAAGAAGGGCTTCGGAGGGGAAGGAGTGAACAACAAGAAGCGGGAGTGGGAAGATAAAGCTACAGAATGGCAGTTGGAGGTTGAGAGGTGGGTGTTGGCGGATAAAGCGGTGATGGACCTAGCAAAGAAAGCCTGGGGAAGTCATATCCGTGCGTATACCACCCACGTTGCCTCTGAGAAGGGTATGTTCAATCATAAAGCACTGCATTACGGACATTTGGCGAAGAGTTTTGGAATCAGGGATGCCCCGGGGGATATTAGAGTACCTGGGGGCGGCGCAACTGGTGGTGGGAAAGGGAGGGGGAACACTACGGGTTCAACGGCCACGGCTACCTCTGCCAAAGCGGGTGCGAAAAGAAGCTTAGATGCGGAAGATCTACCGAGCGATGCTGGCCTAGAAGCAGTAAGGAAGATGCGGAAGATCGCCTTTAGCATGCAGATGAAGAAGGGGATGGCTTCGGAGTTTAATATTGGATGAGGAAAGCCTCCACCTAGGTAGACTTATTGTAACCTTGTGTACTATAATTACGATACCTTTTTGTAAATATACCGGACCGGGGATCAAACTGCGAGGGATATGAAGTGGTCTAAAGCGGAGCCATGCTCTCTTGAATGGCAGCGGCTCTACAGTATATTGTAGATTTTAGTCTATCGTATCATAGATTTCCCTTATCTTCCCAAGCCCAGACGATAGAGTATATGAGTGTTACAAAGTAAATACGTTATTATAAAACGATTAACGACTCCGAAACTTGTGCCTTATTCAGCACAGTACGATAACCCACTTCTTATAGGCATAGCTTCTTAAATTCTCAAGCCCAGGTTGTGGAAATAGCAGGGCTACAACGATATTTTCATCAGAATAAATTTAGACAACTACCGGTATTCTTCGGCACTAAGGTATGCATACGGAAGCGATTTCTATCCGCCAAATGCTCTAAGGCAGATTTTCCTTTTTTTTCTTTTCTTTTTTCTCCCCTTCTTTTCCCCTCGGGAGAGAGATACTGTATCATACCGTAAGTTACAGCCAGTATTATACCGATATATATAACAGAAACGCGGAAAATGGGTTTTAAACGTGTGGGGAAAAGTCATATGACTCGGTCAACTCGGGGGTATAATAACTTTAGTTCTCTTGATTTAAAAAGGCATAAGGGTCCTACTGTGGGACACGTAAAGGGCGGGAGAGCAACTGTAATGTTCATTAAGAAAAGAGTACGGACTATATTACTTCTGATGTGTTTCTCCTACTGGACTCGTACTGTATATTCATAGACCTTCTGACACCTGTCTCTACGGGCCGAGCGGAGGAAGTTTAGGGGATATTGCCGTGGTCAGAGGTACTATGCCAGTGCTCGACGAAAAAACGCTTTGAATAAGTCGGATGAGTCTCTTGAGCCCTGGAGAGGGGAGGTGCGAGTGCTGGGTGAAACCCCGGGTTCTAATTTAGGTAGGGTAACATTTATTCTCACAAGAGATTCTAAATTTAGTACCGGTATTGCTCTTGGGGAAAAAAGGGGGGTGAACATTCAGTCTCAGATAGTGATCATAGCAATTGTTAATGATGAGTTTATTGTCAGCGGAGTTCGATTCTTTTCTATTACTAGTAGAACGGCAAATGTAAAGTCTTGGCAAATTGCTTACCAATATCATACGAGTACGCTGATCGAGGTTCTTGGGTCTACCGGTACAAGTACCTAAATTTTATCACAAATAGGATCCAACTGATTGGCACGGGAGACACCTTTAATGCGACGGTTCTCTTTAGACAGTTATATCACAATTCATAAGAATAAGGCGTAGTGGTGGAAGCGCTGTCTTCCGGATCGAAGGGCTCACTGCTCCGATGGTGACTTTCGCTTCCTGAGCGAGGGAGTTACCGGGGACCATACAAGTATCGGCGGGAGGGAATGGTACATGCATGAGGTACGGCTAGATTCGAGTTGGTGGCAATACTGTACGATACCAATACCCAGCGTGCCGGGATCGCAAAACTTAATTGTGAGAACCAAAAACTTTGCCGCTCTGAGGATCCGCGTCCTGCAGGTCACCGCGGGACCACCCACTCTGTTCTGTTGGTTGCAACCTGTCCATCTTCCATGCCACAACCGAGTGAGTGATCATGACGCGCTAAACTTCATTACTTAATCACTTTCAAGAGAACATCGTCATCGGGCCACCCACCCTGCGTCTCGTTTCCAATCCGACAAAGACCTACCGTATCCTCACTTCTTACACTACCCCCACCCACCACCATCTTTGACCAGCCAACCAACTCATCGACCAACTAACCCGTGATCGAACAACAAGCACCATCTCGATTCAAAGGGATACAAGAGCTCCTCGAAAAAGCAAAATAATCTTCATCTTCGGCTAACGCAATGTCGTCTTCATCTTCTTCAGCACCACTTCTCTAGTAAGCTCTCCGTAGCTAGACTAACTAACGAAACCTCCCAAAACTAACCACAGCCCGCTCGCTTTATAGCGCATGCGTCGCCCACGGCACCACCATCCTCTCCGAATACGCCCCCAGCGGAACCGCATCCACAAACGCCTCATCCCTCGCCTCCCTTATCCTCCCCAAAATCACGCACACGAGCCCACAGAAGCTCACCTACACCCATGGCCAGCACAACATTCATTACATCGCGACCGCCTCCTCGCAATCTATCCCATCGGGTCTGACCTTCCTGGTGATCTCCACGGCCCTAATAGGACGCAAACTGCCCTTTGGTTACCTCCTCGAGATCCAGCGCCTCTTCACAAGCAAGTACCCTGCCAGCACCATCGCCGATGCCCCTCCTTACGGATGCGCTGAGTTTAATTCCACGCTCGCCGCCACTATGCGACAGTTCGAGGCTGGTGGCGAGAACGAGGACGTCGTCGCCAAGGCTCAGAGGGAGATTGAGAGCGCGCGCGGCATCATGACTGAGAATATCGAGAGGGTGCTTGAGAGGGGGGAGAGGATCGATTTGCTCGTCGACAAGACTGCCGGATTGCAGAGTGGGGCTATGGAATTTAGGGTTCGGAGTCGCGGGTTGAGGAGGAGAATGTGGTGGAAGAATACCAAGGTTTGTCTTCATATTTTATTGGGGCGCTTCGGACGGAAGACAGAGTGCTAACGGGAAATAGTTGATGATATTGCTGGTATTTGTGGTTATATTCTTGGTTTACTTGTTTGTTGGAATGGGATGTGGGCTCCCGGGTTTGTTAACTTGTTACTGGAATTGGTGAACCGCCCTAATGTGTCTCCAGGCTGGTCCCGCTGCGTTGGATAAACCGCCCGCGAAATCTGCAAACATAGACGCCAATACTATTAAAATCCAAAAGCCACCGATAACGTCAATCATAAGCTGTCACGAAACGAAGCGCGAAGTAGAAAAAGGACTTCCGGAACGCAACAGATTGTGCTCTTTATTGGAGGATTATCGTTTTTACTTCTTTTCTCCTTTTTATTAGCTCTTAACGTGACTTATTTCGTGGTTTCCTTTGTGCATGTATTTCTTACTTTTAAAACTCTTTTTCTACTGGGATTCTTGGGCTTTCTCTTTGCTTTTCTTATTTCTTAAATTCTTTTAAGGCACTACCGGTATTCTTAGGAAACTCATGTGTTGCTTGTCCTCACTTCCATCGGCCTTATCATCCCCCGTCCTCATCTTCGTCCTTATTAGCCTCTCTAGCTTCATCCTCACCTTCGTTCTCAATCTCATATCTGTTGCCATTCTCATCTTTCTCACCCTCACTCTCTGTATCGGACAGGTTAGAAGGGGGACCGGAGACTTCGGAAGAGAGATCAGTAGGGGTTCCAGTACTAAGTGGGTGGTAGATAACGTAAATAACTCCTTTGGGCTCTTGGTGGTCAGCATCTGTAGCTCCGGTTCCAATCTGCGGATCATTGTTAGTGGGTAGATGAGTGTGGCAAATTTTTCGTTCCGTGGATTGCTTTTGTACACTCCTGTCTTTTTTATTAGTAGGCGAGAGAATAATGTATCTAGCCATAAATTTATTAGCTAGATACACCTCATCTCCCACGACCCAGCCCCGCCGAATCCCACCCACTGATCAGCCCTCAACAGGGGGAACAACAGAACCAGAACCATGACTATCCGGGGCGCCGGACGGGGGCTTTCCTTCAATTGAGACGAGGTTTTTTTAGATGGGTTTCAACCAGAAAATATACACACTGATGGATATTAGTATTGGACAAGTAGGAGTGGGTAAATATTGTACTAACAATTGACCCCCCTCCGAGAAGCACATGCACGACCCACATCACCGGTTTAATCTGTGCCTTGAATTGTCCACGGGTTTTTTCGGTTCCAGTCGCAAGATCGCAACGCGTAGCCTGGAGCTCTGCCCTCACTTGCCCAAAGCCTTTTTCGATCGAGACTTTGAGTTTTCTAATCGATTTGCTAAAATCACCCTTACAAGTGCCAAGGTCCTTTAAGATTGTTAGTAGATTCCTCCGGAAATTACGGAGGTACACTCGTGTCCGCAAAGTCTTCATACCCCTCCATAGCAACCAATATTTCCCCACTACCCCATGATTGACTTGTTATCAATAAATCAAATAGTAAGCAGGTAAAATAATAAAAATTGCCCTAAGATAGTTTACTAGTCTGAGTAAAATTCCATTCAGCTATATATAGAAATTTATATAATTAGTATGAATTTGACTAGAAATTAGAAATAATCAATCTTGTGGTAAA
>Ga0307507_10006178_pt1 | contig 18691 bp, 6 predicted proteins | sample 7_EM_MG_FD_207223 | JGI IMG/M metagenome (GOLD analysis project Ga0307507, IMG submission 207223) | Populus trichocarpa ectomycorrhiza microbial communities from riparian zone in the Pacific Northwest, United States - 7_EM | ecosystem: Host-associated > Plants > Roots > Unclassified | place... | reverse complement strand
AGGAATGCAGTTATATAGCCTTTAGGAGGTAGACCAGCTCTCTTACAGATATTATAGAAGATAGTTAACTTAAAGTTAAAGCTATTACTCACTCTATCGTACTTCTGGTCGTCTGTGTAGATCTTAGTAATAGTAGCTGCCTCTTTACTATACATAGGCAGGTGCATAGTAGGGTCGGTATTAGTAGTACTAGGGTAAAGATACTGGGCAGGAGGGGCACTAGGTAGAGTAGGAGCGGTTACTAAAGAAAGGGTAGAGGCAGTTACCGTAGGCAATAATTGCTAATTCTGCGTCTATAGGAGTTAAGTGAGGGGGGTAAGTAGTTAATCCTAGGTGGAGGTAGGTGCAGCTTGCTATTAGGTAGCGGTTAGTGCAGTTTGCTAGGGTATAGATGCAACAGCTAGTTGGGGTGTTATAGGGGTAGGTATTTATATTCTAGGTGTTGTAGCTATAGCTATAGGCTAGATTATAGGCGTTAGAGGTAGTAGAGGTAGTTAATAGTTTACAGGCGTTAGCACTATATAGGAAGGTAGTAGGCTATAGGGGGGGGTTATAGGAACTAAAGAGGCTATAACTAACGGGGTTATAGCTTAATTTAATATCAGAGCTGTTTGTATTAAGTCAAGTTGTTCTTATAGTGCCACTGTAATTATAGGGCTGACTTTCTTAAGAGCTCCTATAATTTCCTTATCTATCCATTTATAAGGTTCCTCTTCTGTAAGGACATTATACAGAACCTTATAAAGTGGGTATCTATTACTGTGTGTGGCGACGTATACTCCTCTTTAGAGTAGGTAAGTATGGAGCTTTGCTCTAGTAACAGAGCATATCTTTCTAAAGTCCTTAATAGTAAAGCCTTCAAATTCTTCTTGGAATAGCGACTATAGTATATAATCCGTAAAGTTCTTATATATATACTTATAGATTTTCGTTTCCATATATTCTTCCAGGTCTTTCTCTAAGGCAGTTGCTATATTAATCCCGTAACCATGTCTGGCGATTCTCTCCTTCTATTTAGGATTTATCTTGTTGTGTAAAGCAGTGTACTAGTCCTTGTGTATATTGTAATTTAAGGTTAAAGTTAAGGTTAAGGTTGAGGTTGAGGTCAAGGTTAAGGTCGTCGAGGTAAGAGTGTCGAGGTAAGGGTATTAAGGTAAGGGTGTTTAGGTATATACGTCCTTTATAGCCATCGGGCCTATAAAGTGTTCTTAGCAAGACTGCGATTCTCTTAGCAATCTATTGTATTGGCTGTAAGGCTAGTACAAATTCTCTTAAGCTTAAGGGAGGTCGTAATCTTCTCTAAGTAAAAATATAATTCTCTAGGCAATCTGACGCGTTAGCAGTTAAGCTAATACGTGGTCTTGAGCTTTGAGGGTAATATAGCTTTCTCCTTTAACTAAAATAGACAAGGCTAGGTGATCTGTATACTGTTTCCAGTACAGTTCTTAAGCTCTAGCTTATTATGTATTTCCTAATCTATACGTCTACTAATCAGTGTCGGTATACTCACTTTATCAACGTGCATGAATATCACTGTATTGCGATACGTATGCGGTGTTGAAGTTGGTAGTTATTGATTGTCTAGAAGTAAGGGGTTGCTCTAAGGACAGGTTAGCTAGCCTCACTTCGTGGTCTCGTAACCACGTCACATAACTAACATTCCGACAATAACTCCTATTAAGTTTAATTTTAGGTTCTAGATAAAAAACGCGTAATAAACACAAACTAAGGGCCTATTAAAAGGGTTAGTTCCTTAAGTACCTAACGTGTTTAAAATGCGTAATAGACGCGAACCAAGGGCCTATTAGATAGGGGTTGGTTCTTTAAGTACTTAAAGGCTATATATAAAAAATTAAGGGCCTATTAGATAGGGGTTAACTTTTTAAGTATATATTAACTAATGCTCCTTAACGTGATCTAGGTAGTATAAAATATATAATAGACGCAAACTAAGGGCCTATTAAAAGGGGTTGGTTCCTTAAATACCTAAGGGCTATATATAAAAAATTAAGGGCCTATTAGATAGGGGTTGACTTTTTAAATATATATTAACTGATGCTCCTTAGCAGGCGAGATTGGTAGAGGCCTTTAGTAGGGACTAATTAAGCTTGTCTCTCTTTGTAGATAATATATCTTTTAATCTATAATTACTAATTAGTATTAGTATTACTTCTAATAATACGTAATGCTATTGCAATAGTATAGGTAGTAACTGATTTTAATTAATACTTATTAATTCTCCTATTCTACAGATGGAATTTAGTGGATTTCTTAAGCTTGCTTAGCTTACGTAATTAACCCCTTTTGACTCGCGTTTGTAGGCAAGTTGCCGCAAATTGCCCTAGATTGCTGTCACGTAATGGCAATTTGCGGTTATATAACTACAAGGACGCAATCTTGATTAGACACTAGAAGTATTTAGTTTTTAATAGTGCTTAAATACGCCGCCTACCAAATTCTACTACTTTTTACCTGTCGAATTCCACTACTTTCTACCTATTAAATTCCACTACTTTCTACCTATTAAATTCCACTACTTTCTACCTATTGAATTCCACTACTTTCTACCTATTAAATTCCACTACTTTCTACCTATTGAATTCCACTACTTTCTACCTATTAAATTCCACTACTTTCTACCTATTGAATTCCACCAAATTTTACCAAATAGCTAAAGTAACCAATTACGATTTTCTATGCCCGGCATAGAAAATTGCTATTGGCTCGCTTAGTACTAGCGCCTTGGCTACTAGCTTGATATCTTTATACTCTCTATTCCTGTCTTTCTATCTTTTTCTCTTTTTACTCACTTGGTAACCTATAGCTTAATTATATTTATATTAATTAGGTCCTTTAATGCTTAGTAAGGTTTTAATTTTATTATAGCGTCTATAGGGTTACTACCTTTATCAATTTATTTAATCTCTACTATTTCTCTTTTTTTATATAATTGTTGTAAATATATTAGGTTAACTATAAGTCATTTTTCTTATATTGTCCCAAGTTTGACTAAGCAGTTATATAGAGATTTTGAATTAGTATAAAGGGTAAGCGGTAGTTATTCAAGTTATAGAATCTTCTTAATAGTTGCTTTAATTGTAGCTCTAGTGTCAAATCCGTGGGCTATACTATATAGTTTAAATGCTAAGACGCTTTGTGTAACTTGTTTGCATTTAATAGATAACTAATAGAGAATATTAGCCCTATTGTCCTTGTCTATAAGTGTAATAACAAAGCCGATCTAAGAAGAGAGGTTATAGTTATTGGCAAAGGACGAGTCCATAAATATTATTAGTTTAAGAGTGCTTGTATTAAGTCGTATAAAGCAAAGTCCTTAGGAGGGATTATTAATTTGCTATTATAGCCGCTTATTAAGCTGCTTTGTATATTCTTTCTTTAGGTTAACAACTTGTGCTATAAAAAAGAGGTTAAAGGCAGCCTTTAGTTAATAGACTATAGCGATATAGGCTCCTCTTGCTCTTTAGGTAATATACTAGTCCTTTAGTATAACTACCTTATGGACTTCCCCTCTGGAGCTAGTTAGGTCTGTAGCCTTTATAGTAACTAACTTTAGGTTCTAGTATTAACGTTTCTAAGTAAGGGCTATTAAGTCCTTTTCTTGCCTAATACAACCTCTGTTAAACTTAATTGGGGTATTTAGCGTAAGCTTCTCTCTTTTCTTTACTAGAAACTTTACTTCCTAAAGCTTAGCTTCTTTAGCCTCTACAAAGGTTTTATTAGTAAGAAATAGTATATTATTAGTTTGTAGTCCTACGATTCTAAAGCTGTTGCTATTTATATATAATAAGTAGGGGTTGTATATTAACTGGTTTATCCGTAGCTTATTAAGGTAGTAGCGGTGGTATATATTAAACTAATAGTTGCCGGCTTCTGGGACACTATAGAGTAGTTTAATAACTCTTAAAATTAATCCATTCTTTAATTTAAGTTCTGGTAGTAGGCGTATAAAGAAATCTTTATTTAGGTGGGTACTAGACTATATATAAGCTTATAAGATATTATGTAGGTATAAAGAGGCTAGTCTTCTTTTATTTTCTTATAGAGTTGCTATAAGTACTAGGATAATTCTCTAGCTAATATATTAAATGGTTAGTAATTGTGTTAAGACCAGATCTTTGCTATAGTTATTATAGGCTTATATAACTAGTCTAGACTTCTTAAAGGCCTTATCTATTTTAGCGTTTTTAATCTTATTAATAAACCGGGAGTTAAAGATTTTAACTCCCTTTAGGACATCTACTGTATTAATAAACTTAAAGACGCCTTTTTTAAGTAAACCGTTTATCTCCTTGCGTTAAGACTCTGTAAATGACAGTAAGGTGCACTTAAGGGTTATAGTATTAGGTTTTGTTGGGCTGTTATTAATAAATATTAATATATCCGCGATGTTTTGCTAGGACTTTGTTAGCGATCGTTATATCTGTTTTAATCTTTAAAGGGGTATAGTAGTTATTAGTTCCTTGGTTAATTCCTTAGTTAGTTTTTTAGTTAGTTTTTTAGTTAGTTCCTTAGTTAGTTTTTCTAGTTTAGGTTATAGGTATGGCTTTACTATTATAGTCCTAAAGTCAGTAGGTCCACTAGGGAGTTATACTTTATATATTTCTCCGTTAATTTTAAGTAACTTAAATAGGCTAGTCTATCTACCGCTTTATTTAGTATTGCCTTTACGCTATATAAGCACGTCTAAGTTAAGGGGGAGGTTGTGGATTGTGGTGACAGATGGACTATTTTGTTGGTTTAGTGTATTATTAACTTACTTCTTTGCCCTAATCCTTACAATCTCCTCTATTGCCTTCTTTATAGCTGCCGCTTGCTGTGTAATAGAGGGTGCTAATAGGTCGAGTTTGCTTATATAAGGGTAGGCACTAAAGACGAGAAGTGTTAGGACTAAGCTATTTAGGCCAGCTGTGTTATTAGCGGCCTTTACTGCTATTTATAAGGCTAGTTTTTTAGTTATTCCTAAGTTCTATAGCTCCTCCGTAATTATCTAATATGCTTAGCGTAGTATTAGATAAGCTCTTTCTACTATTTTAATAGACTAGTAAGCTTCTACTAGGACGCTTTTAGTTAATATAGCTATTGCTATAACGTACTATTAAAACTCCTTGCTTACGAAGTTCTTCCTGGTGTTGTAGGTAATATAGTTAGGTGGTCTAATATAGGTATTAATCTAATATAGTTATAGGATGTCCTAGGTATATTTTATAGAGATATTACGTAGCTATCTTATAGCTTGAAATCTGGTAGCTTTATTAATTACGGGGAGAATAGGACTCCTGTTAATATACATAATATTAACAAAAATAGAATAGTTAAAATCAGAATCTTGGTCTTTTTGTAGTGTAAATTTAAACTGTTTGGGAGACTTGCCGTGTTTCTAGCAGTAGGAATAGTACTTAGTAAGGTAGTCAATAGCCTACTTATTAATATTATTGTGGCTAGAGTGTTTTAGTACCTTATATAGCTTGTCTACCAATAGATGTTTAAAGCGACGGTAAAGTTAGCAGAGTTTAGTAATAGTTAGGTAGTAAGGGTTTTAATTAAACAAGTAGGTTATAAATAACTGCAGTAACTTCAGGGTTGCGGAAAATCAAATTTTCCGCAATACGGATCAACGATCCACGATATATACGATATCTTGATCGTATCAAAGTATCGTGATATTCCTTGGCATTCCCCACCAAATTCTCTCCCACCGAATCTACCACCTTTCTACTGCGATATTGTATAAAACATGGCTTTAGAAGCGGATTCATCTCTTTTTAAAAATACTCCTAGCTTAATTAAGAGCTCTAGCATATAATAGGCCCAGCTTCGATCTCCAGTCCATGAATTTACTCGCCTACTGTATAAAAATGAGCTAATATACGATAAAAAGAACCGAAGGCTTATATACTGCAATTAGTGCGAAAGTTACTTAGCAATATTAACCATAAATATAAAAGGACACCTTACAAAAGACCACATAATCTCTATTAATTTAAAATAGCCTTATATAAAGGAGCAAGCACTTATAAAGCTTTAGGAACTTTGGGCATAAACAGTATTAGAATTTAGGACAGACGAAGTTGATTTTATAATCCTTATAAAGGTTTTAAATAAGGAAGTTATTTAGCAAGCTCTTATTAACTTAGTTGTTGTACAAAACCTTCCATTCTAAATTATAGAGTGGGAAGAATTCCATGTCTTCTGTTAGGCTCTTAACCTAAAGTTGTCTAATTTAATAATAATAGTACATTTAGAAATTTCTTGGATGATTACTTATTCCTTCTAGTTACAGAAAGATATTATATAAAGATAGGTTCAATCAGCGTTAATAAGTATTTATATTTCTATTGATATCTAGACATCCCTAAATAACTACCTTCTTCTTACAGTCTACGCCTACTTTATTAATAGCCAAGAAAACCAGATAAAAGCTCTTCTTGCTCTTTATATAGTATTTAGTTATAGTAGAGCTAAATAATAGAATACTCTTCTCTTAGTCTTAGAGGAGTATAGGATTATATAAAAGCTTAGAGCTATTATTGCAGATAATTCTACAACAAATCATACCCTCTGTTATATAATCCATAAGTATCTCGCTAATAATAAGGATATTGCCTAGGATCCTATCTAACAATATATCCACTGCTAGGGGTATACTATTAATCTTGCTATCCAGGCCTTCCTCTTTAAAGACACTCTTAAACTTAAGGCTATTAAGTTATATAAAAGGAATAATATAAGTAGAAAGGAGCAAAGTTGTAAGGAAGAGATTAAGTAGAAATAGGCTTTCTAAGCAATGGGCCCACTTAGCAAGCTTTATAATATTATGGTATACTTCTATGCTTTAGCAAGTCGTACAAGGGAGTTTGAGACTTTAGTTAGAAGATAAGTTCTACTTAATAATCGTACGAGATGGAATAGCTGGTATTAAATGCTAAGTGTCTTACTTAAGCATAAGTTAGGAATTAATAACTATATTAAGAGCAACTTTGATACACTTAAGGAGGATTATATTTTGCCATAAGACTGGAAGCTTCTTTATATAATTTGTACCTTTCTAAAGCCATTCTACTGTGTAATATTAGAGATATAAGGGGATTATATAACACTTAATTAAGTACTCTTTATAATGGATGTGCTTATTAAACATATAGAAAACTCTCTTATATAACTCTTTAGCAACTTTATTTTAAGCTAAAGCTAATATTGTATAATAGGTACTCTTTAAATTAAATAAGGCTCTCTTACTTTAAGTAAAGAATGTATAGGTAAAGTTTAATAAGTACTACCAGAGAATAGATAACTCGCCTCTTTACGCCGCTGCACTTATTCTTTACCTAAATTGTTATATAAAGTATATTAAGATATTTTAGAGGAAGGAGTGGTAGAAAATAATACTTCTAAAGGTCTAATGGCTCTAGAAAATATACCGAGAATTAGAGAAGTCTATTACCTCTCTTTAAATAATATTATATAATAAGCTATTACAAGATAAGTATAAGGAACTTAATAAGTACGATTGAATTGTAAACAAGTTAAATAATATTATATAATAAGCTATTACAAGATAAGTATAAGGAACTTAATAAGTACGATTAAATTGTAAACAAGTTAAATAAAAAGGTTACTTAACTAGCAAGCTAGGACGAGTACAAGGACTACTGCTTTGAAGTACTATATGAAATTAAAGTTTCTCTACTTTAGTGGTGGTCTTAAGAATAATAAATAAAGCGCTAGCTGCGGCTTTTACTCTTTTCAAGAGAGGTACTTTTAATTCTAGCTATAAGCGATAAACCAGAGAGTATTTTTAGGAGGACGTTGTATAATATTATAAGAAAGGATGAAGCTTAGAATGTTAAATGTTAAAAGAATAGAGTGTATAAAGAGTTGGCATAGGAGTAAAATTTTAGAAGAGAATAGCTAGATTTTAGATAAAAGGAGGAATAAAAGAAATACAGTAGTTGTATAAGGGAAGGTATATAAGAGATATATTATATAACGCTAAGGGGTAGGGGTATAAGATATATAAATAAAATAATTTTAGGCAAAGGTAACTACTAAAGGCATATAGGTGGCGTATATAAATATATGCTAACTTTAGACTTAATAGATTATAACTTTAAATCCTATTAATATCGTCCTTTATTAAGAATTGGGAAATATAATTATCTGGTATACTTCCCGCCTTATTATATAAGAGATTCTTTGGTAATATTGCTATAATATAAGTAAACTCTCCTCTCTATATGATATACCTATATGTTACAGTGCTGTAATGCTAATAGGCTGAATAACTACATTATGGTATGAAGAGGAAAAGGAGGTAAAAGGGGGTATCGTATATAAATAGTAGGGGCAGCCGCCAAGGCGCTAGTGATGGGCCAGCCAATAGTAGGAAACAGTACAAGACAGTACACGTCAGGACTATGCCGTAACAGTACTCCCCTCCCTAGAAGGTTTGGTCCCTAAACCAAATAAGTAACCTATTTTCGCTATAAAGATGTCACTTCTGCTTACCGCCCTTGACCGAGCTAATAGCGATTTTCTATACTGGGCATGGAAAATCTTAATTGGTTAGCTTAATAAATAAAATTGGCAGAACTCTATACCGCCACCGCATGGCGCTTCTTGGCAAAAAACCAACTAATTAGATAACTTTAACCGGCGGTTAAAGTTCTATAAGATCTTAACCACCACAAATTACCTTTATAGTTAGCCACAGCCTTAGCGTAACTCTCCCTTATCTCATGCCCAGTCTAGGGGTCCTGGCTTCTTAGGGTGTTGTTTATGGAACCTTAGTAGTGCGCGCTTACATCCTTTTAGGGATTTCTTGGGTTCCCAGGTTTTCTTATTATAGTATTTCTATTTAATATAGTATATTAAGCCATGCTTGTCTATTTGTTTATTATGTATATTAAGGATCTTTTTAAATTCCCACTTGTCCGTAATATTGCCGTTATTATCCCTTTCAGCTATCCTGCCTATGATATTACAACGTTCCTCTTTATTAATGCGTGCTTAACCAGAGATCTCTTTAGGGAACCAGAGGCGGACTTTTGAAGTATAGAAAGACTTATTAATATAGATATGGTCTAGGAGGTTAACTATAACTACTCCTCTATAGGTAGCTAGGATGGGCTAGGGTCCGTCCTAGTTATTATCCTACTTCCTCTTAGGCTGGTTGGTCTTTATATTTTTAAGGCTAACTATAACTATATCATCCTTTTTAAATATTATACCTTTGTCTCGTTTTATATTAGCGTTGTCTTTATATCGTCGCTGGGAGATACAAGCTAGGGCTTTAAGCTAGGTTAAAATGCGCTTAAAGCGGTTGGCAATAGTATTAGCTTATAGGTACTCCTTCTTTGCATATATAGATAGGGCTAATGGCTAGGGGCCTACTAGTTCGACGCCTAGACGTGGGTTGTAGCCATAGTTGGCAAAGAACGGTGAGATTTCTATAGTCTTATTGACCTGGTTATTTATGGCAAACTTGGTAAGGGGGAGCCAATCTACCTAGTTGTCTTAGGTAAAGCTCACGAAGGCGCGTAGGTACTTATTCATTGCTATATTAACAATCTCGGTTTAACTATCTATTTTAGGGTGCTATGCGGAGCTAGGGCTTAGGCTTACTTTTAGGCGCTAGTTTAGGCAACACTAGAAGTTAAAAACAAATAAAGAGCCTCTATTAGAAACGATAGTATTTGGAGCGCCGTGTAACTTATAAACAGTGTAAATAAATACTTTAACGAGCTCTTTAGTATCTAGGCTAGTAATAGAAATAAAGTGTCTTATCTTTATTAGGCGGTCAACAACGATAAAGATATATCTGTATGTTTTGCCGTTATAAAGGCACTTAGGCAGGTCAACAACATAGTTAATGGAGATATCGGTTTATAGGCGGACTGGTAGTTCTAGTGGTTTTAGGAAACTAGGCGGTACTAAGCGTAGGGTCTTTATACAGAAGTAGAGAACGTAGTCTTTTATAAAGGTAGCCGTGAACTGTGAAATACCTGGCCACTAATACGTTTAATTAAGGAGGTCTAGTATCTTAACGCGGCCTAGGTAACCCGCAGGGCCTAAACTATACATATGGTATATAACTTCTAGTTAGAGTTTATGTGAATTAGGGACAAATACTTAATTCCTATAGTAGATTAGGCCGTTAATAATTAAATATTTAGATTTGTTATAGCAGAGCAGCTTCCTAATCTGCTTGGGCTAATAGCGTGCTTTATAGTCTTCCCGTTTATATAGTGCAGCTAATATATTCCTAGCGAGTTTGTTCTCTTTATAGGCATTCTTAATAAGCTTCTTAAGGGGTTTTTTCTCAGGCTCTGGGTCCATTACTATAATAAAGTCTTCAATGCTCTGGTCTTGGGATTCGCTCAGTAGTTCTTCTAGGATGGTAGGGTCAACTTTCTTTGGTGGTAAAATAATGTGGTCTTGGTGTCATAGACGTTTGTTATTAGCATTAGCAGGTACAACACCTAGGAGGCGGCTAAGAGCGTCTAGGATTGTGGCTTTAGTGCCAGGCCTATAGGTAATAATAAAGTTAAATTAGGAAAGGAACTTAGCCCAGCGGACTTGGCGCTAGTTTAGTTGTTTTGTTATTATAAAGGTCTAGAGGTTCTTATAATCCGTGATAATTTCAAATAGCTACTTAGTTCCTTGTAGTTTGGGATGCCATTCTTCTAGTGCCTTAATGATTGCCAGGAGCTCCTTATTATATATTTTATAGTTGCATTTAGGGGCTAAGTGCTTAGCAGAGAAGAATGTGACTGGCTTAAGCTTATTACTTTTATCAGCTTAATAGAGCACTCCACCTAAAGCCTAGTTTGAGGCGTCTATCTCTACTACAGTTTTCTTTGTGTAGTCGTAATACGCTAGGACTGGTGCTTTAGTAAACACTGTTTTTAGGGTCTAGAATGCCTGTGCTTAATTAGGGCCCTATAACCAGCTAATGCTCTTTTTTAGTAGCCTGGTTATGGGCTTAACTACCTTGGAATAGCCTTAAATAAATCATTGGTAGAAGTTCGCGAAGCTAAGAAATTGCTGTAGTTCCTTAACTAATATTGGGTCCTTCTATTCCTGTAAGGCCTGCACCTTCTTAGGGTCTATGGTTATGCTATTAGTCAAGATAATTAAGCTAAGGTATTTTATTTTAGTAGTATAAAACTTAGACTTATTAATGTTAATCTGGAGTCTAGCATTACTAAATCTCTAGATAATTTCATTTACGTGTTTTATATGCTTGGCGCGTATTTTTAAGAAGATAAGGATATTATTAAAATACGTAGTGCAGTAGTTGTTGAGGGCGTTATGTAAAACATGGTTAATATAGTTTTGAAATATAGTGGGCGTGTTATAGAGACTAAATAGTGTAACTAGTATCTTATAGAGTCCAAACTGGGTAATAAATACTGTAAGCCACTTATAGCCTTCTGCAATCCAGATCCGGTTAAATATAGTAATTATATTAAGCTTAGTAAAGTACTTAGCACTATAGAGTGCGTTAAGTGTCTTGCGGACTAGTAGCAGTAGGTATTAGTTCTTAATAGTAACTATATTTAGGCCTTGGTAGTTATAGCAGATTTGTACACCACCGCCAGGTTTTGCTATAAGGAGGAGTGGTGCGGTAGCTAGTGAGGTTAATTTGTAGATAAAACCCTTATCTAGCATCTTGTTAATCCACTTCTTTACACAGCTAAGTTTAGCAGGTAAGAGTGGTCTATTTTTATAGTATAGGGCCTACTTTCCTAGTATAATCTTAATTTTATGGTCCTATGGTTAGTAAGGGGGCAGCTTGTCTATATTCTTAGGGAGGAAGTGTTTAATATATTCATAAAACTCTTTTAGTAAGTGTTATAAAATATCCTTACAGGTTAATCCTGGTTTGCCTTTTAGGAATTTCTTAATATTAGTATTAACTATCTTCTGGCGTAGAAACTCAGACTTGGTTTTTAGGTTTATTTTAAGGAAGTTATAGAAATAAGGGGGTAGCGCTTTATAGGCTTCCTCTATTGTATAGTCGCCTTTTATTAGCTAGCAGAAAGACCTTTCTAATAGGTTTAGTACTTCTATTAGGCCTATAGGTAGCTCCTTAAGCAGCTATTAGTGTTCTTCTTATTTAACCAGTTCTACTAGCTCCGCTATATAGATCCTCATTACCTTTACGCCTTTTTATTTATAGAACTGGGTAAAATTAACGGCATAAGTGCATTTAATGTTGTCTAGGTTAGGGCGTGTCTGGTTCTCTAGTGCTACGGCTAGGCTGGCACGGCTTAGTTGGCCCAGGGGGGCGGAAACGAGGCGGCGGCCTTGCATAGTACGCGCGGGAGATAGGTGTGAGGTTAGGCGTTATAGGGGGAAGGTCTTAATTGCTCTGGTTTTAGTCTTGGCTGTAACGCCCTTGGCTATTATACATGCGGTCATATATATGTACAGTAAATAACTTAAAGTTAGGTGTCTTATTAGCTGACTTAGGTTAAGCAGGTATATATAGGGGACTTATAGTTCTGGTAGTGTTTGTTTTTTTGGGAATAAAGTAGTAGTCCAGTCTTCTAAAATCTCTGTTTTATTTACTGTGTATATTGGCTTATTAGTGTTAGGTACCTCTTTTACTATTAGCTAATAGTATCTAAGCGTTGGCCGTGTAATGCGTCCGCATAGTGCTACTTGGTTACAGTTAGGAATATACTATAGGAGATAGTTATAGGCATAGTAATTAGAGTTAAATTTAAGCTCTAGAGTGGGGAAGTCTAGTTTTAGGTTATACTTTTTAAGCTAGGGTATTCTAAGAATTACTAGTATTAAGGGTAATAACTTTGTAACGTAGAAGAGTATAGATTCTATATAGTGGCCGATTGTTATTCTTGCTGTAAAGTAGTAGGTAATAAAGCTAGATGGGAGTCTATTAGCAAGGTGGAGTGGTTTTAGGACTAGGAGTTTTTTTATTATAATATTGTACTTTTTTACAAGCAAGTCTTTGTCTGCAAATGCTAGTACTATACTACTACTATTAACGAGGCTTACTGTTTTAATGAAAACTTATAGGAGTGGGTTGCGTAGTAAGGAGAGGTAGGTCTAAATAAGGATGGCATCCCTATTATTATTTACTATTCTAAGGTTAAGTAACAGCTAACTTAGAATAAGATTTAACTAATCTAGTAGTATAGATCTAATCCTTTTATCCTTCTCCCCATATAGTTCTAACCCTTAAAGGCGACTTAGTCTAAGGGTTAATCTTTTAATAATTAGATTGTGGGGCTTAGCTAGTAGCTGTGGTCTTAGCTAGTATATCCTGATATATCGGTCTCCGACGGTATATATATGCTAGGGGGTACTTCGCCGAGGATATAGCTAGTCTTATAGTTAGTAGCGGCACGGAGCACTTGTCTATAGTTTATATATAGGACCATTGGCTAGGGCTGTATTAGGGAAGGGAATTATAGGGGTAGGTCTCTATATCCAAACCTATGTCCCTATCTGTAGTTATTGTTTCGGTTACTAATCCCTCTGCTAAAGAATCTGCCGCGGCTAGAAAGGGGTTAGCGTGGTAGCATTAAAAGGGGATTTAGGTTTATTTTAGGGTTGTAAGCATCTTTCTAGTGGCCAGGTTAACTATATGCTAGGTAGAGTCTGTTATCCATATAATGTCTTTAGACGTTGTTGGGGAGGCTACTACTACTGCCGCCAAATTTAACGGCGTTAAGGTCTATTAGGTTATTCTATAGTGCTAGTGCTAAGGTGTTGTTGTTAGGTAGTATAGGTCAATAGCCGCTAGCGGTACTTAGCTTAGTGGTATTTAGCTTAGTATAGTAGGCGTGGTTCTATAGGTTATAAGTAAACACGTCCATTTACTTACTCTAGCCCTTATAGTTAATATCGTCGATTTTACGGCTAAGGGTAAAGGCTAAGTCCTTTATCTTAGATAAAATATTCTTCCTAAGTAGATCCACCTTTTGTTCCTCAGTCTTGTTTGCTTTTATTATTAACTTATTAAGCTCTGCTTTCCAGGACTAGTAATTGTGCTTGCCTTGGTTTAAGGTGTCTAATTTGTTCTTAGCCGCTTAGGTTGTATCTATAGTCTTATAGTGCTTCTTTATATACGCAAACATAGACTCTTAGTTAGAGAAGGCCTATTTGCTCGGGTTGTTTGGGTATATACGTAGCATATTAAGGCCATGCTTGATATAGTTATAAGCCTTATCTGTTAGCATATCTGACATATAGAGGACTTTGTCCATTAGGGTCTTAAAGCACTTTGTATCTCTATAGAAAACGCCTTGGATCTTTGTTTCCTATATTTTAAATTTTTTTTGCTTTTCAGTTGGCGATCCCTTGCCATTAAATAGGGTAGGGTCTTTTGCTTCACGCTTTTTTCTATAGGGCTTAGCTAGGGGAGGAGAGCCAGTAGCGGTATTCTTATCGGCAATGGTTTAGGTAAGTGTAGTGATCTAAGAGCTTAGGCTTTGTATAGTCTTAGTATATACCGAAGCTTACTATTTGTATTGCTTTACACGTAGTTTAAATGTCTTAAGGGAGTTAATTCTGTGTTAAGCTTCTTTAAGTTAGGACTTTATAGTCCGGCCTTTATTGTAGACTGTTTAAAGACCGCTCTCGACGCTAGTTAAAAGGGTTGTATATATAGAGAGGTGCTGAAATGTTCCTGCCATATTAAGGTCCTTGGGGTACTCCAGACTACTCCTAATTGCCTAGGCAATGTTGGTGTAGGAGGTATCGAAGAGGCGGGCAAGTGCTTTATATATGTTCGCTAATAGGGTATTCTGGTTACCTATTTTAGGGGATCTGGGTAGGGTAATTAAAATCTATAAGGCTGGCTATAATGCTGAGATTGTCTAGGACAATACTAAGATTGTCTAGGACTGTACTAAGATTATTTAGGACAATACTAAGATTGTTTAGGACTGTACTAAAATTATCTAGAACTATAGTATAGTGGTGTCGGTCGCGCCAGGTCGCGATTATACTGGGAAAATAGAGATAGTAGACTAGGGAGAATAAAGATCGCAATAGGGCGCAAGAGGAGATACCATAAACTATTACAGTGCTGTAATGCTAATAGGCTGAATAACTACATTGTGGTATAAAGAGGAGAAGGAGGTAAAAGGGGGTATTGTATATAAATAGTAGGGGCAGCCGCCAAGGCGCTAGTGGTAGGCCAGCCAATAGTAGGAAACAGTACAAGACAGTATGCGTCAGGACTGTGCCGTGACACTATATAACTAACTACTCTTAGGATAAGTAGGAGAGGGTAGAAGCTTTGCTAGCAATTGATGTGGAGGCTTAGATAGGGGGAGTATTAGAAAAGCAGGTTTGGATAGAAAGGCCCTTATATATAAATGCAATTCTAATTTAGAGCCGTGGATCTCTAAATATAACTATAAGTAAGCTATATTACTTATATAAGGCAGAGAGCTAATTAACGCTAGCTATATAAGGCTTGTATAGCAACTCCGCGTCATCTAGGAGGCCCTCGCCCCTTTACTAAGTGTTAGAGTCTCCTAGGGTTCTATAGTAGGTGCTATAGAAATTGCAAGTAGCGGGATTATAGGGCTTAATGTTTATTATATAATAAAAATTCTTAGCCTATAGCGGCGGTAGTAGGAGCATTATAGACAGGATCCGGACAGTAACTCTTAGCAGTAACTTTACTGTCCAAATCTTTTACTAAGTTTTATTCTGCCAGTGTAAAATCAGTGGCTTAGAGCTTATTTTTAGGGTTATAGATCTAGATTTTAGAGCTATAGATTAATTAATTGGCGTAAAGCCGTTATATCGCAGTAAAGCTATATCTAAGTAATCTACATCGTAATCCTTGGTATGGTGTTATACGTGGAAATATTTAATTGTAAGGGGTTTATATTTTAATTGTAATTATATCTGTGCAAATATAGAAGCTAGAGGCAAATTAATGTATAAAAGTAATTTATTTAAGAGTTATAAAGGTAATTTAAACAAGGACTTAAAAGGGAGGATTACCTTAGGAGAAGAGCAAGTAAATAGTAAATAAATATTCCGGGCGTTTTAATACCAAAGTACTTTAAGACACACCACCGCACGGTTATATTATTGTATTCAGTGGGTCCCATAATACTAATTTATAACTTAGATGTGCTAGAAAATGCTATATTGTCTATACTGTTAGGAGAGGGGCTAAGAGAGGGGAGGTTGTTAAATTTACTATAGTAACTTATTCCTTTCCTATTCTTTCTTTAAGGCAATAGGATAACTATACCTATTTAAAATGCTAGAGTGCTTACTAGCTTCTAGCTTAAGCAAGTGTTTAGGAAGGATTAGTTAAATAGCTGCCTGCGTTTCCACAATTGCGTTCTCGTTTCTTAGCTTCTTATAGGCCTTCTATTTGGCTAGCTGGGTTTCTAGGGCGCCGCGGCGGCGGTAACAGAGGTAGAGGCGTCCATTTTAGGTAAGGGTCTTGGTATAGAGCGTAGAGAGCTATTACTACGTATTTATATAGAGCTTAGGTAGTGGTTAAGCGGTATTAAGAATCTTAGCGGTAATATGCACGTCCGTTTAACCATGCAGTAGCCTGCGGGGCATGCTAGGGTAAGAGGGTATTGGTAAACATTGCATTTATATGGCTTTTACTAGTAAAATAGGTGCTTAAGTAGTGTCTTAGCTACCTTACTGCCTAAGTTTCCGCATAATTTAGAAAAGATTTAGATAGTAAAGTTACTACTAAGAGTTACTATCTGGATCCTGTCCGGGAGCATTAGAGGGTAAGGATTAGATTATGGAACTAAAGGATAACAAGGAATAGATAAAAGTTACTAAGTTTAATCTCCTCTCTTTTTTACTACTTTTATAGTATTTTATAGTATTTTATAGTATTTTATATAAAGAGAAGTATAAATAGAGACGGTAGAAAGGAGATACCTAATTAGTAGGGAAGCTAAGGACGTTAATAGATTACTCGCTTATTTGGTAGCAGATTAAAAAGAATAATTAATATAATATAATATAATATAATCTCGCGTATTATTTTGATAAGGATTATTTTGATTTTCTACTACTCTGAGTAACTTTTTCTATAATAGGAAGGGGTGACCGAATTGGTAAACCACTAGTACTGATTTTGTTAGGGTAACTAGGACGTTTTTAAGGTTATTGTAATAGACCTTTAGTATGTCCATATCTGCAAGGTATAGTAGGAAGGGTGTGTTAGCCTTTATAATATAAAACTCAACGTTGCTAACTGGTGTATTAACTGCAACGGAGCTAATAGAAGAGGTAGAACTGATACTAAACTAGATGTTAATAGCGCTAGCCTTTAAGGTATTAATAACGGTATTATAGGTCTTTTTATATGCGAGGTATTGTCTATAACCTACTATTAATCTCTTTAAAGCTTTAGTGTTAATTATTACTCTATAGAACTTGTTAGATATATACTAGCTGGTAGCAATATAGGCAAATAGATCTTGGTTATTGTGGTAAGCAATTAAATTGGTACTGGTAATTATATAGGTAAAGAATTGGTTTGCTAAGTTAGTTATAGTATTAATAGCTCCTTTGTACTGTATTGTTCCGAAAGAGGTAAGAAATAGTTTAGTCTATTTTTAGGTTGGAGATACTATTAGTAACTTAATATTAATTATAAGAGCTTCTATTGCCTTGTTAATAGATTCTAAGTTAAGTTTATTACCATTATTATCTATTCCTTTGTATTTAGCAATGTACTATTAGGTATATTTATTAAAGTAGCGGTTAAATTTATCCTTAAACTTCTTCTTTAATTTATTACGTTCTTTTTTAGAGTGTTTGGATAACTAATAACCTTCTTTATTACAGACAAAGTAGCGCTTCTTTAGTGATGCATATTAGCTAGATAAGGATAATTGTGTTCTATAAGGTAATTAAGGGTATTATCTGTGGTAGCGGCGGTTGGTAAAGAAGGCTTAAGGGTTTTTACTATTTAACTTTTTAAATGTTGTAATAGAGGATTATAAGTTATTAATTAGGCCAGTTAAGCTGTTAAAAGGTTTAAAGTAGGTATATTAACACGCTGGTAACTCCTGGCAGGCGTTAATAAGCTTATTATAAAGGAACTTATTTATACGTAAATCTGGGTTAAGACTATACTGGAGGTGTTTTAGTTCTTTAATAAGTAACTATAGGCAGTTTAAGGTTAATTTTCTAGCATTTTTGCTTTTGCCTATTGTGGACTTTAGAGTTATTAAGTTCTATTATCCTAATATACCACGTCTGTATTTAGGTCCCTTGAAGTAATTGTATATAATATTGCAGATTTGGTTAAATAAAAGGGTTAGGGTAACGTTTTTAAGATTAGTGTAGTAGTGGTTAAGTGCTAGACCGCGTAGCATTGTAGGGTAGGCTTTGACCTTGGCTTCTTAGGGTACGTCAGCTCTACTATAAAGGTTATAGAAGATGGTAAGTTTAAAGTTAAAGTTGTTATCTTCTCCGCTATACTTATTGTCTTCCGTGTATATCTTTGCGAGGTTTGTTAACTCCTTGCTAAAACCCTAGTTTTAACTCTGTCCCCTAAGTAGTTCTGGTTATAGGGTTAAGTTAATATAATTAGGTTCCTGTTATAGGGGTAGTATAGGGGTAGGTTAGGGTGTAGTAGGTAGTATTATAAGTAGGGTAGGGTTTGTGGCTGGTGAGATTAAGATTAGGG
>Ga0307507_10006177_pt1 | contig 18692 bp, 19 predicted proteins | sample 7_EM_MG_FD_207223 | JGI IMG/M metagenome (GOLD analysis project Ga0307507, IMG submission 207223) | Populus trichocarpa ectomycorrhiza microbial communities from riparian zone in the Pacific Northwest, United States - 7_EM | ecosystem: Host-associated > Plants > Roots > Unclassified | place... | reverse complement strand
AAATGGGAGAAAAGGCAGGATAATGGACAACAATAAAATGTGAATAAGATGTACAAAAAATTATATAACCAAAGAATGTATTTTGGGAAGAAACTCACCTGCAAGCGGAGTTATAATATGAAGCCGATACAAAGGAGGGAGAACCGAGATTTGAACCAGCAGTGAAGCGCCTCCAGAGACACTTCACAACGGTTCAGGTTCAGCAATGATTCAGTGACATCAGTAGTTTGGCATTTTACTTTTTTCTACTTGTGCAAGTGGTTACAAGCAGAAAAAAGCGGAAAAGCTGCAAGCAAAAAAAGCCCAGCCCCAAAATTTAAAAAGTGCCCATCATCACATGGGCGAAAAAGCGAAAAAAAGCGAAAAAACCAATAAAAAAATAATAGAAGCCTCTTAAAAATTGCTAACTATGTGTTCCCCAGCTACATTTTCTACAGAGTTTTCCGGAAAGACTACTGAGCTTGGAGTGCACTAGAAAATGGTAAATACAAATGAATACCATCATAATTGATGAGAGAATTCAATGAACATACCTATCATGATGGATTATTTCAGCCTGATCTATGTGCCAGCAAAGCCTTCTGCAGGGGATTAACTGCAAGCATTGCCAGACAAGAGGCTAAGTCAGTGCTGCAGCACAGGAGGGGGGAGACACAGCTGGTGGATGTGGAATGTGGTTGTGGAAGGGAAACATTGGTGTGATGGTTGACGTGGATACTTCAAGTGAGTGTTTGGTTGTGTTGATACATAGAATGTTCGATTTCCTTCCGTCACATTCAATCCGAACTTCCACCGTTCTTCCCACCACCATCATCACTCGTCACTACAGTGGTCAACCTTGGCCAACATCCACCACCACACAGCAGATACTGGCGCATGCTGCCTTGGATTGCCTATTTTACCTACACATGCAGGTGCTCAGTACATTAGGGCCTCAACAGTTGCCACCCTGTTGTGTTGCCAATGTGCTGTGGGGAGCAGAAGGGTTCAAATCTAGTGGTGAACTTGAAAGGAACATTTGATTTTAGTAGGGGAAGGTTTGTGATGAACTAGCATTAGATTTCTAGTAGTTCTACCTGTTACTCCATGCATTCTATTTTCTTGGAGAGTAGCTTTTCTGCTTTTCTGCTTTTTCACTTTTGGTAAGCAAGAAAGTGATTAAAAGCGGAAAAGTAAATGGACAACTTGCTGATGGAGTTCCCACGGTTCAGAGGAAAATTTGGTCTTTTTGAACCGTCTGTAAACCATTTGCTGAATCGTCGCTGAACCGCTCACTCTGACTCCCCCTAATGAAGGACAGGGTTTCCGGTCCCCTCCACTACCCCACGCTACCATCTCACGGTATCCCTCTCATTTCGGTGATGACAATGATTTTACCCGTACCCATAAATCTCCCCTCTTCATCTCCGCAAAGTCAACATCCAGCTCGAGCTGCGGTCTTGTTTGCAATATCCGAGAACGTGCTTCTCAGCGTCGCCTTGCTACTCCATTCTAACAAGATAGCGACACTGCCTCTTCTCGAGGAACTAGCATTCTCCTGCAACGGCGTGGATATTGATAACCTTCGCGCCCCCTTCGACATGTCCCTCTGGAAAGCGTTGGACGCCCGAGCACATCAACTCTCTGGAAAATCGTTCCGAGCCCTCAACGTCGATATCTTCCGTCCCGAAGCCCATGATCGACGGAGTGGTAACGATTGAGCAAAAAAGAGAAACACAAAAGATGGCTGTCGATGTCGATTGAACCACCACTCTAACGATGAGCCAGAACTCTGCCCGCGACTCCTCGGCCGACAACACGATCGTGACCTCTGAGTAGAAGGGCCACATATGTTCGCCTCCAGGCGTGTAACAACCGGCCATCTCTTGGACACCAACTGATTCACGCGCAGGGTGGACGCATACCCCTGGTAGGACATAGCCCGCTTTTGTTGATAAGACAAATCCGAATCTTCGGTAATCTCTTCGACGGCATCTCTCAGAGCCGTCTTAGTGAGTCGATAGGATGGAAGCAAGCCATGGTCTATGGCTCCTTGTCGTACATCCAACCCAAATACCCTCCAGTAGTGTTGAAACAGCGCATCAACGCTGAGCGCTCGGATCCGATCCTTGATACCTGCCTCGGCTGCCACTGGGTCAAGGGTGCCAGATAGGTGGGGAGGATGTAGCACTGGGTTTCTAGGAGAGAGTCGCGTACAATGCCCTGAAGGAATACATACATAGCCCCCCCTCGGCAGGGACAGGTCAAAGAACTGCCGTGCTGCCAACACCAACCAACCAAAACCAAAACGTGGCAAGGCTCGGGTCCGATACTTGGTAACTACCGCACGACAAAACTGACATAGCAGGCTCTGGTTCAAGGGGGGCTTCTCGGCTGACGCCCTGCTCCCAAATGCAAAGAGTAAAAGAATCGCATGTGACAGGGGACCGGAGATGGGAAGGAGGAGCGCGAGGAGGAGCGAGGAGAGGGGGTGCAGTGATGGAGCTATGGCATATACTGCATTCAGAGGAGAGCGTATACTGCCTGCCCCGTCTTGGTATCGGTAAGACAAGGGCAGGTCAAAGAACTGCCGTGCTGCCAACGCCAACCGAATCATACGCAGGGTGAACACATAGGGCACGCACACGATCCTTGGTAACTCTCTAGACGACAACCTGCCTCGATTGCCACTCAATCAAGGGGGCTAAAGGGTTGGGTTTGGGGGGAGAAAGGAGAGCCCGGATTCTTACTCCTAGGACCCCCCAAGAAGAAAGTCGTGGATGAGGCATTGAACACTACAGGGAATGCATACATGCCCCTCCCTGGTGAGGCAAGGAGTAAAGCGAACCATGGCCATTCCTCTAAATACCGACCCGAATCATGGGTCAGATAACCGCGTGCACGAGGTTGCCGGCTCTGCCTTTAGAGGCGGGGCCATATACAACGCAATCTCGACATGCAGAGCGTGACTTTTGAGCCCACGAAAAGTCGCATCAGAGCCCTGTGATGGGAAGGCAAGAGTTGGTTCGGGCTTGATGGCCGTCGTTTATTAGTTCGAACGTTCAACGTTGATAAGTGGCTTGTCGGGTCATACGAGGAGGGGCAAAGATGACCCGATCCCTCCTCAACATCGCGAAGGGTTGAATAGCGGGTATAGGTTTCGTGAAAAATAGACTTGGGGAAACCGGGCGGGGGCCCATCAAGTGAACGAGCGCTCAACGCCGATTAATGGCTGACGTTTGTCCGTGATAATATCCAAAAATACGACGACTAGCGCGTCTTGTGCGTGCCGCAAGCAACGGCGGCCTCTCCTTCTCCTTCTCCCTTTCATTATCCAAGGGCAAACCCATCCTCTAAATCTCCCCATGTCTCCCCTTCAAAACCGGACTCCCCCTCCCCACCGAACTGCTGCTGGGTAATCCAGACTGCGTACCGTGTGCACCTGAAGGCGAGCGTGCCGCGTTTTTAAAATTTATTAAGCTTGAAGTGTAGTAGTCCGGGGTACTTTGTCTCCTGGAGCTTGCGAATGTGCTTGGTGAGGGTGAGGACGCGGACGATGATGTGATTGTTCCATCTAGAAGGAGGAGTGGTCGTGGACGGGTGAGGCGGGAAGTAATATGCCTAGAGAATGTCGTTTAGACTTTGAGCTTGAAGGAACGGGGTAGTATGTCGATGGCGCCGTTGTGGATATGGGCTTGCTCATGGCTGTACTCTAGTCACCACCCCCCAACAACCACGTCTTTCAGAGTCCCAACCACTCAGTGAGCAGCAGCAGCAGCCGTCGAAGCACCATCCGTCTCCGCCTCCGCAATGAATTTTTGAATGCTAAACAAACAAAAAACGTCAGTCCCCTCTCTCCTTCTCCAGGTGTAAACCGAAGCAAGAAACACACAATTGTTCTTCCTCCCTACGAACACGCCCACGCCCGCATCAACCATTCTCGCCTAAAACATAACAAAGAAAAAAACACATACAAAGACCCAGCATTAATCTTAACGCTCTCCTTAGCCTGCTGCACCGTTACAGGCTTCTTCTCCGCCTCTGACCCAGCCCTCGTAGCGAGCCATGCCGTTCCGAACGCGGTCGACAGGACCCCGATGGAGAGGTACTCGTTCTTGATGGCGCGGCCGAAGATTGTGCTGTCGAGCGTTAGGATATGAGATGAAAGAAGGAAGGAAGGAAATGGCGTACTAGGACATGAAGGAGGATGTGTTGCTGAAGGGAGGGAACAGAACAGAAATTATTTCGTGACGCAACATCATGGTCACCCGGATTTGGTACCACTTCCTCCAATGCTTGGAAGACCCTGGGAAGACCACTACTGTAAGTACGTTCAAACACTCGTTCTCCCCAGGCTCATTAATTTCCCACTTTCTTTACTTGCCAGTTCTTTAGGTGTTCGCGGACGTCGACGTCATTTTTAACACCGAAAGTTTTATAATACAATAGACCCTGATCCCAGCACCTCAACCGGCGCTCAGGCCTCAGGCCTCAGGTATCGTCAATTTCACACCCGTCATATGGACTTCTTGTTTATCAGCTCATTTGATGTCTCAAAAGGAACAGAAATTATTCATGAAGATGTCCCGAACATCTCCGGCAGTAGCATTTGGTTGGCAAGTCCACCGTCGTCCACACACCATTCTCCCCAGGCTCAAAAAATATGGAGTTCTTCGTTATTCATTCACAGGTTGTTTTCATGCACATCAGCTTCATTTTACGATGCTGAAATTTTTACCAGACCCCCCGACTTCTGTGACCACGTTGTCCGCCTCACATATATTCCCATGAGATACAAGTACATAGTAGCATTTGCGATAAGAAAAACGAAACAAACACTCGCACTCCTTGTCTCCTACTTCTCCTTTCAATAACTGCCAATTACACTCGTCTCTTCATGACGATGCACAACTTACTTGGTCACTTCAAAGGTTAGTTAATGAAAAGGCAAACATTCACGACAAATCAAACAACTTCGCACATGTTTTATCCTCTGGAATAATTTTCCTGCGCTTCCTTCCATTCCGCGTTATCTGAAGTGGGAGCTGGTTGTACCGGTGTTTCTCCCAACTTTGTACTATTTTTTCAAAACTCCCCTGTAGTGATGAAAAAAGTTCCTTAAATGCCAACAAAAAGAAAAGAAAAGTTAAGCGGTCTCTAAAAAGAAAAAAGTTGAGAAAGATTAACCTTGGTTGAAGAACCAGACCACTGGAAGCTCGACATCTTAGCATTGACTTCATCTATCCACCAAAACCGATGCCCCTCTTTATCCAACCACTCGTCCTCGAGCCTAGATGCCTCAACAAATTTCACAAGGTCCGCTAGATCGGTAATCCGCGCCTTCACGTCGCGATGGTCGTCGAGACATTAGTCGGCAGATTCAAAACTATCAGCATTTAAATACTAACCTGTATACGCCGTGTGATCAACTCATCCCTAAGCCTAAAGCTCTGGCCACAATGAACTTGCCCACAGGGCAGTAACAAATGGAGTATGTCGCACAAGTAAATGAGCATCCTATTCCATACTGATTTTATGAGGGTACCTCGGCACTGTGGCTTGAACATACCTCCAATTCTCTGAATCAACCGGTCGGTCCAATGGAAGAATACCCCCCCAAGCCGTCTGTGCACAATTATGGATGAAATGAGTAACCGAAGTGGCACTCCCAACAAATATACCATTGGATCGCCGTTGATCGGACAGAAAAGATATTAAAATGCGAAAGAATTGATTTCTGTCGCCTATTTGTTCCAAAGGGATCTCCCACGGCCACCCCGCGTTTTGCATCATGAACTTACACTTGTGTATTGGTCTACTGGTCGCAGGACGCAATAGTGTCAAGCACATGAGAGCCGCTACAACGGCAGGATGTTTGTGTTTTTGGAATTGGTGAACCAGGTACCGATCAATAATAGAAGTGTATCGCAGGCATTGGGCTGAACATTTTCCTGGATTGGAACTGGGACACTAGACGAAGGTGTGAGCATCATGAAGAATGGTTAGGCGGGGTAATTTGGGGATACACTCACTTGCGCATGCAAGTTTTCCTGGAATGGTGCGAAATCATGCCACCACATAATGAAATCAGTCGCTTCAGCCGAACCGTGCAATGGTAACCACGTTTCCGGATCAAATTGACCCAGAGTGTCAGCCAAGAAGTCATAATCCAAATCAAAACCGTCAAGTTCGCAGTGACTCCGCCAAGCACTCCTGCTGTACTGCAGTGCAATAGCTGTTCTTTTCGGTGTAGATCCGCCATAAAAATCGGACAGGGTTTGAATGCACAGTTTGAGCAGGAAGGAACGGGCTTTGACTTCATCAACGTATAACCTCCCCGACCTATGCCGATCCGTAAGAAAATCTCGAAAAGACGCATGATAGAAGAAAATGGGATCCTTCTGACAAGCGGGAATGTGAATGATGGAATGCAAGTCCCAGAACATTACTGCCATATCCTCAGGGTCAAGCCGCAGAAGTCCTTGAATAAGTTCAGGGGTCGGAGTGTGAAAGCGATCCAGATAGAAAATGACCCCAAGTATGGAGATAACCTCCTCTGTTTTTTCGCTAGAGTTCAAGATATCAATGTAAATCTCATCAAGGTGCACGAAAGGCTTCCCCTCGAATCTACGAGAATCCACTGATTCACAGATATCGAGTATGAGGTCAAGCTGGGTAGTAGGTTTCCTACGATCAACATCTATAAACCTGATAACGGTTGCCGCGAAAATAAATTGGCCAGATGACTTTCCGACAAGGAAATTTATAACGTCATTCGGGGGGCACGGCGACGTCGTGGAAGGGAAGAGAGCACGGCGTCGGCGGTATATGTCGGCAAAGCTGCTTCGAAGAAATATCGCAATGTCGCGATTGGGATTATAAGAATTGTCAAGAACAATGTGATGAGTGATATCAGAGAGCTCTTGATTGAAAACCGCAGCGATGGCTGGTTCCGGCCTGCTCGCAATCAGGAGATAGAGTGTCGGCAAAGAGGTTCTGAATTGCAGGAGGGCGGTCCTGAGGGTACGAAGGATTTCAGCCCAATGCTTCTCATTACACTCATCCAGTCCATCTATCACAAGCAATGTCGGCCACGGGGGATCATTCCCAGGGTGGACTCGAGAAGCATGAATTAGAGGGTAAACCACGAGGTGGTTCATCTGTTCGGAGACGACTCGTTGGAATATCAATGGGTCTCGCTCAATCGCTGCCTCGATAAATGGTCTACTTGCTGGAATCGAAATCGCAAGTTGTGAAGCAAGCGTGGCGATAAGATAGGTGTCAGTATTTCTCTTCTCAGCGGATCGGGAGAAAAAGAAGCTCGCTAATAATCCCCTCGACGTCTGGAAGTTCTCTGCTATTTGTTGCAAAATGGCCGATTTTCCGGAGCCGGCGGGAGCTGTCAGCCAGAGAATCAAAGTTTCCTTGGAGTGATCTGAGACCCAGCGGGTGATATCACCCAATACTTCTCCCCGAGTGTCTGGGTGACATGTGGGAGCGCAGCGGCGTTCTTTGGAGTCATGGATGGCGCCAGCGGCGATATTGTTATGGAGCACTTCCAATCCTGGTGAACAAGAAGTCACTTCACGAGGACTGAATGCAAACTTGTTGCATAACTTACCTTGAATCCGACTTTTGGCATATGTAATGTAATCTCCTTGAATTGCAGTAAAGAATCCTCCTGATACGCTGGCCCTCTTGGAGTTATTGAACATGGTGGTGTCGTCTAAGGTGTACGCAATGCAGCCTACTGCCAAGATTCCTGCTACGGTCATGTGTGAGCAAGGGGGTGGCGGAACGTAATATAGTCGCAAAAAATATTTCAACCCAAAACACCTACAATAGAGTTGGCGCGTTGCTCGTATTTTGGGCGTTTAGAAGGCTGTAACAAACCTCCATACAAGGGATAATAAAGCGATGTCAGAAGTCTGCTTCGAACTTCCCTGTCACGTCAGCCGTCAACATGATTGACGTGGTCCAATGTATGGCAACAGGGATTGGCCAGCAGTAGCGTACTTTAGCCCCACACCCGTTGTTCCCGTTTTAGAAATTATAATCGTCGAGATGTTGAGCATAGCCATTTTCCGAACCAAACAGGTGGTACAAAACCAAAATGCCTGTTCACGCCCTCTGTGCGCAGCCTTGTGAAAAATGGGTAATTGAAATAGCACTCCCAACAAAAACGTTGCTGGATCGCCCACGATTGGAGAGAAAACGCATGAACAAGTAACAGAACTGAAGTACGTCGTGCATGCCTGTTCGTACTTGCCAAAACCACTCGGCCTGGCGTAATATCAATTCAGGCCCCCCCAAGTGAAATGGTGTACGATCTGCGGACCCAATAATGTCAACCACATGAGTGCTGCTGCAACGGCGGAGAGTTTATGTTTCGGGAGTCGGTGACTCAACAAGGTACCGATCAAGAACCGATGTGTATCGAAAACATAAAGCTGAGCATTTTGGACTACAGTAGATGAAGACCGTCAGAAGGCATGAGAATCATGAGTTACATAAACCAGGTAAATGAATACACTCACTCGGCCATGGAAGCGGTCCCGCAATAAGTAGCACAAAATCATTCCACCACAATAAAAAGGCAGTGTCATCGGCCAAACTATCCGATGATAGCCACTTTTCTGGACCGTATTCTTCCAGAACCTTATCCAAAGCACCGGGATCCAGCTTATCACCGGCGTGATCATAGTAGGTTACCCAATAGTCCCTGCTGTACTGCAATGCAACGGCTGTTCTTTCCCGGGCGGACCCACTATGAAAATCGGTGAAGGTTTCAATACACATTTTGAAAAGGAAGGAGTGGGCTTTAACTCCGTCAATGTATAAGTTACGCGACCCATGTCGGTCCGTAAGAAAATCCCGAAGGGACGCATGGTAGAAATGAATAGGATTCTTGTCAGAAACGGGGATGTGAACGATGGAGTGCAAGTCCCAAAATATCCTCGGGTTCGAGTCGGAGAAGCGCCTAGAGGACTTTGATTTGTATATAGGTAGAAAATGGCGCCAAGTATAGAAATAGCCCTGCTATAGAGCTCGTCTAGTAGAGCGAAAGGGTTAGTTGCAAAACAAGATGAATCCACTGATCCAAAAATATCGAGTATTAGCTGAAGCTGGGCAGTTGGAATTTTACGATCAACATGTATGGACCTGATCACCGTCGCAGCAAAAATAAATTGGCCGGATGATTTTCGGACAAGGAAAGAAATAACATGTTCTGGGGGCCACGGCCGCGGGAGGGATGCCATAGAAGGGAAGCGAGCATGGCGACGACGCAATACGTCAGCGAAGCTGCTTCGAAGAAATACGGCGATGTTACGATCCGGATGTTTAGTCGTCGAGAACTAGGCGGTGAGTGATATCCGAGAATTCGCCGTCAAAAACCGTGACAATGACTGGCTCTGGCCTGCTCGCAATCAGGAGGTAAAGTGTTGGTAAAGGGGACTTCAGTTGTAAAAGGGCCATCCTGAGGATACGAAGTATTTCAGCTTGACGCTCTCCTCCATTACACTCACCGAGCCAATCTATAACAAGCAACGTTAGCCACGGTAGACCGCTCTCAGGCTGAAGTGAAGCATACACCAGCGGGTAAAACAAGACGGACCATCTGTTCAGAGAGGACGCGGTCGAAGATGGGCGGGTCTCTCTCAATCGCTCCTTCGATGGGTGGTTTAGTGGCTGGGATTGAAGTCGCAAGTTGGGAAGCGAGCGTGGCGATAAGGAAGGTCTCCCTGTTTCTCTTCGTAGCTGTCCGAGAAAAGAAGAAGCTTGCAGACAATCCCCCAGAATTATAATAATTTTCTGCTGTTTGTTGCAGAATGGCCGATTTTCCTGAGAAGGCTGGAGCTCTCAGCCAAAGGATACAAGTTTTCTTGGAGTGATCCGAAATCCAACTGGTGATATCGCTTAATACTGCTTTCCGAGTGTCGGGATGGCATTTGGGAGAGTCATAACGTTTCTTGGAGTTGTGCATCGCGCCCGCCGCGATATTGTCATAGAGTGCTTTCAATCCTGATGCAAGAAAAAAAGTCAGTGATCGAATAGGACAAGATAGATGACATCTTACCTTGAATTCCAGCACGGCTGCCGGGTTGGATAATCTGCATGTTGTCCCTCATATGTAATGGAATTCCCGTGAACAAGGCGTTGTTGATGTTTGGTCGTGGCGCAGCATTGTTGATGTTTGGATGGTCGTGGGAAGTCGTCGTGCCACTTCCGGTAAAAGACCGGTTGTACAGCTAATTGCGAAATGATAGAGCAGCTCGGTTGCCGTTCCAGCTCATTGTTTTGTTGATGGCCAAACACCTCCTAAATGAGCAACTGCTTGGTCCAACTTTTCCAAGTCTTATCTACATACGCTCACCTCCCCCTTTCCTCGAATAATAATGGTGCGGGCTGGTCATCAAAGACACATCCTAGAACCTGTCAAGGAAATGCTTGGTACCATGTCTTGTCAAATGTCCTCAAAAGACATTGCTAATTTATTTATTTGGCTGTGGTGTACACCACAAACAAACAAACTGCTGAGCTGGAATGGGGACTGAGCTGCTCTATCATTTTGCAATTAGCTGTAACCGGTGGAAACTGGTTTTCATCAGTCTTTGGAAATAACATCAAACCATGAGACCAGCAACCGAAAAGTCTTCGGATTGATGCAACCACAACTGCTGGTCTGGTCTTTTTCGGTTGCGTTCAGTTCTGTTTCAGTCTTTTTTTCTGTCCAGTCAACTGAACCTATGAACACTAATTCCATTGGAATTCCAAAGAAATGCATTGCTTACAGCTGTTATTATAATATAAAAATTAAATGCACAAGTAAGGTTTGAACCCTAGCCTTAACAGAAACCACATGGCATAACAAGAGTGTTCTTACCACTGAGCCATATAACCATTACCTTATAAATTTGATGCCAAACAACCTTCAACCCTTCTTGTTCCTCACCACCACCATCCTCCATGACACTCCCACCCATTCTGCTGCCTCACCACCTCACCTATGGCCACTGCCACCCACAACTGTCATTGACTGCCCACAACCAACCCTGCACACACACCAACAATGATGGCAATAACATGGCAACACCATGTCACTCACCATAACAACCACCAGAACCACTGCAGACAATGAAGAATGCCTGAAAATGAACACAAATGACCCCACCCCTCACAAATGATGGCCAGCACCCATGAACAGACACAGGCAATGATGTGCTGAGGTGAGACAGCTCACCTCCCCCCCATTTACAGCACTTTGCATATATGATTGAATGCTTGTATTTTTTCAAACTGTTTGTCCTGGCCAAATATCATGACAAATCTTACCAAATTTAGCAAGCCTGATAAGATTTCATCCCTCTTGCCAGCTCCCACCTTCTCCAAAGATCTGAGAGGCTGAGTGGTGAAGTGGTGTGAGGAATATGGTTACTCTTACAAGAAACTTGCTGAGCTTGTAGGCTGTTGAGAAGACCATGACACGCGGGAATGGGAAATCATGCGACATGTGAACTGAACAGGTGTGTGAACCACACCTAAACAACACACACACACACACAAACCTTAAACACAATCACCCACTGTACATGCGTGGTGCTTTGAGTTTGGGGTTCTCAAGGTATTAGAAAATACCCAAATGTTTTGTCTAGTAGAATTCAACTTTATTGACTGTTTCACGAATTTTTGTATATAAAATTGCAAGTGGTAGCCTTAAGGCTTTTATTTGGGTTTGTTAAATCGGGTGTGATTTATAGATTTTACTAGCCATGCTAGAATGAATTTATGGCTTTGTCTACCTTGTCTTTAACTGGCTTTCTGGCTTTTTAACAAGTTTTCTTAAATTTCCACAAAACAACAGAATTTTAGACTTCTGACTTGTATAGTTCCCTTGAACACTTACAATATCAGCATGATCTGACACTGTCCTTACAAGTTCACTGCCTTGTCAAGAATTCTTAATTTTTAAAACCTTAAGCCTTGCCAAGGACAAAGTATGTTGACACCTAAGCGCACTGGCTTCATTCACACAAAACTTTATCTTAATCATGAAGAAAACTCCTTAAATTTGATTACAACTGTCCACCTCCTGAGTCTCTACTCGGAGTGAAACTAGCTGGTCAATGTGGGATGATTTCTTGCATTTTGACCTAGCTGCACACTCCTTAAATACAAAAAATCCTTATCTATGCATTTACATGTGTTTCTCTGCAATATATATGTGAAAGCCAAATAATCTGAACTAATTTGCTAGGTTATCATAATATTTTATAGTCTTTCTCGAAGGGCACTACAGATTTTGTAGCATATATGTGGAACACATCAGTATTGATGTGTACATGGTTATAGCTGATGTAGCTATTTTTAGTTCTTTTTGATCTCTCGTGTTTTCTTTCTCTATAGCCTTGGTTACTGTTCTGATGCATTGCATCATAGTATTGATAGGCATGCTGATGCAATGATCCATTTTGCCATCAACCATCAGTTTATGATTTTCTAGGCAGATTTTCAATAGAAAACCTTTTATCTCTGTGTTAGAGCATGATAATGCTCTTCAAGTATTTTATCATATGTTTTTCATTCGGAACAAAGGTATCCTGTTGTGTGTGATGCAACAGAGCCATGTTTCTTTCTAAAGTTTGCACTTTCATGTGGTTGTGGCTGACAACACATCAATTTTGATGTGTATGCGGAAAATGCCATACATGGCTTTCATGCTTGTAAACTATGCACTTTTTTATATTTCTCATTTATAGCACATTGTCTTTATTTTCTTCAGGTAAGAAAGCTAAAGAAATTTCCTAAGGCTTAGCTTCTTGTGGTAGTATAATATCAGAGGTGTCTTTCCTGTGTGACAAGTCATGCATGTGATGAGGTTGACTAATCGAGCTTGCTTGCATAATCATTTTCCCACATGTGACTTTCTGACTTCTTGCATCTGGCTTGTGTCATGTGTATATGCCTGCATGAATTAAATCTTTTAAATCCTTGTAAAATATATGCCCATGTTTAGTGTATTTTCCAACACCCTGTGCTGAGGTGTTTCTACTCTAGAACACCTGTAGTGTACTATTTCATGGTGGTGTTTGTCTTTATACAGGCTTCAAGCATATTGAAGTGGCCCAGTCTCTGAACCGACCACAATTTCTACTACCATAGACTGCACATTTCTTAGATAAATACTTTAATAAACTGGACAGGGCTTGTCCATTGATCATTGTGATCATTGTAATTGTACTAAGTGTTTCACAGGGATTTATGAGTAAAATGCTAAAAATTCGCATTTTTAGGAGTGTATTGTTACACTCTGTATCACTGTTCAGCTGGCACAATCAGCAATATTTTGCAATATCAGCTAAATATCAGCAGCTATACAGTCAATTCACCAATCCATTTAGTCAATGCCCTGGGAAGACACAAATATTTTATCGCATTGATGTTGCTTTTCTTGACAGGCTATTGCAGAGGCAACCCAGTATCTATTTGGATAAGGTCCAGGCAAAATTCAGAGAGGATCAGGGAATAGAGATTCAATCATGACAGTACACCGTGAGATTGCTTGTCTTGACATCACCCACAAATCAATTTCCTAGGAGGCAAAGGAGTGAAACAATTTACTGAGGGCTGTGTGGAGGCCAACATGGCCCAGTACAACAATTCAGACCTTTTTATTTTTCTTGAATCTATAATCTAGGGATCCATCGGTGCTAAATATGGTAAGATTTGTCATCATACTGCATCCCTAATACAAAATCCAGGTGCCATGTTGCCATCAGTGACATGGCAACCAAATGATGAACAATGACCAAGATTCGTCATTTGTTGTTGTTGTTGGGGCACCACAGTAAGTACCCCCCTCTGTTCCTCCCAACCCACCTTGCTCACCCACAGCACGATGATGGACCAACAACATGGGACAATGACAGCATGGCCAAGACAGGGACAATGACATGGCACAATGTCATGACAAGGACACAGCACAATGTTGCAGTGAGGAGGACATGGTACAACAATGACACAACAACACATGATGACAATGATGAGATGTGTGAAGATGATGAGGCAATGACAACACAACCAGGACACATGATGATGACACACGGCTAGGCAACAACAACATGTGTGAAGATGATGACAAGGGCCCAGAACCACCCACAAACAGCAATGAGGCTCACCACTTCCCACCACTGTTTATCCATCCCCCTTCCCTTTTACATCCCCCTTCCCTTCCCTTCAGCATCCCCCTTCTTTTTTACACCCCCCTTCCCTTTATTTAGCACCCCCCTTCTATTTAACATCAAATGTATTAATATAGTTATTAAATACACTTCAGTTATGCTTGTTCAGATTTAAATGTCACTGAAAATTAAGTATTGATAGAAGGGAAAGTCACATGACTTAGATTAAGGAATTCCATTCAAATTCCACTGGGAATCCAAGATGGTAGTTCAAGACAAAAGATCAATCTATTATGTAAGATATCCAAATCTAGCTATATACTACTGTTTGACTATGGCCTCTGGGCATTACCTTCCAATCCTGTATCACAACAACATTCTTATCTCTTTGATTATTTACCTTTTTTTGCCAGGGCCCATTAAGATTACAGTTTCTCAGACAAATTCCTCCAAGGAGATTCATACATTCTTCAGTGTGTAATCCCAGCCTATGATCTCACCACATCCTCACCCAGTCACTCATTAATGTAGCCAGAAACAATCTAAGAACTCCCTTGCAGCTGGATCTGTTCCATCTGGTGAGATCTAACATGCATATTATATTTTGATAAGCTGATCTTACAGGATCTACTTTACCTGGGGCATGGGCCAAGGTTCAGACATGCACATTCCCTCTGCAGATGACCTGGGAAAGACTTGCATACATTTGATGAGAATATGGACTTGGGACAGGGTATTTGTTACTTCTGTGCTTAGCACCACCATCCTTAACTTACTTTCAGATACTTCTCCTGCTCCACCTAATGAGATAACTATGGTTGAACCAAGCAGCTTTGATGATCTATCTGAACAGCCTACTTTAGGGAATCAGCCTAATGCTCCTCAGGACTTGGATTCTGGATCTGTTCTTTTGAAGTAGTTCTGGGGTCATGAACAACCTGTCCATCAAAATTACATTTGATTCAAAGTATATTTGGAATGCATGTATTGCCAAATTACTCATGTGTTTGCATAAAGCTAAAAGGATCTGATTCATTGAAAAGCTGCCCTAGGTTTGGATTTTTCTTCCATTTAATTTTTGCTTGCAGTTCAGATTTTTGATGGTCAAGATAGTGTCCCAGATATTTCTTCCCCTCTGCATTGATTGCACCCATCTCTGTATTGTATCTGTGTCAAAAGTCAGCAAGAAACAATCTGCCAGTATTGGTGAAGCATTTAGAGATGCAGAGTTTGTTCTTATATGTTTATGAAAACCCTCAACATCATTTGTCCCCCTCAGGGTACGATATTAGTTCAACCCATGTTTATCTATTCCAAGATGAACATACATAGGTATGTTTGGTGGATCTGAGACTCAACCTTTCTGAATATCATGGAGGGTGCCTCTTGCCTTTTTTGAAGACTCCTCACTGAATTGTGGCTGTTTTGTAACTGTACAAACTACTGATCCCCAGCAGTCAAACAATTCTTTTACAACCTGATAGAGAATATTCTCAGGGGTGTAGCACCTGATTCTCTTCCAAAGCCATTTAAGGTCAGATTTTCTTTTGGCAGCAAAAGTGGTTCCATTTTTCTCCCCAAAATATGCAATGACCTCTAGTTTATCTCTCTTGTCTTGGATAAACATAGTATCACTGAATGCCCTAGCAAATTGCTTGCTAAGTGTATGTCTCTTTGAAATTGTTCAATTTATTCTATCCATAACATGAAAAACATCATTAAGGGAATTTCCTTTGACTGCTGTCCTTGATTATGAATTGTGGCATCAACAATCTCAGAGATCTCCATGTCAGATTCTGTTTCATAATCAGAATCAGATTGAGAGGCATCAAAATCCATGTGCTCAGTAAGTTGGGGTGGTTTGATCACTCTTGGTAAATCCTTTTCTGCTGGTGGTAAATTTTGACTTGGAGGCAGTGGAGGATTCTCATTTCAAGTTTTCAAAAAGCTCAGATCAACAAGGACTTCAAAGAATTCTCCCCCATTTGAATTTGTTCAAGAGTTTTCTTGTGAATAGTGTTTGCAGGTTCAGTTTACTGAACCAAAAAAAAAGACCAAAACTGAACTTGTTGCAAACTATTTTTCTTGATATAAACACTTGCAGACACTTACATATTCCTAAAACATAGTCTAGACCATACTGAACAGTTCTAGATATGCATCCCATGCCTCATTTCCTTTCTAGAATCTGTAGTCTGTAGCTGCAGGAAAGTACTCAGTATATAAAGAGTATTTTCTTATTTGAAGTAAATGTTTTGGAACTCACCATGTGTGACCACACTGAGGCATGGCATGATAACCATTTAAGCAGCTGCCCTGACATATAGCAGGACATTCAACTTAAAATGCCAGAGTGAAATAGGCATTGAGAAAAAGGAGGGCAAAGATAAGTGGTTATGGCAGTTGAAGCAACAGGCATATTGAACAGTCAATTGTTGAACTGGGCTGACCTCAGTCCCTGGCATCAAATCTGCCAAATGCAGACAGAATGTGAATTCAGGCTCACATAGCCCTAGAAACTATAGAAATCAAGTACTTAGGGGATCTACAATGGACAGTTATCTTCCAGAGGTTATATATGGCGAAATATTTGACAGAAAATTTTAATTTGGATAAGCCCTTGCCTACCCCCCCCCTCCCTACCCCATATTCCAGCAATTGCTGGTGCACATCCCTTGCTACTGTACCAATATGGCCCTGGCAGTGTTACATATCCCTGAACTGATGTACTCTTAGCAACCAACCCCAAGTTACATGTTACATCCTCAAAATAAGCAACCACCCACCTGAAATGAGCCTGCCAGACCCCTGTCAGCACCAAAAACCAGTCAGGGTGTCTGTGTAGAGTTTAAACAAATCTTAAAAAATGGTAAAATTTTTCATAAAAAATCGAATAATCTGCCTCTAAAACACTTATGGCAGGCCTAAATTGAGCTTCCATCAAGGACAAAGTCAAAAATCTGAGGAAGAGGTAAGAAGGTAAATTCCCAGATTGTAAAGAAGAAAAAAAAATAGGAAAAAACTCTACAAAATGGCCAAAATGCCCTTTTTCTGAACAGTCATGGCATTACCAACCAGGCACCTGTTATGTGTTACATTGAGGAAATAAGCAATGCAACAGGGCCTGTGTTATGTGTTATGGTTGGTACCATACATGCCACTACAGTAAATAATATTAGGGCTGTGCACTATATCCATAAGTGACAAGTATTTGCCTGTCTTACAGAGGCTTGGGGACAGTGTTGAATCTGTCTGCCAAGAACTGTTGCACCCATCATACAGATGCTGCATATAAGAATAATATTTTCCCATTATCAGTCAACAATCAACTTCCAAAAAATCCCTAGCTGTGTGATGCTTTGTCAAGGCAATCACAGAGTCCAGATTGAGCCCAAAACATCCAATCAGTGAAGATTGATTAAAATTCAAATCCTTTGTCTTACCAATGATCTCACAAAGTCTAGAAATGATTTTCAAAAACCTTCAAAAAGGAACTCAACCTTCATCCATATGTTTCAAACACCCCTTTGGGTTTATGGAACCTCTCAAAGGCGAGAAAAAGCTAATATAGAGAAAAATATTTTGGATAGTCAGGTGAACAGTCATTAAAGTGGTTTATAAAATATTTAAGAATGACCACTAGTTTTGAAATGACCTCATCATTTCAAAAAATATTTAATGTTTTCTACTCTTTTGGGCACCAGTTGATACTTTATTTGTTTTCTCAGCCAAAAGTTATCCAAAATTCACAGATATTGGGTCATTTTTAAGGGGTAAATTAAGGCTGCAAAGGTACCAGTTCAGACTGGTCTTCTATTTTTTTTTTTTTCAACTTTAGGGCTGGACTTCAAGTCACTTTTGCAAAAATAAGCCAATTTGTAAAATAAAATTTTCTTAAAGCTGCTACATATTTCCTACCTTCATGCAAAATTTAGAAAAGATTTAAAAGGTTCTGAATACAGTGTATCTCTGTCAAAATGAGGTGTTTTGCAGATTTAGCCAAAAACTACCCCACTGAATGGTACACCTGTTTTTCAAGTATTATGCAATAAAAACACATTCAAATCTTCTGAAACTTAAAGGATGCATAGGGTTTGAATTATTACAGCTTTGTGTGCAATTTTTATAACAAGAAATTATTTCATTGAATTTAAATTTAGTTTTTAAGAATTTGCTGTATCATTCAATGGTGAATGATTGTGCTTTTGAGGTAATTCCTGGAATGTTTGGCTGATTTGGGGTATTAATATGCAGTGTAGGAGGAACTGGTAAATTTTTTGAGACTACTGATGTATCTAAATAGAGGCTGTGGCAAGAGAGGAAGTCAAATATTATTTATCAATTATACTTCTAGCTTGAGGAACATCTAACTGCATACTATGCAATCTGGCAGACAAATGTTATAGATCTTGCAACACAATCCCAGACTAGATCTCAATGCAAAGGAGTTGAAGCTCAAATTCATAACCCTGAAAGAAATACAGCTTCACAGACATATCATACAATAACTCTACCAGTGGCCCAGCCCCCAAC
>Ga0307507_10006176_pt1 | contig 18695 bp, 18 predicted proteins | sample 7_EM_MG_FD_207223 | JGI IMG/M metagenome (GOLD analysis project Ga0307507, IMG submission 207223) | Populus trichocarpa ectomycorrhiza microbial communities from riparian zone in the Pacific Northwest, United States - 7_EM | ecosystem: Host-associated > Plants > Roots > Unclassified | place... | reverse complement strand
AGCTGCCGATCGTCCGCGACCACACCTGGCTGAAGTAGCAGCCGGACGCCCGTCGTGACCGGGGTGCCACCGTCAACTGGCGGTGGTACCCCGGTTGTTCGTGTGCCGTCGCCCCGCGGATCGTCCACGGCTGGAAGCCGACCTCGGAGACGCGGTGTCCGTAGGGGTGGTTCCTCACGACTGACGCCCACTTCGTCGGGGCGCCCAGCGGTCGACGTACGCGACCGGGCGGGTACCGGAGTCGGGTGTCAGGCTTGGGCCGGCTGGTCGACGGGGACGAGCAGGAGCCCGGTGACCAGGTCGGGGTGGATGCGGACCGCGTAGTCCATCGGCTGCCGTACCCAGGGGCGCAACAGCTCCTGATACCGGGCCAGTTCGAGGGTGTTGGTGACCAGGTGGGCGTATCCCGTGACCACCACGCTCCAGCCGAGGTGCGTGTCGGGGTCGATGGCGTCGGCCTCGTAGGCCACCACGACTCCCGGGCCGTCGGCCTGGAGGGTGCGCGAGGTCAGCGCCGCGCCCTCGTGTGTGCGGATGACGATGTGCCCGTCGTCCACGATGTGGTTCACCGGGCGGATGGTCGGCAGCGCCTGCCGGGTGAAGGCGATCCTCCCCATCGGCACGCTGCCCAGCAGCCGCAGCGCCTCCGCGCCGTCGATCTCGACGGTCCGGCGCGGCGGCTCTGCGGCGACCGGCTGCTCTCGGTCCGGGGCCTCGGGAGGCCGCCCAACGGGTTGTTCGCTCACTGCTCGATGCCTCCGGCCTGCGGCCCACCGGAGCATCCGGCTGGCGGCCGATGGGTGGGGCGTCTGGGGCTGATCAGGCCATTTGATCCGCTCCGGTGCTGGTCGGGCTAGGGCCGTTCGGCCCTGTGACGTGTCCGATCGGCCTTTGCCCCGGAGTCTGCCGTGCGGGCGGCGGGCCGATGTCGACGCGATGGGTGAGACCGTTGACCATCCCGGCGACGCCCTCCAGCCGCCACACCGCCCGGATCGCCTTCGGGACGTCGCTGCGGAGCCCACCGGCCCGGTCGGGGAGACCAAGCCGTGGCGGACGAGGACGGTGCCGGTGTCGGACCGAAAGCGCCGATCAGGACGTCGTCGATCACCTCCGGCGGATGTCCCCGTCGGTGCGGAGGAAGACCCGCAGCACGTCACGGCGGGTGGCGATGCCGATCAGGCGGTCCTCCTCGTCCACCACGGGCAGCCGCTCGATGCCACGGCGTTCCATCACCCGCGCCGCGTCCGGGACGTGCTGCTCCGGGTGAATGGTGACCAGATCGGTCCCGGAGATCACCCCCAGCACCTTGTCGTGGTGGTCGACGACGGGCACCCCACTGATTCGGTGCGGCTCCAGCAGCCGGACCACTTCCCTGAACGGTGTCATGGGATGCACCCGGACGACGTCACCGGTCATTACCTCACCGACAGTGTGGGTTTTTCACCGCACTTTCCTGCTTCACCTGCGCCGGAGGGGAACGGCCGTCCAACTGCCGTGCCGGGGGCGGCCGTTCCCCTCATGCCGGGCGACGGTGTCGTCGCCCGGAGCATGCCTCACGGATCCTGTCGACCGTCCGCCGGGCCGCCGCGCCACGGGGGCGGGGTGGCCGACCTGCGGGCCGTGTCCTCGCGGTGCACGACCCGGTCCAGGCGGGTACGCAGCCGGTCCTGCAGCCGGTCCGCGAGCTCGTGCGCGCTCGCTTCCCGCGCGTGCACGACGAGAAGATCGCTCCCCACCCGGATCTCGGCCCCGGCCGACCAGGGCTGCTCGCCGTGATGCGCCGCGGCCCTGGCGATCCGCACCTCGCCACCGACGGGAGCGAGCCCCGGGCGGTCGAGGACCGCGCCCAGCTTGGCCCGCAGGTAGGTGAGTGCTTCCTCGTCCACGTCCCCCTCGGTCCGTACCTGTACGGCGGCGGGCGAAGGGGTGTGACCGGCGGTGTCCTTGAGCGTCATCTGCTCCACTCCTTTGATCGTTCGTCAGCAGTTCCAGACTGGCCCTGGCGCCGGGGGCACACCCAGGGCCGCCCGGCCCTGTGTTCGGGCCGGTGGGCCCCGTTTCCGTGTCGTAGAACTGCCGGGCCGAGCCCGGCGCGGAACGTCGTGTTCAGCCGGCCGCCGCCACTCGGGCCGGGGACTGCCCGGAGGGGAGGGCCGCTGATCAAGTTTTCTGTCCAGGGACGTCTTTCCCGTGGCGTGATCCCATGTGCACACCGGCTCAGGGCGGATACCGTGGCACATGACCGGGCGATAAGCCGGTGGATGTGCGTGGGGGATCTGGAGGATCACCGGTGGGAAGCGCTGAGGAGTCCCGGGTGGCCCGGGTCCGGCTGCCGCAGCTGAAGATGGACGAACTGCTGGAGGAGCTGCAGGCCCGTCTGGACACGGCCCGGGGTACGCGTGACCGTGTGCACAGTCTGCTGGAGGCGGTGCTGTCGGTCGGCCGGGAGCTGAACCTGGAGCAGGCCCTGTACAGCATCGTGGAGGCGGCGGCCGTTCTGGTGGACGCGGAGTACGCCGCGCTGGGTGTGATCACCCCGGACGGCAAGGCGCTGTCGGCCTTCCACACGGTCGGTGTCACCGAGGAGCAGATCGCCGAGATCGGCCCCTATCCGCAGGGCCACGGCATCCTGGGCGAACTGATCCGGCACCCGGAGCCGCTGCGGCTCGCGAAGATCTCCCAGCACCCCGCCTCGTACGGTTTCCCGGCCCACCATCCGCCGATGAACAGCTTTCTCGGTGTCCCGATCCGGGTGCGCGAGCAGGTCTTCGGCAACCTGTACCTGACCGAGAAGCGCGGCGGTGTGCAGTTCGACGAGGACGACGAGTCGGTGCTGTCGACGCTGGCCGTGGCAGCCGGTGTCGCGATCGACAACGCCCGCTTGTACGAGGAGTCCCGGCTGCGCGAGCGCTGGCTCCAGGCCAACGCGGAGATCACCCACAGCCTGATGTCCAGCGGTGCGCGTACCGATGTCCTGGCTCTGATCGCGGAGCGGGCCGGTGAGATCACGGGCTGCGCCCTCGCGGTGGTGGCGCTGCCGATGGAGGGCACCGGATCGCTCGCCGTGGAGATCGCCGTAGGGATGGACTCGGAGGCACACCAGGGGCTCGTGCTGTCCATGGACCGCAGCCTGATGGGGCTGGCCTTCTCCCGCGCCGCCCCCGTCACCAGCGCCGACGTCGGCAACGACGGTCGTATCTCGCTGGATCCACCGCGTTTCGGGGGACTCGGTCCCGCTGTGGCCGTGCCCATCGGCACGGCAGAGGCGGGTGTGCGCGGCGTCGTCCTGTTGGCGCGGGAGGCCGGGCGGCAGCCCTTCTCGCCGACGGAGACCGAGACCCTCCAGGACTTCGCCGCCCAGGCGGCCGTCGCGATGGAACTGGCCGACCACCGACGGGACGCGGCGGAGATCGCGGTTCTCCAGGACCGCGACCGCATCGCCCGCGACCTGCACGACCTGGCCATCCAACGGTTGTTCGCCACCGGCATGACCCTGCAGAGCGCCGGCCGCTTCATCGAGCACGAGGAGGCCGCCGAACGCGTGGTGCGGGCGGTGGACGACCTGGACGAGACGATCAAGATCATCAGGTCGACGATCTTCGGCCTGCGGGCGCGTGACGGCGGCGCCGGGACGGGACTGCGGGCTCGTGTCGTGCGCGCGGTCGGCGAGGCCTCTCCCGTCCTCGGCTTCGCGCCCAGCGTCCGTATGGAGGGACTGGTCGACACCGACGTGCCGCGGGAGATCGCCGACCATGTGATCGCCGTGCTCTCCGAGGCGCTGACCAACATCGCCCGGCACGCGCACGCCGGCCGCGCCGATGTCGCCCTGGTGACCGACGGCCACGAGGTGCGCCTGACGATCACCGACAACGGCGTGGGCATCCCGGCCGAAGGCCGACGCAGCGGGCTGCGGAACATGGAGGAGCGGGCTCAGCAGCTCGGCGGAGAACTGAACTGGACCACTCCGGAGGGCGGCGGCACCACGCTCGTGTGGAGGGTACCGGTGACCGAGAGGTAGGCACCTGGCGCGCCGGTGACCGCCGAGTGCTCTCTCCGTCGGTCAGCCCCCGTGCGGGCCCGAGGGACCCAGTCGCCGGGGCCGTTCGGCCTCTGCAACCAGGCTCGGTATACGGCTGAGGTGGGGGTGACGGATCCGGAGAGGGTACCTGGGAGGTGCGATGGAAGCTCCCGTCATCACCTCGGTTCACGCTCTGCGCACGGCACACGAGCAGTTCGTGACCATGCCCGGAGCATCGCCGCGAGTACGAGACCTGGTCGCCGACTCGTGGCGACGCTGCGTGATGCGGGGCGTGCCCCCTGACGGCAGCCGCCTGCCGCCGCTGCGCGCGACCGCCGCGGAACTGACCGCGTACCGGCGCGCCCATCCACTGGCCGCGGCCCTGCCGCTGTTCCGGGAACTGCTGGGGGACCGTGCCGCCGACGACGGACACGTCTTCGCGGTCGCCGACACCGACGGCACCTTGCTGTGGGTCGAGGGCGACGCCGCGACGATCGAACGCGGCGAGCGGATGCACTTCGCCGAGGGGGCCGTGTGGTCCGAGGCACGCGCAGGGACCAACGCCCCTGGCACCGCACTGGAGTTGGGGCGCCCGGTGCAGATCGTGACCGGTGAGCACTACAGCTCCGCCGTGCACGCCTGGTCGTGCGCCGCCGCCCCGGTACGCGACCCGGCCACGGGACAGGTCCTCGGCGTGATCGACCTCTCCGGCGGCGCCACCATCGCCACACCTCCCGCCCTGGCCGCCGTACGAGGAGCGGCCCTCGCCGCCGAGGCGCACCTCGCCCGGACGATGGCCGTGCCCACGACGGTGCCTGTTCCCGTCGGACGCGGTGACGGCGTACGGCTGAGTGTGCTGGGCCGGGACTGCGCCCTGCTGGAGCACGGCGGGCGCGTCCTGCGGCTGAGCCCCCGGCACAGCGAGATCGTGCTGGCGCTCGCCCTGGCCGGCCATGGAGTACCGGGCGACCGGCTCGCCGTGGAGCTGTCGGACCGCGAGGTACCGCCCTCCACGCTGCGGGCCGAGATGACCCGGCTGCGTGCCGTACTCGGCCCCACGCTGCTCGGTTCCCGGCCGTACGCACTGCTGTGCCCGGTGCGGACCGACCTCGGCGAGGTCTCCGGCCTCCTCGCCGAGGGGCGGGTGGCGCAGGCCCTCGCGCGTTACCCCGGTCCACCGCTGCCGCGCTCCGACGCGCCGGTCGTGGTGGAGCAACGGCGGTGCCTGGAGCAGCAGTTGCGCGGTGCCGTGCTCGGCAGCGGCGACGCCGGGCTGTTGCGCCGCTGGGTCGCCGCGGAGTGGGGAACCGACGACATCCCCGCATGGTCGGCGCTCGCTCGCACCCTGCCGGACGGATCGCCGCAGCGCGCCGCGGCGGCGGCCAGGGCCCGCGGCCTGGACTTCGCGCAGGCCCTTCCGGCGCAGGTCGTACGGCATGCAGCGGTGTTGCAGCGTTCGCGTTCCTAGCGTGGTGAGCATCACCACGATCGTGGTGATGAGAAACCCGAGGACAAGGGGACGGTCATGAAGTACCAGCCTCCGGGCACGCCGGGCAGTCCGGTCGACGTCGCGCCCCGCTACGAGAACTTCATCGGCGGCAAGTGGCAGGCACCCACCACGGGCCAGTACTCGCCCAATCTCTGCCCCGCCACCGCCAAGCCGATCTGCGAGGTCCCGAAGTCCGGACCCGAGGACATCGAACTCGCCCTGGACGCCGCGCACTCCGCCCAGCCCAAGTGGGGCGAGGCGTCCACCGCGCAGCGGGCCGCCGCTCTCAACGCGGTCGCCGACGCCATCGACGCCCACCGCGAGGAACTGGCGATCGCCGAGAGCTGGGAGAACGGCAAGCCGGTCCGCGAGACCCTCGCGGCCGACATCCCGCTCGCGGCCGACCACTTCCGCTACTTCGCGGCCGCGATCCGCTCCGAGGAGAGCTCGATCACCGAGATCGACAAGGACCTGATCTCCTACCACTTCCACGAGCCGCTGGGCGTGGTCGGCCAGATTATCCCGTTCAACTTCCCGCTGCTGATGGCCGCGTGGAAGCTGGCCCCGGCGCTCGCCGCCGGCAACGCCACGGTGCTCAAGCCCGCCTCCCCGACCCCGTGGTCCATCCTCAAGCTGATGGAGGTCATCGGCGACCACCTGCCGCCCGGCGTCCTCAACGTCGTCAACGGCCCCGGCGCCGAGATCGGCAAGGCCCTCGCCACCAACAAGCGCATCGCCAAGGTCGCCTTCACCGGCGAGACCACCACCGGCCGCCTGATCATGCAGTACGCGGCCCAGAACATCATCCCGGTCACCCTGGAGCTGGGCGGCAAGTCGCCGAACATCTTCTTCAACGACGTGGCCGCCCACGACGACGACTTCCTCGACAAGGCCGTCGAAGGACTCGTCCTGTACGCGTTCAACAAGGGCGAGGTCTGCACCGCACCCTCGCGCGCACTCGTCCAGGAGGACATCTACGAGGAGTTCATGGGCCGTTGCCTGGAGCGCATCCGCGCCATCAGGCAGGGCGACCCGCTCGACACCGCGACCATGATCGGCCCGCAGGTCTCCAAGCAGCAGATCGAGAAGATCGCCTCGTACGTCGAGATCGGTCTGAAGGAGGGCGCGGAACTGCTCGTCGGCGGCCACCGGCCCACCATGGAAGGGGAGTTCGCGAACGGCTACTTCTACGAGCCGACCGTCCTCAAGGGCCACAACAAGATGCGCGTCTTCCAGGAGGAGATCTTCGGACCCGTCCTCGCCGTCACCACCTTCAAGGACGAGGCCGAGGCCCTGGAGATCGCCAACGACACGCTCTACGGCCTCGGGGCCGGCGTGTGGAGCCGCGACACCGGCCGCACCTACCGGATGGGCCGCGCCATCAAGGCCGGCCGCGTCTGGACGAACTGCTACCACCAGTACCCCGCGGGTGCCGCGTTCGGTGGCTACAAGGTCTCCGGCATCGGCCGCGAGACGCACAAGATGATGCTCGACCACTACAGCCAGACCAAGAACCTCCTGGTCAGCTACAGCGACAAGCCGCTCGGGCTGTTCTAGAGGAGTGCAGCGACATGCCCGGAACAGTGGAGTACGGCACCGTCGGGCGCGTCACCGCAACGCGTGCGGCGCGCAAGGCCATCGCGGCCCTGCGCGCCGCCCACGGCAGCCCCGTGATGTTCGTCCAGTCGGGCGGCTGCTGCGACGGCAGCGACCCGATGTGCTTCCCGGGCGGCGAATTCGCCCTGGGAGACGGCGACATGCTCGTCGGCGTGGTGGAGGGCTGCACCTTCCACGTGAACGCGGACCAGTACGAAGCGCACGGCCGCCCCTTCTACGTCCTGGACGTGGAACCGGGCACACCGGGCGGCTTCTCCCTCGCAGCCGGAGACGGGCTGCATTTCGTGACCCGGGTCAAGGCGCCCCGGTGCGGAACCACTTGAGGAGCAGATCATGAAGGCGGCAGTCGTCACCGACTTCGGGAAGCCACTGGAGATCCAGGACCTTCCCGTCCCCGAGCCCGGCCCCGGCCAGGTGCTCGTGAAGATGGAGGCCTCCGGCCTCTGCCACACCGACATCCACGCGGCCCACGGCGACTGGCCGGTCAAGCCGCAGCCGCCCTTCGTCCCCGGCCACGAGGGCGTCGGCCCCGTACAGGCCGTGGGCGCGGGCGTCTCCGCCGACCTGATCGGCAAGCGGGTCGCCGTCCCGTGGCTCGGCTCGTCCTGCGGCACCTGCCGCTACTGCGTCTCCGGCTGGGAGACCCTCTGCGAGAGCCAGGTCAACTCCGGCTACTCCGTGGACGGTTGCTACGCCGAGTACGCCGTCGCCAGTGCCGGCGCGATCGTCCGGGTCCCCGACGGCGTGTCGTCCTTCGACGCGGCACCGCTGACCTGCGCGGGCGTCACCACGTACAAGGCCATCAAGGTGGCCCGGGTGACCCCGGCCGAGCGGGTCGCCGTCTTCGGCGTCGGCGGCCTCGGCCACCTGGCGGTGCAGTACGCGCGCCTGGTCGGCGGTTTCGTGACCGCCGTCGACCTCGAACCCGACAAGCTGGGCCTCGCCCACCAACTCGGCGCCGACCTGACCGTCAACGCCCGTACGCACGACCCGGTCGAGGAGATCAAGAAGGCCGGCGGAGCGGACGTGGCCGTCGTGCTGGCCGCCGCGCCAAAGGCGTTCGAGCAGGCGTACCGGTCGCTCAACCGCGGCGGACGACTCGTCATGGTCGCCCTGCCCGCCGACAACGCGTCGATCAACGTGCCCATCTTCGAGACCGTGCTCGGCGGTATCTCCGTCATCGGCTCCATCGTCGGCACCCGTCAGGACCTGTCCGAGGTGTTCGCGCTGCACGCGGCCGGCCGCACCAAGGTCATCGCCGAACCGCGGCGCCTGGACCAGGTCAACGACTCCTTCGACGAGGTCCTCGGCGGACGGGCCGAAGCACGGCTCGTCTTTGAATTCTGACCCCGGCAACCCCGGGGCCACAGGGAGAGGCAGCAGATCATGGGAACCGTCACCGTAGGAGCCGTGAGGGAAAGGGCGCCGGGCGAACGCCGCGTCGCCCTCGTCCCCGAGGCCGTAACTCTCCTGCGCCGAGCGGGAGTCGACGTCCTCGTCGAGGCCGGTGCCGGGTCCGGCGCCTGGTTCGCCGACGCCGACTACACCGAGGCCGGCGCGACCGTCGTGTCCCCGGAGGAGCTGTACGCCCGCGCGGACGCCGTGCTGTGCGTCGGCCCGCCCGACCCGGAGAGCGCCGAGGCGCTGCGCACCGGGCAGACCCTGATCGGCCTGCTCGAACCGCTCCGCCACCCCGCCCTCGTCGACGAACTGACCGGTCGCGGGGTCCGCACGGTGAGCCTCGATCTGCTGCCCCGCACTCTCAGCCGCGCCCAGTCCATGGACGCGCTGACCTCCCAGGCCAACGTCGCCGGCTACAAGGCCGCGGTCCTCGCCGCCGACTCCTACGACCGGTTCTACCCGATGCTGACCACCGCCGCGGGCACCATGCGCCCGGCGCAGGTCCTCGTCCTCGGCGCCGGAGTGGCCGGGCTGCAGGCCATCGCCACCGCCCGCCGCCTCGGCGCCGTCGTCTCGGCGTACGACGTACGCCCCGCATCCCGAGGGGAGGTGGAGTCGCTGGGCGCCCGGTTCCTCGACATACAGACCTCCCAGGCACCGGAACCGGGCGCCGAACAGACCGGCTACGCAAGGGAGTTGACCGAAGAAGAACAGCAGGCTCAGCGAGCCGCGCTGAACGAGCACATCGCCCGCTCCGACATCGTCATCACCACCGCCCAAGTGCCCGGCCGCAAACCGCCGTTGCTCGTGACCGCCGAGGTCGTCGGGCGCATGAAGTCCGGCTCGGTCGTCGTCGACCTGGCGGCGAGCGAGTTCGGCGGCAACGTCGAGGGCACCGAGGCCGACAAGACCACCGTCCTCGACAACGGCGTCACCCTGATCGGCGCCGGCCGCCTGCCGTCCGCCATGGCGACCGCCGCGTCCACCGCCTACGCCCGCAACCTCGTCGCCCTCCTGCGCCACCTCGCGCCCGACGGCGAACTCGTCCTCGACCCGACCGACGAGATCACGGCCGCCCTGACGGGCGGAGCGTCCCAGACAGGAGGTGCATCCTCATGAACAACCTCGACCTCCTCACCGCGATCACCGTCTTCGTGCTGAGCGTCCTGGTCGGCATCGAGGTCATCAGCAAGGTCCCGGCGACCCTGCACACACCGTTGATGTCCGGCTCCAACTCGGTGCACGGCATCGTCGTCATCGGCGCGATGCTGATCGCGGCCGGGTCGCACACGTGGCTCGGCTACGTCCTGGCCTTCGTGGCCATGGTGTTCGGCGCCATGAACGTGGTCGGCGGCTACGTCGTCACCGACCGGATGCTGGAGATGTTCAAGGCCCGGCCCACCGCCGAGAACAACGAGAAGGCGGAGGTGTGACCGCCATGGACACCGTCTCCAACGCCGTCCACTACGTCTTCCTGGCCGCGGCCGCCTGCTTCGTGATCGGCCTGCACCTCATGAACCATCCGCGCACGGCTCGCCGCGGCAACACGCTCTCCGCCGGGGCCATGGCCGTCGCGATCGGCGGCACGGTGTGGCTCGTCGTCCACGAGAGCCGGATCACCAGTACCGGCTGGCTCGTCCTGGTCAGCGGCGGTCTCGTCGGCGCCTCGCTCGGCCTCTGGGCCGCGCGCGAGGTCAAGATGACCGACATGCCGCAACTGGTCAGCATCTTCAACGCCGTTGGTGGTGGCGCCGCCGCCGTCATCGCGGTCAACGACCTGCTCCAGGCCGACCACCCGGCCGCACTCGGCGCACGCGTCTCACTGCCGGGCGCGCTGAGCATCGTCATCGGCGCGGTCACCTTCTCCGGCTCGCTCGTCGCGGCGGGCAAGCTGCAGGGTCTCGTGTCCGGCTCACCGGTGGTGTTCCCGGGGGCACGCCTGCTCAACGTGCTGCTCCCGGCGTCCTTCGCCGTCGGCACCGTCTGGCTGGTGCTGGCCCCGGACTCCTCAACTGCCCTGTGCGGACTGGTCGTTGTCGCCCTGCTGTTCGGCGTGACGATGGTGCTGCCCATCGGCGGCGCCGACATGCCGGTGGTCATCGCCCTGCTGAACGCCTTCACGGGGTCGGCGGTCGCGATGGCGGGCTTCGTCCTCAACGAGACCGCGCTGATCATCGCGGGCATGCTCGTCAGCTCCTCGGGCGGTATCCTCACCAAGCTGATGGCCGACGCCATGAACCGCTCCATCATGAACATCGTGATCGGCGGCTTCGGCACCGGCGACAGCGCCCCGGCGGCGGTCGGCGCGGACGGAGCACCCGCGCAGGTGCGCGCGATCTCCGTCGACGACGTGGCGATCCAGCTCGCCTACGCGCGCAAGGTCATCTTCGTCCCCGGGTACGGTCTCGCCGCCGCCCAGGCACAGCACGAACTCGGCGACCTGGCCAAGCTGTTGACCGAGCACGGCGTCGACGTCAGCTACGCCGTCCACCCGGTGGCCGGCCGCATGCCGGGACACATGAACGTGCTCCTGGCCGAGGCCAACGTGCCGTACACGCAGCTCAAGGAGATGGACGAGGTCAACCCCGAATTCCCGCAGGCCGACGTGGCGTTGGTGATCGGCGCCAACGACGTGACCAACCCGATCGCCCGCCGCCCCGGCAACGCGATCTCCGGTATGCCGATCCTCGACGTCGACAAGGCGAAGAGCGTGGTCGTCATCAAGCGCTCGATGGGGCACGGCTACGCGGGCGTCGACAACGAGCTGTACACCGACCCGAAGACCGGCATGTTCTTCACCGACGCGAAGAAGGGACTGACCGAACTGAAGGCGGCCGTCGGCGAGTTCGTCGGCTGACGCACATGACGGACGTGGCCCCCGCGCCGGGAAGGCGCGGGGGCCACGTCATGGCCGGTGCTCGTTCACTCCTCCGGCACCATCTCGATCGACCCGCTCGGGCACTCGGCCACGCACAGCCCGCAGCCCTTGCAGTAGTCGAGGTCGATGGTGAACCCCTTGCCGGGACCGAGCTTGGTGATCGCGTTGTCCGGGCAGACGCCGTAGCAGTTGTCGCACTCGAAGCAGTTCCCGCACGACATGCACCGCCGGGCCTCGAACAGTGCCGTGGACTCGTCGAGGCCCTGCACCACCTCGTCGAACGTCGAGACGCGCCGGGCCAGTTCGAGCCGTGGCCGCATGGAGGCGGGCGCGTCCGCGTAGTACCAGGTGTTGAGGTTCTCGAAGTCGGCCGGGGCGTGCTTGGTGCCCGGGTCGTACGAAGCCCCGCGCAGATACGCGTCGATGTGCCGTGCCGCCTTCTTGCCGTGGCCTACGGCGACCGTGACCGTGCGGTCGGCGGGCACCATGTCGCCGCCGGCGAAGACGCCCTGATGACCCGTCATCAGTCCGTCGGCGACGTGGACCATGCCGTGGTCGACCGCCAGATCGGGCACGTTCTTCAGCAGGGAGAGGTCGGAGTCCTGGCCGAGGGCGAGGACCACCGTGTCGGCCTCCAGCTCCTCGAACTCGCCCGTGGGCTGCGGGAATCCGGTCTCGTCGAGCTCCATCCGCTCGATGGTGAGCCGGTTCTCGTCGGCGTGCTTGATGGTGGAGAGCCACTTCATCCGCACGCCCTCCTCCAGGGCCTCCTCGACCTCGATGTCATGAGCCGGCATCCGGTCCCGGGTGCGCCGGTAGACCACCACGGCGTCGGTCGCGCCCAGCCTGCGGGCGGTACGTGCCGCGTCCATGGCCGTGTTGCCACCGCCGTAGACCGCGACCCGCCGCCCCAGCAGGGGTGGGCCCTCGCCCTCCATGCTGCCGAGGAGTGCCACCGCGTCGAGGATCTTCGCGCTGTCACCGGCCGGGATGTAGGTGCGTCGGCCGATGCCCGCGCCCACGGCCAGGAACACCGCGTCGAAGCCCTCGTCGCGCTGGGCGGCGAGCACGTCGTCGACCCGGGTGTCCAGTTCGAGCGTGACGCCCAGTGCGACGATGCGGGCGATCTCCGCGTCCAGGACCTCGCGGGGCAGCCGGTAGCGGGGGATGCCGTAGCGCATCATCCCGCCGGGCTGTTCCTGCGCCTCACGGATCGTCACCTCGTGGCCCAGCAGCCGTAGATGGTAGGCGGCCGACAGCCCGGCGGGACCGGAGCCGACGACCAGGACGCGCTTGCCCGATGTCGCCGAGGGGGCCTCGACGGTCCAGCCGCGCCTGATCGCCTCGTCGCCGAGGAACCGCTCGACGGAGTTGATGCCCACGGCGTTGTCGACCTGGACGCGGTTGCAGGCTGTCTCACAGGGGTGGTAGCAGACCCGGCCCATGACGGCGGGCAGCGGGTTGTCCCGCATCAACTGCCGCCAGGCGGACTCGTAGTCGCCGCTCTCCGCGTGGAACAGCCACTGCTGGATGTTCTCGCCGGCCGGGCACGCCTGGTTGCACGGCGGCAGCCGGTCGACGTACTGGGGACGCTCGGTCCGCCAGGCACCGGTGTGGTTCGCCAGGCTGGACCCCACGTCCAGGGTGATCGCGAACGGTTTGTCCTTCACGGCACTGCCTCCTCGGCGAGCAGCCCGAAGCGGGCGATGTTGCGGTCGGCGGTCCGCTGCAGGCGGTCGATGACGTCGGTGCGCACCTCGGGCTTGAACAGGTGCGCGTACCGCTTCTGCGGGCGCAGGTACTCCTCGACGGAGACCCGCCGACGTATCGGCGTGACATCGGTGACCTCGCCGTCCACGGCCTCGAACACCGGGAACAGACCGCTCTGTTCGGCGAGCCGCGCGATGCGCACGGTGTCGCCGGACGCCGTGCCCCAGCCCAGCGGACAGGGCACCAGCACATGCAGATAGCGGGCGCCGCGCATGCCCATCGCCCGGTGCACCTTGGCCTCCAGGTCGCGCAGGCCGGCCACGGTCGCGGTGGCGACATAGGGGATCTCGTGCGCCATCGCGATCAGCGGCAGGTTCTTGCCCTGCCCGAAGGGGGCGCCCGGCTCCTCGCCGACCGCCTGGGTGGTCGCCGTGCGCGCGGCCGGGGGAGTGGCCCCCGAGCGCTGCACGCCGGTGTTCATGTAGGCCTCGTTGTCGTAACAGACGTACAGGACGTCGTCGTTGCGCTCGAACATGCCCGACAGGCAGCCGAGCCCGATGTCGACCGTGCCGCCGTCTCCGCCCTGCCCGACCACCCGGATGTCGGTACGGCCCTTGGCGCGCAGCGCGGCGGCCACGCCCGCGGCGACCGCGGGTGCGTTGCCGAACAGCGAGTGCAGCCAGGGCAGTTGCCACGACGTCTCGGGGTAGGGCGTGGAGAAGACCTCCAGGCAGCCGGTCGCGTTGACCGCGATGACCTTGCCGCCGGCCGCCCGTTGGGCCGCGTCCAGGATGTAGCGGGCGCCGAGCGCCTCGCCGCAGCCCTGGCAGGCGCGGTGGCCGCAGGTCAGCGCGTTGGCGCGGTCCGGGTCGGCCTGGTCGGACTGCAACTCGGGCCCCAGCAGCCGGTTTCCGGCGGCGAAGCTGCCCACCTGGTAGAACTTGACCTGTGGTGCGGCGCTCATCGGTTGCTCCCCACATCGCGCAGGATGTTCTCCGCGGACGGGCCCGACCGCCTGGTCTGTGCCATCCGCGCCAACTCCCGCTCCACCAACTCGGTGTTGAGGTCCAGGAAGGTCAGCTGCTCCAGACGTCCGGCGATCGCGTCGTCGAACAGCCGGTGCAGCGACTCCTTGGTGATCGGCCGTCCGCCCAGCCCCGCGACCACGGTGTGGCCGTCGAGCTGGATCCCGGACAGCGCGGTCCGTACGTTCGCCGAGACGATCCCGCCGATGCCGACCGCCAACGCCCGCTCCAGCACGACCACTTGGCGGGCCTTGCCGAGCACCGTGCGTACCGCGTCCAGCGGGAACGGACGGAACGACGTGATCGCCATCGCCCCGATCCGCACCCCGCGGTCCCGCATCTCGTCCACGACGTCGCACACGGTGCCGAACACCGAGCCCAGCGCCACGACGATCGACTCGGCGTCCTCGCAGCGGTACGGATGGACCAGCCCGCCGGAGGTGCGGCCGAACACCGCCCGGAACTCCTCGGCGACCCGCGGGATCGTCTCCAGCGCCTGCATCTGCTTGGCGTGCGCCAGATAACGCACCTCGGTGAAGGCCTCCGGGCCGACCATCGCGCCGATCGACACGGGCTCGTCCGGGTCCAGGACCTGGCGCGGCTCGTACGGCGGCAGGAACGCGTCGACCTGTGCCTGCTCCGGCACCTCGATCCGCTCCCAGGCGTGCGTGAGGACGAAGCCGTCCATGCACACCATGACCGGCAGTGACAGTTCCTCGGCCAGTTTGAACGCCTGCGGGTGCAGGTCGGCGGCCTCCTGGTTGTCGCGCGCGTACAGCTGGATCCAGCCGGAGTCGCGCTGCGACATGCTGTCGCTGTGGTCGTTCCAGATGTTGATCGGCGCGCCGATCGCCCGGTTGGCGACCGTCATCACGATCGGCAGGCCGAGCCCGGAGGCGTTGTACAGGGCCTCGACCATGTACAGGAGGCCCTGGCTGGCGGTCGCCGTGTAGGTGCGGGCGCCGGCCGCCGAGGCTCCGATGCACATGGACATCGCGGCGAACTCGGACTCGACATTGACGTACTCGCAGGGCTTCAGCGCGCCGGACTTCACCAGGCGGCTGAGTTCCTCGACGATGTGCGTCTGCGGCGAGATCGGGTAGGCCGCGATCACCTCGGGCCGGCAGTACGCGACGGTCTCGGCGACCGCGCGAGAGCCCTCAGTCTGCTTGAGCATGGGCTTGCTCCTCCCGCTGGGCGGTGCTGACGTGGTCGTAGGCCTCCCGGGCGGCGGCCGCGTTCGCGGCTCCCAGCTCGCCGGGGAAGCGTTCCTGGACTGCGGCGCTGAGCGAATCGATCGACACGCACCCGGTGAGGGCGGCCAGCCCGCCCAGCAGGACGGCGTTCGGTACCGGCCGCCCGAAGTGCCGCAGCGCGAGTGCCGTGGCGGGGACGGTCAGGGCGCGGCCCGGTGTGATGACGTCGGCGAGACCCAGGTCCCCTATCGGAAGTGGCGAGTTGATCAGCACACTCCCGCCGGGGCACAGTCCCTCGAAGACACTCACCTGGTGCAGCAGCGTCGCGTCCTGGATCACCAGCGCGTCGGGCCGCATGACGGGCTCGCGCACCCGGATGGGCCGGTCGTCGATCCGGCAGAACGCCATGACCGGCGCCCCCGTCCGCTCTGACCCGAAGCTCGGGAAGGCCTGCGCGTGGCGGCCCTCCAGAAATGCGGCCACCGACAACAACTCCGCAGCCGTGACGGCACCCTGACCGCCGCGGCCGTGGATGCGTACCTGGAACATGTCGTACTCCCTCCGGACGGCCTTTCCTCTGTCGTATCCCGGGGACGGGCGGACTCCTCAGGGGCCGAACGTCCCTGTACAGGGGCCGAGGAGCACGGAGATGCCGTCCGGGGGGACGGCCGGGCCGCGGGAGGACAGACCGAGTCCCGGTCCGGCGGCCTCCGGCCGGACCGGGACTCGGGGGTCACTCGTGCGGAACGATCGCGACCGGGCAGCGGACGTGGTGCATCACCGCGTGGTCGACCCGGCCGGTGTGCGTGCCGACCCTGGCCGGGCGGTTGCGGCGCCCGACGACCAGCAGGCCGGCGTCCGTGACCGAGCTCTGGATCAGGTGCGCCGCATGGTCGTTCGCCACGAGCTCGTGGATCTCCACCGTCGGGTGCTTCTCGCGCCACGGCCCGAGGACCCCGGCCAGCTCCCGTTCGGCGTCGTCCTGTGCGCTGGTGCTCTTCGCGCCGGGCCCGGGCGAGATCGACTGCTGCCACGCGTGCACCACACGCAGCGGTGCGGACCGCAGAGCAGCGCTCTCGAAGGCGAACGCGAGAACGTCGTCACACACATGCGCCGTGTCGATACCCACCACGACCTCGCGGTACGGCGCACGGGTCGACGGTTTGCCGTCGGAGCCGGGCATCCGCTCGCTCGCGGGGGTCTCGTCGGCCCGGACCAGCACGACCGGCCGCGTCACGCGGGCCACCGTGGCCAGCGCCACGGAGCCGGCCAGGAACCCGCCGAATCCGCTGAACGCGCGGCTGCCCAGCACCAGCAACTCGCCCTCCGCGCACGCCGACACGAGGGCGTCGGACGCGGGCCGGGCGATCTGCTCGGCACTGAGATAGACCTGCGGATAACGCTCGTTGACCCGGTCCATGGCCTCGCGGAGAATCCGCCGCGACCAGAACCGGGGCGCCTCCAGCTCGGGAAGCGTCGACGGTTGGGGCGACGCCGCCTCCCACGCGTGCACCAGGCGCAGCGGCACACCGCGGCGCAGTGCCTCCCTCGCCGCCCAGTCGGCGGCGGCGAGGCTCTCGCGTGAACCGTCCAGTCCTACGACAACAGGACGCAGCACGGTCAACACCTCCCTGGATCGGTGGCCGCGGGCCGGTCCGCGGACCCTGTACCACCAGCGTCGTCCCGACGGCACCGCCGCAGGAGAGCCCATCGGGGCCCGGGTGGGGACCGTTCGGCCCATGTGTCGGGTGCTGCCGTGACCGAGGCTGAAGGTGTCCCGTGACAATGCCGGAGGACGTCATGAACAGCACCCCGCACATCGTCAGCGATGTGATGACCCGCACCGTCGTCGCCCTCGGACGCGGGGCCGGGTTCAAGGACATCGTCACGACCATGCAGCAGTGGAAGGTCAGCGCCCTTCCCGTCCTGGACGACGAGCGTCGCGTGATCGGCGTCGTCTCCGAGGCCGACCTGCTGCCCAAGGAGGCGTTCCACGACGGCGACCCGGACCGGTACTCCGAACTGCGCCGCCTGTCCGACCTGGTGAAGGCCGAGGCCGTCACCGCTGCCGACCTGATGACCGCGCCGGCTCTCACGGTCCACGCCGACGCCACCCTCGCCCGGGCCGCACGCACCATGGCGCAGACCCGGACCAAGCGGCTTCCCGTGGTCGACGACCAGGGTGTGTTGAAGGGCATCGTCAGCCGCTCCGACCTGCTGAAGGTGTTCCTGCGGGACGACGAGGACATCGCGGGCGAGATCCGCCGCGAGGTCGTCGCCCACCTGTTCCCGGAGCAGGTCGGAACGATCCGCGTGGAGGTGCGCGACGGCGTCGCCACGCTCACCGGCCGCATCCCCGACACCGCCCTCGTGCCCGTCGCCACCCGCCTGGTGCGCGCGGTGGAGGGCGTGGTGGACGTGGACTGCGCCCTCCTCGGACCGACCCGCCGTCCGGACCTCGAACCCCTGTGAACACGGCGGGCGTTCGGCTGCCAGGGCCGACCGGGTCGACCACGGGCCCGGTCGGCCCACGCGTGCGACGCCTGCGCGCGGGACGCTGGAAGTGAAGAAGAAGAGGAGGGAGAACATGAACGGCATGATCGAGCGGCTGCCTGCCTGGCCCACGCTCCCCGAGCTGTTCGGCTGGGTCGAGACGGGGCTCCCGGGCACGCACACGATCCCGGGACTGCACACCATCCGGATCGAGGAGGACCTGACCGACGGGACGTACGTGCTGCGGGCCGAGCTTCCCGGCATCGACCCCGCGAAGGACGTCGAGATCACGGTGACGGAAGGCGTTCTGACCCTGCGGTCCGAGCGCAGTGAGGAGACCACGCAGAAGCACCACACGGAGTTCCGCTACGGAAGCTTCGCCCGTTCCGTCCGGCTGCCCGTCGGTGCGAAGGGCGACAAGGCCACTGCCGCGTACAAGGACGGTGTCCTGACCATCACGGTCCCGGTGCCCGAGACGAAGACAGGCACCCGGACCATCCCGGTGCAGCACGGCTGAGCGCGCGCACGCGCCGTGTCGCACCACGTGTGCGCGGCCGGGACAGGGCCCCCGGCCGCGCACACGACCGAGCCCCGCTCCTTCGGCGAGGAGAGCGCCATGACCCCGAACGAAGCACCACCGCCGGCACGACCCGCGCAAGTCCGCACCAGACCCGCACTGCTCACCTTCCTGGGCGGCGTCGGGACGGTCACCGGCAGCAAGTTCCTCGTCGAGAGCGACCACGCGCGCGTACTCGTCGACTGCGGCCTCTTCCAGGGCCTCGCCGATCTGCGTCGGCTCAACTGGCGGCGGCTGCCCTGCGACGCGACCGACATCGAGGCGGTCGTCGTCACGCACGCCCACCTGGAC
>Ga0307507_10006175_pt1 | contig 18699 bp, 15 predicted proteins | sample 7_EM_MG_FD_207223 | JGI IMG/M metagenome (GOLD analysis project Ga0307507, IMG submission 207223) | Populus trichocarpa ectomycorrhiza microbial communities from riparian zone in the Pacific Northwest, United States - 7_EM | ecosystem: Host-associated > Plants > Roots > Unclassified | place... | reverse complement strand
TAGCTGCCTATCCAAGATCGATATATGTGTTATTGTATCGTTGTACTATAATATTATTTCTATGATGTTTTGGGCAACATCTGATATGGTACTCCGCGAATTTTGGCACCACAGGGAGCCAGCTAATAGCCTTACGCCCGTTCCCTAGGTGGCTTCCGGAAAGAAAAAAGGAACCCCGATCATACATATACAGGACCTAGCTTAACTGGCCTACACTATACAAACCGGTGTTCCCAGCCGTCCAGTCCTTCCGTCTTTGGGGTAGGACGGGTCGAACTACAGCTCATAGTCCGCCTTGTTTGGGGGTGCTAGAACGGACTACGCTCGGGAAGGCTAGGACTAGACGGACTGTGGGGAATAGTTCTAGTGCATGGACCTCGGGTACTACCTGAAGTTGAATTCATGCACCTCCGAACCGATCACTGGCATCATGAGACATCATTCGTGCCGTCCCCAGCCATTCCCCACGGTCCCCTGCCGCCCCTCGCTATGTCCAGCCGTTCTTAACAGTTTCCTGCCGTCCCCTGCCGCCTTCTACCATCCCCTGCCGTCCCCCCCCCCCTACCCTAAACACACATGCCTCGCCCTATAGGGCCCCCTGTTTGGCGCAAGGACGGCTGTTCTGCAATTTAACAGCCCTGGACGGACTACAGATTGCCCTTCGTCTCGTCTAGAGCTCCTGGTAGTACCCCGGGCGGTTGGGAACACTGGTACATACATCCCCGCCCCATTACCGATACCACCAGACCTTTCACTGGTATTAGAAAGAGATACAGTATGTAGGGTTAGGGTTCTGGCCCACTCAATTCGGGGACCTCCGCTAATCCTAACATATCATATATCGAGTAGTAGAATCACTGGCAGATTCGGAGTATGATAGGCTGGGAAGAGAACGACTGGTGATAAGTTAGCCCCAGTGGGAGGAGCTACCGGAAAAAAATGAACCTGCGGCTTTCTGCGGCTCACGAACCTACCACAGGTTTTTTCAAGCTTAAAGACTTTTCCTATCTGATTGCACATAACGCCCTCATACTATACTATTATACACCGCCTACAAAACGCAAGACTAATACTAACTCAATGAAGAATAGGATAGCCGAACGAAGAGTGAGAAAGCCGCAATGGGGCCAAATTTAACCAGAGCTTCAAGGGAAGAAATAGGCAAATAGAAAAAACGAAGTAAAAAAAAGTAGATGAATAACGAAGAGCTAGAAGAAACTAGATAAACCCTTTATCAAAGCCCATTTACATCTAAATCAGCGGAAGTCCCGCCTATACCAATTTCTCGGCTGGCAAGTATTTATGGAAGGATGCAAAGGGAAAAGCGAAAGTAAAATGAGATAAGCTAACTTACTTGTCAACTTCAAAAGTATCCGGGTAACGCGCGGGCCAATGCGCTAAGCCCTTATACAAATTTATCAGTTTGTTTGAGGGCGTGTCGTGCGGGTTATTCGGATACTTTTGGATTTGACGAGTATGGCGGTGTTCCCTGCCGTCTAGTCCGTCCATCTTCGGGGTAGGACGGGGCGAACTACGGCTCATAGTCCGTATTTATAGGTGTGCTAGAAAGGAATACGCTTGGGAAGGTGAGGACTGGACGGACTGTAGGGGACTATAATCCTAGCGCTTGGACCTTCGGCATTGGCCCAAGTTGAAATCATACACCTCAGAAAGAATCATTATAGCATCATAAGACATCACTCGTGCTGTCCCCTGCGGTACAGTGCGGGACTTCACTACAAGGACCGACTAGTGTTTGTTACGGGGCCTCTGAGGCCCCGAAAACCGCGGGCCCCCGACCCCATTCCCCGCCTCGGCTCGCTCACAGGCCCGGGATGGGGCATTTTTTTTGACTTTCTCCCGCCCTGCCCATGGCCCGAACAGGCCCCTGGCAAATTTAGGAGGCAAAAAACTGGGGCCCGTTTAGGGAATGCCGCGATTTGAGCTTTGTGGAGTAGCTATATCAAGGGGAGTTGGATGGCTAGATGAGGTACGAGGTGTTATTGCTGGTAGCGCGAAGCCGTATGCTCGATGCTTTTTTAAAGTCTCCGGAATTGGAAATATACAAGTGATCCAATTATGGCATAATTCATGGCTTTCCAGCAGAGGTGTCGGAGAGTAATACCTCAACCTGGGTCAATGACGCATAACTTGTGTTCCGGAGACTTTAACCAGTGTCGGTGGTGCGGGTAGTGGGAGGCGCGGGGGAGGGGGGGGTGGGGGGGTTGCGGATGGATTGGAAAGGGAAGATACTTTGAGAGGGCAGGTGGGTGAAGTGATTCACCGCTATGAATGTGGCCCCGATATCTCCATTTTTTCTCCCTTGAGTTTTGGGCTACTGGGGAAGCTAAGCATGATCCTGCGCTTACGATATTATACAATTCACTTCATCCTTTAGCTTTTGATTTTCCTCCTTTTGGTCATTCCTGTGGATATGATGCTGTATTTTCTACTTAGTACTTACAATATCCTGTACTAATTACGAAGGCCCGTGGTTCCTATGACTGCTAGTTTATAATTACTTCAAGGGAATAATAATAATAAGGCGGAGATATACACCAAACAGACAGAAGAGGGTCAAATTACACCAGGGTTCAGTACCAGTATAAACAGCAGCTGTGACGTCTTAGGGGGTGTTTGGCTCGAGCAGTTTGAGAGTTCAAAACGCATGTTCAACCCATGGTGGTGTTTGGCTCACTGTTAGTTGAAAATGCATTTTGCAAAACGCATTTTGGGAAATTGTAAACTAGTATAGGGTAACCTATGTTAACATGATTGTTAAATTTCATTAATGAGTATTATCTGAAATGACTTTTTCTGTTCTTTTATACTCTATATTCTATACAAGGAAAATACAATTGTAAGATGATCCTGTATCTATAGTACACTAAATACTATGTTAAACTAAAACAAATACTATACAACGTATGAAGAGAGATGAAATACATTAGAATTTCCAACTTACGGAAAAGGCCCATAGATATCTTTACACTAAATATACAATTGTTATTTAATTACTATCAGGTAGTTCATAGTAGTATATAATTAGTTTCAATTCCTGTAAATGCTAGTGGTGAATATATATGAATTTTATAAAATTAATTATATACATAATAGTGGGTTACAGATTATAAATTCTACAAATTCACAAGATCTTGGCAAAATAATTTCCCAAAACGCGTTTTGGAAAACAGAGGTTGTACAGGTGTTTGGCAAACTGTTGTTTGCAAAACGCATTTTCAACCTACCAACTGCTTGAGCCAAACACCCCCTTAGTCACTGAACCGGACTCAAACATATTTCTTTGAGTCCTATTACCAGGAATACCGTTTTTGTAGAACTTGACCGAAAGAATGTACCCGTTTGTCATTTCTTATGCTCTGGTATCTAAGCAAATATGATACACTGTATATTGGCCAGCAGGATTCGGCCCCATCGTGTGTTCTTGTACCACAGGAATGGAACCCAAGAAGAAGACGCTAGCATGTTGATCACAATGATTTTGCTGGGGAATTTTCCTCGTAAGGTCGTACAGTACGATGGGGGGCTAGGGTTCTACACCCCCTCGTAACTGCCGTTCCAAGGTCGATATATTCGTATTAAATTTTTGTGTAGTAATAATATTATTTCTATGGTATTTCCGGGCAACATCTGATAGTACTCCGGGGATATTGACACCACCGGGAGCCAGTTCATACTGTAGCCTTACGCCTGTTGGCCAAGGGGTTTCTGGATGACAAAAGAACCTCTGATCATACATTTACCGGATTTAGCTTTACTAGCCTATACTACACAAACACATTCCCGGCTGTTTCGGATGCCACCAGACCATTCGCCAGTATTAGAAAGAGATGAACTAAGCCAAGGTTAGGGTTCTAGTTCGATCATGTGCGGACCTCCGCTGATTTTATTATATCATTCAACTATCGAGTAGTAGAACTCAAGTTAATAGGCTATGATGGATGGAGAGTATTGTGGTTCTTATTCTTCTACCTCGCCCGGAGGAGTCCTATTTATACACAATCTCTACTTTACAGAAACGCTTTTGTTCCCATCGTGCAACTCTCCATCCCATCTTCCTCTCAACCTTTCGCGTCTCCCAATGAACTCCTTCAAACTTCTTTCCAAACCGTTCCCCCTTCCTTCTCTTTAGTCGTCTCATCCTCCTACAGAATTTCCTTCAGCTACCGCAATCCTTAACACTGCTGATACCTTCCATTGTTTCCCAATCGTTGTAGTGCGACACCCTTCTTGTTCCATCTCTTAGCGTACCTTAGTTCCAAACGTCGGACTCCTCCTAGTGTCAATTCCCAAACCGTTCTAACTCCCTAGTACGTTTCCTGACTGTTCTCAAAACATCTCCGCTGCAGCTAACCTTCCCACAAAACAATCATCGCCTCAACTACCATAATCTGCAACCCGTTCCAAAACCTAACTCTCCTCGTCCAAACATCCAGTGTCGTAGTAGTGTTGAGGATATGGAACCTTTGCGAATAATTTAACAAGAACTACTGGCAGATCTGGAGCACGAAATTCCCCGGAAAGGCAGCTGGTGGCAATCGCTTAGCCCCAGTGAGAGATATTACCGAGAGGAGATAAACCAACGGCTGTCTGCAGCTCACGAACTTAAGATGAGGTTTTTTTAGGCGGCCATATTATGTGATTGCATACATACTCGACTATTGTATACACGGCTGCCCATAAAACGCGAGACAAATACCAACTCAACGGACAATAGGATAGCGGAACGAAGAGTGAGAAACCAGAATAGGACGAAGTCTAACTAGGTCCTAAAGGAAGAAACAGGCGAAGAGGAAAAAAACAAAAAGCAGATGAATAGCAAAGAGTCGAAAGAAATTAGAACAAAACGCCTTTATCAAAGCCTATCTATATCTAAATCGAGGGAGGTCTTGCCTATACTGATGCCGCGCCTGGCAGGTATTTAAGGAAAGAAATGAAGAGGAGAAGCGAAAAGGGAAATGAGATAGGCTATAGAATTCTGGTCACGGAAAATGAGGGAGTGATTGGGTGTTGGGATAGCCCAGATGGTTTGGCTAAGGAGTTCGCTATTTGCGGGCTTGGAGACAATATCATTGAGGTCCAATGACTTGGGTTAGTCATCGGGGACTGCCGATACGAGCGCGGACTGGCTATTAAGGTCTATAATGTCAGTGCTATCATCACCTCTAGATTGGGTCCCTACCATGTAGTAGTCTCAAGATATAGGCGGCTGAAGGGGTGGATGGCCACTGCGATTAATTGCGTCGGAATTGAGATTGTCTCTTTCGCGTAGGATCTTCACAACTTCATGATGTCCATTGGAGAGAGCCAACGACAGTGGGGTTTGGTTCTGGTTATCTAGAGTGGCGGGGCGGACATCGTTTCGCTCCAAAAGCATTTTTACTATCTCCTCATGTCTGTTCTCAGCCGCTGAAGAGAGTAGCGTCTGGCCATACCAGGCGCTGGCTGTATTGGGATTGACGTCCTCTCGTTGCAGAAGCATCTTTACTAACCTCTCATTCCCGCTCTTAGCCACCCAGGAGAGTGGCGTTTGGCCATAGAAGGTGTCTGCTTGGTTGGGATCGACATCCTCCCGCTCCAAAAGCATCTTTACTACCTCCGAGTGCCCCTCCTAGCCGCCTTCCAGAGTGGCGATTGGCCATAAAAATTGTCTGCCTAGTTGGGGATTGATATCCTCTCGTTCCAAAAGCATCCTTACTATTCCCTTATTCCCTTATTCCCTTTCTCAGCGGCCTGCAAGAGTGGTGTCCGGCTATATTCGGTGTCCGTCTGGTTGGGATTGACATCCTCTCGCTCCAAAAGCATCTTTACAACCCCTGAGTGCCCCATCTCAGCCGCCCACGATAGTGGTGTCCGGCCGTATTTGGTACCTAAATGGTTGGGATCGGCGTCCTCTCGTGCCAAAAGCATCTTTAGTACCCCCTTATGCCCGTTCTTAGCCGCCAAGGAGAGTGGCGTTTGGCCATAAAAGGTGTCTGACTGGTTAGGATTGACATCCTCTCGGTCCAGAAGCATCTTTACTATTCCTTCATGTCCTTTCGCAACTGCCCAGGTGAGTGCCGTCCGGCCATATTTAGTGTCTGCCTGGTTGGGATCGACGTCCTCTCGTTCTAAAAGGATCTTTACTACCCCTTCATGCCCCTTCCCGGCGGCCCACGAGAGTGGTGTCCGGCCATATTCGGTGTCTGCATGGTCGGGATTGACGTCCTCTCGTTCCAAAAGCATTTTTACTGTCTCCATATGCCCTCTATCAGCCGCCCAGGAGAGTGGTGTCCGGCCATATTTAGTGTCTGCCTGGTCGGGATTGACCTCTTCTCGTTCTAAAAGCATCTTTACTATTCCCTTATGCCCGTTCTCAGCCGCCCACGAGAGTGGCGTTTGGCCACATTCGATGTCTGCCAGGTTGGGATTGACGTCCCCTCGGGCCAAAAGCATCTCCGCCATCGCCTCATCCCCGTTCTCGGTGGCCCACGAAAGTGGTGTTCGGCCATATTCGATGTCTGCCTGGTTGGGATTGACGTCCTCTCGGGCCAGGAGCATCTTTACTATTCTCTCATCCCCGTTCTCAGCCGCCCACCAGAGTGGTGTCCGGCTGCATTTTGTGTCTGCCTGGTTGGGATTGACCTCTTCTCGTTCCAAAAGCATCTTTACTATTCCCTTATGCCCGTTCTCCGCCACCCAGGAGAGTGGCGTCCGGCCATATTTAGTGTCTGCCTGGTCGGGATTGACGCCCTCCCGTTTCAGAAGCATCTTTACTATTCCCTCATGTCCATTCCCAACCGCCTGGGAGAGTGGTGTCCGTCCATATTTGGTGTCTGCCTGGTTGGGATTGACGTCCTCTTGCTCCAAAAGAATTTTTACTATTCCTTCATGCCAGTTCTTAGCCGCCCACCAGAGTGATGTCCGGCCATATTGGGTGTCTGCCTGGTTGGGGTTGACGTCATCTCGTTCCAAAAGCATCATTACTATTCCTTCATGCCCATTCTCAGCAGCCCAGGAGAGTGGTCTCCGGCCATATTTGGTGTCTGTTTGGCTGGGATTGACGTCTTGTTGTTCTAAAAGCACCTTTACTACCCCCTCATGCCCGCTCTCAGCCGCCCAGGAGAGTGGCGTCCGGCCATATTTAGTGTCTGCTTGGTCGGGATTGACGCCCTCTCGCTCCAAAAGTATCTTTACGACCTCCTCGTGCCCTCTCCCAGATGCCCAGGTGAGAGCGGTCATCCCCATCCCTGCATTAACGTCCCATTCTTTCATATCTAATAGAGCAGGCAATATCCCTGTAACCCCGAAATATGCTACTCCGTGAAGCCCTGTAAATCCCGTAGGTCTATCTACCCACTTAAAGTACGGCTTCTCGACTCCCCCCCAAGGTTGGTGTAATAACAGTAATTTAGCAGATATATGCTCATCAAATCTATCGAGAAGCCGCAGTGCATGTATTTTGATATTTTGCGTCATCCCCCTTCTTGTGTGCCTCACCCAGTAAACAGAAGCATATTCTAAAAGGGGTGTAGTCGCTGGCGCCCAATGAAGAGTTCGCGAGAGGTCTCTAATGCATCCAAAATTGAGGTATGTCAAGCAAACTTCGGCAATTGTTGAGTGAGAATTATGGAAGAGAGTTGGATCACGGGAGAGATACTCCTGAAGAGTAAAGTGTACTAGTCTGACGGTGGAAGAAGGCACCTCGACCGTGACAAGACCCAGACAAGATGCTAGAAGTATCCGTAACGCAGGAACGTTTTCTGGATCACGATCTGCAGATCCTATCTCCACTCCCAAGGCATGACAGAGCTCCTCGGCTCGTAATGGCCGTTCCGAATACAACACCCGCATCAGGACATTCAGCCCGAGTGCTGATCTATATCCCTTCTGCGCTTTCAGTCGCGTTAGAGTTGCTGTGTAGGCATCACTCAATCCGTTGCCCTGTGCCATCTCGTCAAGTTTCTTCCTTCTCTGCCGAATTGTCACCTCGCCTAGGATAGTGTCGATGTTGAGTGAAACAAGGAGGAATCTTCACGCAACCGTTAGTAAGTATACATTGTTGATAGAGTGGAGGTGCTAAATAGCCCTACGCACATATCGGACATCTTCTCCAGGATAACCCTCACAATATCCGCCCGTAAATCACTGCTCATAGCCTCAGGCTCGCAATCACCGTCTAACCTCATCTCTAGATAATTCCGGATATCATCAGTGTTAGGGCTGATGGGTATCACCACTGCTGAGGTGAAATATCTTCGGACATCTTTCCCGACATGCGGCCTCCCCGTCAGGAATATTCTTGTGCTAGGAGACTCTCGAACAATATCTCTCAGAGACCTGAGAAGCTCGGGTAGGTACTTCGATAAACATTCATCCAAGGCATCAATACAGATGACAACCTGGGGTAGCGAAGCAATAGCAATCCTCAACATTCCCATCATCTCCGCAAGTCGTGGCCCTCTACCACCAAACTCGCTTTTCGCTTTTTCAAACGCAGGTAATTGGGGATGCTGCCCCTGCCCGCTAGCTGCTTCAGAATGGCGCCCATGATGTTGGTGATGGTCTGGTCTTGTTGGGAAAGGAAGTCACAGTACAAGCCCGCAACCGCGATATTTTCCTCTTTTGCCCGTTCGCACAGGTTGTCGATCACCAAGGAACTAGTGTTTCGAGCCGTCAGTGATATTCGCTTTTTTCAAAGAATCCCGCATCCTACCTCAGATATGTCTTACCCACTCCCGGATTACCGGAACAAAACAACACAGCCTTATCGGCACCACCCTCACTACCCCTCCACCCCTGAAACTCGCTCGTTTCCAAAAACCAATCTCCTACACCGTCGAACCGGTCGATACGCACTCCTTGATGCCTATCATTTGGCTCCAGTGGAGAGAGCCAACGCAGAATCCGTGCATCCTCGTCGTACTTATAAAAGTTGTTGTTAAAACTGCCTATTATGTTGCCTGAGTCGACATTTCCGTCGCCCATGTTGACTGATATTTGTGCCATGATATTCTCTCCAAAATTTTGGGTGAATGTGGAAATACTAGAGCGACTTATACACCGATGGAGGGAGTTTATGAACTTTCTGTGAGTAGAGCTGAAGAAAAGCGGGGGAGATGAGGCTTGTTGTGCGACAATCTCTCTGAATCATCCCCATGCCAAGGAAATACAAGGGCGGTGGTAGCTTTGAGAAGTTCCAGTTACTCCTACTAGGCTCCGCAGTATGGATAACCATACAATATTCCGCTCTAGCATAACCTATTACACTATAGCTCACGATATACCTAAATTTGACTCTAGCAGGTCCCCCTCTGCCCAATGCCTACTCTATGTAAGATTGATCATATATAGGGGTATAGGAGCTGGCTACAGGGTTGGCTATCTTCCTAGGTTATTAGGTTGAAATGGATATGTCTCTCGTGATAAACTTTCACAATTGGATTTGGAAGAATTCTGAATGTTTTCTAGCAGGTGCTGCTGCTATCATAGTTCCTAAGTTACTCAATAGACCGTGAAAGAGGCTCAGTGAGGCGGCACCCTTATCGAGGCTTGGCAAATATTGGAAACTATTGTCACATAATAATAGTATCATCAAAAATGGCTGAAAGCGCCAGGGTAATTATTCGAATGAGATAGGCAACTTGCTTGTCAGAGCTAGTGGTGAGGTTACTAGCGCTCGCAACAAGCGTTCTAACTATTGCTACCCGTTCAAGAAAGCAATATATTCTGTGGAGATAGTTCGGAAAAAAAACACTCGAACACCATCAGCCATCGTACATCCTATTGTGCGGAATAGGCACTGGCTGTTAGGATGGTAAATCTTTTTCCCGTTGCTACATTGGTGCGTTCAGTCTTTTGCTTGATATGGGACAATAATTAATAATTATGGATGATTTGCGTGGAGGTGACGCTCTCTTTAGACGAAGCCACAAGCCATTCGGGCTACGTCGGTTAAAACACTCCCAGCGCCCATGAGCCTGTTCCGTAACCCAACCAATTACCGAACATAAAGAGAAAATCAAAAATCAAGACCGCAGTCACGGCTGTTCACTCGGCCCAGCTGCCCCAGCAGGATCTGGGGGCGTAGGAAATCACAGTGTAATGGCCGCACTCCAAGGCCGCACTAGTATGCGTACGCACTAGTCAAAGGACGCAAGCCATGAAACAGTTTTCACACCCGTCTTTCTTTCCTTCCAGTCTTTTCTCTCTCCACACCTTTCTTCCATTTCATAGTTTTCCTCAAGTCTTTCCTTTCATCAATTTATCACAATCAATCATGATCTTCATCTCCGGCTAATCCAAACTTTGTGTCTCCACTTAGCCGTTCCACTTCGCTGCATAAAACCCTCACCGATAATCATTGCCTCTACATCGAATATTTTCAATAGGGGGATAGCCACAAGCAATCCTCTCCCAGTACCAATCTAAGACGATCCCCCGTCTACCCCATTTTCCTTATTCGCTATGAGTAATATGTTAATTTTCCTGTTCGCTTAAAGGTTTTTCCTTTACAAGAGGATCCAATTTGGGATCATGATTTCGCTCCTGCGGGGGTTAGTGATGGACGAAATTGATAGGTTTACTATTGCTTATTAGTCTATTTAAGCGGCGTGGGGGTTTCTTTTGTTATTTGGGGTTTCTAGGCCATACTTTAGGGTGATAGCCGGGATTTTCCTGTATTTGTACGAATAAATTCATGGACTTAAAAAAAGGAGAACCTGTCTACGCCATCCCGTTCTCCAAACTCGCATTCCAAAAATACTGCAAACAATTTGTCCCTATGGTTCCGAAACCTCTGCTACAACATATTCCGGGCGCACCAAGCACCAAGCACCAGCACACACAGGTACATCACACACCCCCGTATGTACTGTACGAGTACAGTACATCCCCATACGAGTAAATCCGGCGGTATATCCCAATGTCACCCGTTGTCTACTCGAGTAGGTTCAAACTACTCTAACATGGCCCTCATGCCTCGCTAAAAATGCCCCATCACCTCCTAAAAACACAGGCTCCAGACCCCTTCCTGTGCATCGTCAGAGCCTGTTGTGGCGAGCCCTGTGAGATGTCGCAAGTGAAGAGATCTGCTGCTAATCTCCGCCTGCGAAATTAACAAATCAGCATTTGTTTGTGTGGCTGGGGTGCGCGAGTGGCGCGTAGTTTCGGCTGGTGCAGAGCCGCGCCAAGCCTCGCGGGGGAGCCGCCCACTGGCCCTCGGATCATCTAACTGTTGGAGGCTCCTTGGAGAAATGGGCGGAGATTTTCACATCAGCAAAAGCCCCAGCAGCAACAATAACCTTTTCCAGCTACACTGCCAGCCGCAAAAATGGCACTACTTCCATCCCTCCCCTGCAAGAAGTACGCGAGACGCGATGATTGCAGCCACTCTCAAACTTCTTACCCGCAACACCTGTAACGGCTTCGGCAGCGCAACGTTAAGCTCCGCGTTCCTCATTCAATCCATGCCGGGACCCCCTAGTGTCCGTTTCCCTACTCTGCTACCCCTCTTACTTGTCAACCAACTTATTCCACTACCAGCACTGAACACGGCCGGTTCTTCCCTCTCTACCTAGCCTCATTCCTAGCCTAAATCGGGAGCTCCGGGGAAATGGCCCAGCCGGCACAAGACGGTAGCGAAGACAACCGCCATCTCTTCACAGTTCAGATCTGCATACGGGAAATTGCCTACGGTAGAACGGGGTTAAGTCGCCTGCGGCGAGCGCAAGGGAACCGTAGACGACCGCCGATCACAAACATCTTTTCGGAGGAGATTTCGTAAATTCCCATGCAACTGGCTTATTCAATCGGCAGCGCTGGAGGAGGTGCGGGGTGTAATTGGTGGCAATGTGAAGGCGTGCGCACGAGATTCTTTAAAGCCTCTGGTACGGGAAATGGGCAAGCACTCCACTCATGTTATTATACATGGCTTCACGGCACTACTTTTATTTTTTTTAGGTACCATCATAGCCTAGGTCACCGACACATACCTCATGTTTTGGAGACTTTAAAAAACGTCAAGTAAGGCTAGAATTACGAGGCATGGGGGGAGAGAAGGCTGGGGAGGTTACTGATCGATAGATTGGGAAAAGGAGATACTTTGAGTGACCCGGTCGGCGAAGCGATTTATCGCCCTGAATGTTGCATCCATATCTACTTTTTTTCTTTCTTCTCCATTCAGTTTTTGCCTAGCGGGGAAGCTAAGTACGATCATAACCCTATTTTACAAATTCTCTTCGCACTTTTGCTTTCACTTTTTCTTTTAAGTTATACCTGTAGATATGATGCTGTATTTTCAACTTACGATATCCTGTACTTAATCACAAACACCCGCAGTTCCCCGTAGATTATGCTACGAGCACTGTGCCCGGGGAACTTTTCCTCCACAGTTTGTATGATAGCGTCGGGGGTAGGGTAATGTATCACCTCCTAACCACCTTTTCAAGGTCGATATATTAGTGACCTTGAATTGTTGTGAGAATATTATCTTTATGGTGTGTTCGGAGGGGGCTATGTTTGAGAAGGTACTATACTCCACGGATATTCGCACCACAGTGAGCGGGCGAGCCTTATGCCGGCCCATTGGCCACGAGATTTCCAAAAAACAAAAAAAGCAAGAAACCTCCGTTCGTACATTTAGGTCACAGGATCTGGCTTGACTAGCTCACACCACTAAGGCACATCACCTCCCTATCGTCGATCCCACCAGACCCTTCGCCGGTATTAGAAAGAGATCCAGTAAATCAGGGTTAGGATTCTAAGTTAGTCCCAATCATTTGCGGACCTCCGCTAATTGTATCATAATTTTATCATATATTGAGTACCAGAACCATACTGTGGGTAGACTCAGAGTATGATAGATAGCCTGGAAAGGGAACTGCTGGTGATTACTTAGCCCCAGTGAGAGGGATTACCGGGATGAGGTAAACCAGCGACAACAGCTCACGAGTATAGGAGGGCTTTGTTCAAGCCCACCAAACTTTCCCATCCGATTGTATGTAACAAGCCGTACTATACAACACCGCCTACAAAGCGCGAGACTAATACCAGCTCAACGAACAATAGGATAACGCAAGGAAAAGTGAGAAAACCACAAAGGGACCAAGTCTAACCAGAGCTCTAGGGGACGAAATAGGCGAAGAAGAAAAGATAAATAAAAAGCAGAGGAATAGTGAAGAGCCAGAGAAAACTAGAAAAACACGCTTATCAAAGCCTATTTGCATTTGAATTGACGGAGGTCCTGCCTTTACCAATCCCACGCCTAGCAAGTATTTAAGGAAAGATGTGAAGGGGAGAAGCGAAAGGGAAATGAGACAGGCTATGATAGAATTCTGGTCGCTATTCGCGGGCTTGGAGACAAGACCATTGAGGTCTAATAGCTTTAGTCGGTTGTCAGGGCCTGCTGGCAGGAGCGCAGGCTGCTGCTAAAGTCGGCAATGTCGGTTCTATCGTCATCATCTCTGGATTGCATCTTTACCACGTACTAGCCTCAAGTCCTAGCTGGCTGGGGCAGGGACGAATGGCCACTACAAAAATTGCTTCGTTCTTGGAGGATCTTCACAACTTTGTAATGTCCTTTGGAGAGAGCCAACGACAATGGGGTTTGGTTCTGGTTATCCAGAGGGGCAGTGAGGATATCGTTCCGCCTCAAAAGCATCTTAACGATCCCCTCATGCCCGTTCTCAGCTGCTGAGGAGAGTGGCGTCTGGCCATACCAGGCGCTTGCTGTATTGGGGTTGACGTCCTCTCGTTGCAGAAGCATCTTTGCTAACCCCTCATGCCCGCTCTTAGCCACCCACGAGAGTGGCGATTGGCCATAGAAGGTGTCTACCTGGTTGGGATCGACGTCCTCCCGTTCTAAAAGCAGCTTTACTACCTCGGAGTGTCCCCTCTTAGCCGCCTTCTAGAGAGGCGTTTGGCCATAAAAAGTGTCTTCCTGGTTGGGATTGACATCCCCTCGTTCCAAAAGTATCTTTACTATTCCCTCATGCCCTTTCTCTGCCGCCTGCAAGAGTGGTGTCCGGCTATATTCGGTGTCTACCTGATTAGGATTGACGTCCCCCCGTTCCGAAAGCATCTTTACGATCCCTAAGTGCCCCTTCTCAGCAGCCCACGAGAGTGGTGCCCGGCCATATTGGATACCTGAAAGGTTGGGATCGACGTCCTCCCGTTCCAAAAGCATCTTTACTACCCCATCATGCCCGCTCTTAACCGCTAACGAGAGTGGGGTTTGGCCATAAAAGGTGTCAACCTGGTTGGGATCAACGTCCTCTCGCTCCAAAAGTATCTTTACTATTCCCTCATGTCCTTTCGCAGCCGCCCAAGAGAGTGGTGTCCGGCCATATTTGGTGTCTGCATGGTTGGGATCGATGTTTGTCTGTTCTAAGAGCATCTTTACTATTCCTTTGTACCCTTTATTAAGCGCCCACGAGAGTGGCGCCCGGCTATATTCGGTGTCTGCCTGGTTAGGATCGACGTCCTCTAGTTCCAAAAGCATCTTTACTACCCCCACATGCCCTCTCTCAGCGGCCCACGAGAGTGGTGTCCGGCCAAGATCGGTGTCTGCCCGGTCAGGGTTGACGTCCTCCCGTTCCAAAAGCATCTTTACTACTGCCTCATGCCCTCTTTCAGCCGCCCACAAGAGTGGTGGCCGGCCATATTCGGTGTCTGCTTGGTTGAGATTGACGTCCTCTCGTTCTAAAAGCATCTTTATTATTCCCGCATGCCCGTTCTCAGCCGCCCACGAGAGTGGCGTTTGGCCATATTCGGTGTCTGCTTGGTTGGGATTGACGTCCCCTCGCCCCAAAAGCATCTTTACTACCCCTTCATGCTCTCTCTCAGCTGCCCACAGGAGTGGTGGCCGGCCATATTTGGTGTCTGCCTGGTTAAGATTGATGTCCTCTGGTTCCAAAAGAATCTTGACTACCCCCTCATGCCCGCTCGCGGCTGCTAACGAGAGTGGTGTCTGGCCATATTTGGTGTCTGCTTGGTTGGGATCGACGTCCTCTCGTTCCAAAAGCATCTTGACTACCCCTTCATGCCCTCTCTTAGCTGCCCACAGGAGTGGTGGCCGGCCATATTCGGTGTCTGCTTGGTTGGGATCAACGTCCTGTCGTTTCAAAAGCAACTTTACTAGCTCTTCATGCTTTCCCTGCGCTGCCCATATGAGTAGTGTCCAGCCATATTTGATGTCTGCCTGATTGGGATTGACGTCCTCCTATTCCAGAAGCATCCTTACTACCCCCTCATGCCCACGCTCAGCCGCCCATATGAGCGGTGTCCAGCCACATTTAGGTTCTGCGTGGTTGGGATCGACGCCCTCACGCTCCAAAAGGATCTTTACTACGCTTTCATGCCCTCTCTCGGCGGCCCACGAGAGTGGTGTCCGGCCATATTCGGTGTCTGCTTGGTTTGGATTGACGTCCTTTCGTTCCAAAAGCATCTTTACTATTCCCTCATTCCCCTTCACAGCCGCCCACAAGAGTGGTGTCCGGCCACCCAAGATGTCTGCCCGGTTGGGATCGACGTCCTCTCGTCGCAAAAGCATCTCTACGATTCCCTCATGCCCGTTCCCAGCCGCCCACGAGAGTGATGTCTGGCCATATTCCGTGTCTCTCAGGTTGGGATTGACGTCCTCTCGTTCCAAAAGTAACTTTACGACCTCCTCGTGCCCCTTGACAGATGACCATGTGAGAGCCGTCATCCCCATACAACCTCTTGCATTAACGTCCCATTCCTTCATCTCCAACACAGTAGAAAATATCTCTGCAATCCCGAGAAATGCTGCTCCGTGTAATCCAGTGAATCCCGTAGGCCCTTCCCGCCAGGAAAAGTACGGGCTCCCACTATCCCAATTATGGCGCAATAATAGTAGCCGAGCAGATATATGCTTATCAAATCTATTGAGAAGCCTGAGTGCAAGCTTTTTGATATTCTCCGTCATCCCCCTCTTTGTATGCCTCCCCCAATAAACTGAAGCATATTCTAAAAGGGGCATTGTTGTGGGGACCGAATAAAGAGTTGGCGAAAGGCCCTCGACACTTCTAAAATTGAGGTATGTCAAGCAAACCTCGGCAATTGTTGAGTGAGGACACCGGAATAGGGTTTGATCACGAGAGAGATGCTCCTGAAGGGTAAAGTGTACTAGTCGGACTGTGGATGAAGATGCTTCGACCGTCACAAGACCTAGACAGGATGCTAGGAGTGTCTGTATCGCAGGAATGTTTTCTAGATCTAGATCCACAGATCCCATTTCGACTCCCAAGGCATGACAGAGCTCCTGGGCTCGTAATGGCCGTTCCGAATACACCACCCACATCAGGACCTTCAGCCCGAGTGCTGATTTATCCCCCTTCTGCGCTTTCAGTCGCGTTATAGTTGCTGTGTAGGCATCACTCAACCCATTGCCTTGTGTCATCTCCTCAAGTTTCTCTCTTCTCTGCCGAATTGTGACCGCGCCTAGAATAGCGTCGATGTTGAGCGAAACAAGGAGGAATCTACACACAATCCCTAGTCAATATACATTATTAATAGAGGGGAAATGCTAAATGATCCTACGCACATATCAGATATCTTTTCCAGGATAACCTTTATAATATCCGCCCGTAAATCATTGTTCATCGCCTCTGGCTCAGGATCTCCATCTAGCCTCATCTCTAGATAATTCCGGATATCATCCGGGTTAGGGCTGATGGGTATCACAACTGCCGAGGGGAAATATCTTCGAACATCTTCCCCGACATGGGGCCTCCCGGTGAGGAATATTCTAGTGCCAGGGGACTCCCGAACAATATCTTTCAAAGACCTAAGAAGCTCTGGCAGGTACTTCGGCAAACACTCATCCAAGGCATCAATACAGATGACAACCCGGGGTAGCGAAGCAATAGTAACTCTCAACATTCCCACCAGGTCTACAAGCCGTGGCCCTCTACCGCCAAATTCCGCTTTCCCTTTTTGAAACGCTTCGCGTAGATAATTCGGAATGCTGCCCCTGCCTGCCAGCTGCTTTAGAATGGCGCCCATGATGTTGGTGATGGTCTGCTCTTGCTGGGAAAGGAAATCGCAGTACAAGCCTGCGACGGCGATACTTTCCTTCTCTGCCTGATCGCACAGGCTGTCAATCACCAAGGAACTAGTATTTTTCGCTATCAGTGGTATTCGCTTCTTTCAAAGGATCCCGCCTCTTACTATACCTCATATACGTCTTACCCACTCCCGGATTCCCGGAGCAGAACAAGATACCCTTATCTGCCCCACCCTCGCTACCCCTCCGCTCCCTCCACTCTCGAGTTTCCAATAACCAATCCCCTACACCATCGAACCGGTCGTTACGCACGCCTTGATGTCTGTTATTTGGCTCTAGTGGAGAGAGCCAGCGCATAATCTGCGCATCCTCGTCGGACTTATAGAAGGTGTTGAAACTACCTGTGATGTTTCCAGACTGGGCATTTCCGTCGCCCATGTTGACCGATATTTGTGCCATGATATTCTCGCAAAAACTTTGGGCGAATATAGAAACACAAGAGCAACCTGTACGGCGATGAAGGGAGTTCATAAACTTATGTGAGCAGAGCTAAAGAAAAGCGGGGGAGATGATGTTTGTTGTGCTACAATCTCTGCCCAATCATCCCCACGCCAAGGGAATACAAAGGTGACTGGGGCTCCGAAACATTCAAGTGACTAACACTACAATAGGCTCCGCAGTATGGATAACCATAAAATACGGCATTCCACTCCAGCATAACTTAGGGCCCGTTTACCTATTGACGTCCGTCTAACAGCCTGATATGATGCCGACCGTTAGGGGGGCTTGACAGTGGGGGAGAGTGCGGCAAAGTAGATGGCGTTTACCTAGACTAGGCAACGTAACTTTTTGACGATCTAGCTACAAGAATCTAGGGCCGTGGAAAATTAGTCAAACACTTTCGCACAGTTTATCAGATCCCTTCGTGCATCCCGGTTTTCACATACTTTTAGTGATTTTAGTACGGGCACTTAGGGGCGTCCTATGGCAAGAAAGGTAATGATAGACAACACACCGAGATAAATCAAGATCTGGTGAAGTACTCCTACTCGTACTATAGTCGGGAGCAAATATACGCAGAAAACCTGGTTTCCATCATGGCAATACTGAGCAGTACTCACTTTGCACTATTCTGAGCACTACACCACCTCGAAAGTACAAAGTTTTGCATATCACGATTACCCAAATAGGCTAGGTTTTAAGATTTTTGAATGGGGGTGCAATATCTAAGTAGTGAACAGGATACCAGTACCATCCTTCATGTTCATCATATGATACTTAAATCATGCTTGTCACAATTATTCCTAACTTTGCTCTCTTTAGTTACTTCACACCGATCGCTTCTACTACCAGCTCTACGGGCACTTAGCGCGGTGCTTGAAAACACACGAAGGGATACCGGTTGAGACGCCACCCTCTAGTCCAACCACCTATTAGAAATTTAATTTTTAGAAATCCCTTCGTTTGATTTCTCGACTCACCCCAGAAGTGTGGCAATGATACTTAAGTGGGCGCGATGCTACATCGAGTATCATTAGCTATGCAATTACCTTTTCTCCCCTAAACCCCTGGCACCCTCTCTGGTTTATAATGGAGGACACTAGCCCATTTGAGTGATCATGAGTAAATATACACAGAGCATGTTAATTTCCTCATGGCCGTGCTGAGTGCTA
>Ga0307507_10006174_pt1 | contig 18702 bp, 14 predicted proteins | sample 7_EM_MG_FD_207223 | JGI IMG/M metagenome (GOLD analysis project Ga0307507, IMG submission 207223) | Populus trichocarpa ectomycorrhiza microbial communities from riparian zone in the Pacific Northwest, United States - 7_EM | ecosystem: Host-associated > Plants > Roots > Unclassified | place... | reverse complement strand
AGGATTTCTTGTCGGCAGTCATCAAAGAGGGTGGCCCATTACTTTGATCCCACTTCTCAGTACGTGGCCTTGTTTACTTGCCCTTCTAACCTTCAGTTTCCAAGGCACTCCATCTTCTAGCCATGTATAAATGTTTGTGATAACTCCCAGATTAATAATATTCAATCATTTAGAGTATACTTTTTTTCACAGCATTTCATTTCTCTCTTTGATATTCTCTGAGTCTTATATCGAAGAATATTAGATTACTAGATACTTGTATAATTTGGAAATAAGATCATCATGGTGATCTCTACTGCCGCAACAGATTCCGATGAGAATTTGTACTCCACTTTTGCTTCCAGATATGTACGCACTGCACTTCCCAGGTATGTGTTTTTTTCTATGCTTCTTTCCTTTTATCTTTTTTGTTTAAAGGAGGAACAGCTTAAGCATATAGACGGACAAACATGGGTGGAGGACTGTTCAAATCATTTCTCCGCATGAAAAGACCCATCTGATCCTTCATTGGGTTTTGGGCTATTCCAGTATTTGGTATGGACTAGATATGAAGAATAAGGGACTTTCTTGTTTTTGTTTTTGGTTTTGTTCTCTTTGTTTCTACTAGCCTTGAACCATGGAGGTTAGTAGAGAGAGACACTTGATCTTTCGTCCAACAAGGCCTTTATTTTTATATAATTATCTCAAAAATAATTGTTAACGGTTTGTATATAAGATTCAGCATTGAGTATACGCTAATACCCTTTTGTAGCATTTTTGGTGTAATGGGACCTGGACTGTCATTTTTCTTACATCTGGAAGATAAAATGGTTAAACTACCGAATTTTTACTTTGCTTATTTTTGTCAATAGAGTCTATGCTTTCCGCGTTTTGATTTTGCTGCTAGCACGTTCATGACTTTAAGCTACGAATATGTTGTGCTGATTGTGGAGTTCTGTGAGTTGCTGCAGGTTCAAGATGCCAGAGAATTCAATGCCAAAGGATGCAGCGTACCAAGTGATAAATGATGAGCTGATGCTGGATGGGAATCCAAGGCTCAACTTGGCATCTTTTGTGACAACATGGATGGAGCCTGAGTGTAATGATCTCATCATGGCTTCCATTAACAAGAATTATGTCGACATGGATGAGTACCCTGTTACCACAGAGCTCCAGGTTTTATATATTTCTTATTAATGTTGGCTAGTAAAAGATCTAAGAAGAATTTGGAGATTATCATGCATTTCGTTATTTTCGCAACATGTGAAGGATAATGGCTTCCAATTTGTTGTAGGATATGAATTATGATCGGGCTGATATTTCATCATTCACGGCAAAACCTGAGTGCTATTAGCATGACATATTCAATGAGTCAATGATTACGATTATAGATTACCTTGTCTCTAGCATTGAGATAACTGCTCTTCGAAATGCGGAAGGACTTCTATGCAAATTCTGCATTATAAAATGAATTTAGAATTTACTAATCATTAACTATGTGGATTAATGGACATCAGCATTTTTAAAGATTATGACATTTATGTTTCGTATTTTAATTTTGATTCTGCAGAATCGATGTGTAAATATAATAGCCCACCTGTTCAATGCTCCTGTTGGAGAAAAAGAAACTGCAGTTGGTGTCGGGACTGTGGGATCATCAGAGGCAATAATGCTGGCTGGATTAGCTTTTAAAAGGAAGTGGCAGAATAAGAGGAAAGCAGAGGGCAAACCGTACGATAAGCCCAACATAGTCACAGGAGCTAATGTGCAGGTGAGTTTTTCATTAAGACAGTCATGCTTCTTAGTTTACAATTGGAATCTGGCCATAATGTCATTCATTTTTCTTCTGAAGAATGATATGTTGCTTTTGAACTCATGTGAACTGTGTGTGCTCTTCATGCTGTATATGAAAGGATGTTGCTTCTCATACCATGTTTTTTGTTACCTTCAAGCACTAGTACCATACTTTTCTGTTCTTTATTCAGCATATTGCAAAGTGTATAGCTGCTGCATCATTAGCTCACGGTGCTGCATTAGTTTTAAATGTCACAATTCAAGAATAGAGAACAAGTTCAATCGATGTTTGATACAAGAACAGAGACATACTCAAGTTGTACATTTCTTGAGCAAAACCTTTACAGTAGTTCGATATATTTGCCAAGATTGAAAGCATTAGTCTATTTCAATGTTGATTCACCACAGCTGGATCTTTTTGTATGGGCTCATGTTTCACTTAAGAATTGATGTTTTTCTTCGTATATGCTTGCCAATTTCGTAAGAATTAGGTAGTTTGTAGTGGTAATGGATTGAAAACATTGAAATCCTGAAGTAGAAAACGTTCCTGCTCTGCAAAACCACACAGAAGAACAGGTGTTGCCAGGGCCTAGATTAGACCAAAATATAAGCAATAATTTCTTTATTATTATCCAAGATACAGTGATAGAGTAAGGGAATTATTGTAGCTTGAATTTACTGACATTAAATACATCTACATAATGATTTGGTCACTTGTAGCAGCTATGCTAAATGTTCCCTGTATTTCGTTGCTCAGGTTTGCTGGGAGAAATTTGCAAGGTACTTCGAAGTTGAGCTGAAGGAGGTGAAGCTGACAGAAGGGTATTATGTGATGGACCCAGTCAAAGCGGTTGAGATGGTGGACGAGAACACAATCTGTGTGGCAGCCATTTTGGGATCAACACTTACTGGAGAGTTCGAAGATGTGAAGCTTCTCAATGACCTCCTCTCCAAAAAGAACAAGGAGACTGGTTGGAATACGCCAATTCATGTTGATGCTGCCAGTGGAGGGTTCATTGCTCCTTTCATTTGGCCTGATCTTGAATGGGACTTTCGTTTGCCATTGGTGAAGAGCATCAATGTTAGCGGTCACAAATATGGCCTTGTTTATGCTGGTGTTGGTTGGGTTGTGTGGAGGACCAAGGAGGACTTGCCAGATGAGCTAATATTTCACATCAACTACCTTGGATCTGATCAACCTACTTTCACCCTCAACTTTTCGAAAGGTAATGCACAGCGAGGGTTATCTTTTTAAGGCAAATTGGTTTATCTTTACATTTCTTGCTATCAACATGGAAGGTTTCCGCCGATGTCCACTTGAAATTAGATGGTTTGTTGCATTGAAACAGTTTAATATTGCAGCTCTGTAAATTTTTCAGTTTGCTTCTGTTACTAACCCCTTCTTTCTTCCATGTTTTTGTCAGGTTCAAGTCAGATAATTGCTCAGTATTATCAGTTTATACGGCTTGGCTTTGAGGTAAATTTCTGTGTCTAATGGAGAATCCTTGTAGTCATCATGGAACAGAAAAAATGGTGACCTTTTCTTATGCCCCGAGTTAATCCATGACTAGCAGTTCTTTTGTGGGGACTTAAACTTCTTCTTGTTCCTTGTTCCCATGCTAATTAATATGCATTTTGCAACCTTTACAAGATCCCATTTAAAGATGTTGCTATGGAAACAACAGTTAATTTGATATTTGAGCGATTTTAGATAAGCTTGTTTTGAGATATATTTTAGATAAGGCTCTGTTGTATTTTTCTCATTGTATGTTGACCTTGTATCAGGGTTACAAAAGAATAATGGAGAACTGCCTGGAGAATGCGAGAGTGCTGAGAGAAGGATTAGAAAAAACAGGGCGGTTTGACATTGTCTCCAAGGATAAGGGGGTGCCTCTTGTGGCCTTTTCTTTGAAGGACAGTAGCAAGCATACTGTGTTTGAAATAGCTGAGAGTTTGAGAAGGTTCGGGTGGATAATCCCAGCCTATACAATGCCTGCTAATGCCCAACACATTGCTGTCCTCCGTGTGGTGGTCAGGGAAGACTTCAATCGGAGTCTGGCGGAGAGACTTGTCTCGCACATCGATCAAGTCATGAAGGAAACAGACTCGCTTCCTAGCCGTGTCGCTGTTCAAGCATCGCGCATTGTTACTGTTGACGAAACACAAGATAACATGGATGGCAAGAAGACTGTTAAAAAGAGTTCAAGGGAGATACAGGAGGAAGTCACCCTGTACTGGAGGCGGCTTGCCAGTGAGAAGAGAACTGGAGCGTGCTAGTGCTAGCATCTGAGCATCAATCTCATCCTGCTAAATATTATGGTCACCCTGGTGGCGGTTTGTGATATTAATGCTGCTAGCATTTTGTGGCTTCTGAGCCCATATGTTGTGTTATCTTCAGGTGTTCTTTGTGCTGTACTTGAAACATCAGATTGAAAATCTTTAAATAAAACAGGTCTTCCTCCAGTCTCGTAATTCCCTGAACAAGCAGCCACCAGAAAAACCTGTGTGATTCTCACTGAGGCCAGTCATAAAAATAAATATATATAAAAAAAAAAACAACTAAAACATATGGCAAATTCACAATAGATATATTTTTCTGTATTAATTTTTTTTTTTTGCCCTTTCAAAAAAAAAATATCAAATGCCTGGTTTACAGGTTTCTTGATTTTTTTACATGGCTCATTAGTTATTAAAGGATTAGAGGTATGAATATTTTTTCAAGAATTATAAACATGGTAAAATCTAACCTCTAAATCAAAATTTTTAAAAATTGTATTTCTATCTTTTTAATTTTTAAATACAAAAAAATAACAAGTGTTCCTTTCAAATAAAAAATAAATAAATTGTAAATCCGGGGTTTTTTGATCTTTTCACTTATTTGTTCTATTATTATAAGGTTCCACTTGAGGGTAATTTGTTTTTTTTTATATTGATTTTATATTATTTTAATGAAAAAAATTATTAGTGCATGCAGAGCACACAACAACATGTGTGAGGCATTCACAAGCTTCTGCAGCGTTTTCTAGTGGTCAAAAATGCCCTTATGTTGTGCAGTTGAAAGTGTCGTCAAATCCTTTTTCTAATGGTAAAACATGTGGGGCTTTATTCTTCTTTTTTCTTCTTCTTTTCTCTCTTCTCTTCAAAAAATCACAGGGTCTTTTTTATTGTTAATATTTTAATTTCAATCCTTATTCTTTTAATTTTTAATTTTAATTTTTGATCCTTTTGTAAAAGTATTAATTATTTTTTATTTTGTGTGATCACTTCTTTTTTTCAATTTCATACTTTAGTGTTTGATTTGCTAGGGTTGGGTGTCATAGTTTTTGCATATATAATATTTTCAATCTAATGACCCGAATCATAAATTTAAAAAGTTAACAAGATTGATTTTTTTTTTTTACTTATTTTTTTCTTTGATTTCATCGTTCAAATGAATTTGTAGTTTTTTTCAATTTTTTTTTATTGGGTTATCTTTACATCATAAGCTATACATCATAAGCTAGGACACAAATTTAATGGGTTAACCCAGACTAAGTCACTTTTAAATTGTCTAAGTTATATTTCTATCATACTAACTCAAGTTGACTGCGCTGAATTTTTTATTTTTTTTTATCAAATTTCTTCCTTTCATATTTAATTAGATAAAAATTGAATATCATTTTTCCACTCTAAAAAAAAATCTCAAGATTTTTTTTCCTAGGATACAATTTGAGTTAAATTTTTTTTTAAAAAAACACATTTAAATTAAAAAAAATAAAATAAAAACTCGCGACACAATAATTGAGCCATGTTTGTTTTTGTATTTTAAAAATATTTTAAAAAAAAAAATTTATTTTTTTATTTACTTTAAATTAATATATTTTTAATATGTTTAGATCATTTTGATATGTTGATATCAAAAATAATTTTTTAAAAATAAAAATATATTATTTTAATATATTTTCAAATAATCTCTCGTATCATGTGATGCTATTCAAAAGTGCAGGTCAGTCACGCTACATATCACAAAATCCGGGAAGACTTTAGAAGATGAGTGAGTCAACCTGAATCAAGATAAAATGGGACTGCCCACGTGTTATGTCAAGAACAAAGAGATCTCACATGTTCAGACATTTAGGTCCAAACTTCTCTCGAGCTCAGCCAAATTTACGAGAAACTTCGTTAAGGAATAATCTAGTATTCGAAACCCCTTGGCTTGCATTTCATTAAGAAGCAAAAGGAACACTAGATTCAACACAGAATCCTGATTTTTAGCCACTAAACATTAGCCAAAAAGTTCATCCATCCATGGACAAAACGTTTCATTTGTGGCACCTAATTCATTGAAATACACGAGACCTTTATTTCTCAGACAATTTAACCATAAATATGAATAAAATAAAATTTGCCTACATCAAGTCTCACAGATAACAATCAAATCATAGATTAAATATGAATTTGAAATGATTCAAGGATTAAAATTTACCAGCAATAAGGTCTCTGAAACGGTGGAACAAGCACCCATATTGCTGCAGTGACAAAACACGTCTAGGTTTTTTCAGAATATTGAAATATAATCAGGCTATTTCTGAAGCAAAAAAAGGCTCTGTAGTGTTTTACAGAAATAACAAAAGGATATGCATAAAAAAGCAACAATCATGAACCCTGTATCGCTGCCATGTTTATTTCCCGTTTGGAATATTAGCTGATAATGACCCCAAAACAAAAGAAACAGGCAGATTCTACAATGACAAACAAAAAGGTTATTTTGTTCTTTCAAATCCAACCGTTCTTGGGGCTTTATTCAATTTTGATCCGGGGTAGCTGCTCCTTGATTAAGCTCTGCAAATCTCATTCCCACACGCATGGAATGCTTCATGAACTTTTCAGCACATCTCATGACACAAGTCTCCTCTTGCTTTTGAAGAGATTTGCGTGTGAAGCTATCTACACAATCATTAAAGCATCTCTCCACGAGTGAATTATACATCTTCAAGCTGCAGGTACCCCACAGCCACAAAAATAAAAATCAGACATCTCTTTTACATCGCATAATAGAAAAAACTCAGAAATGGTATCCAATGACACCAGTTTCCAAGTTTTCGATAGATAAACTTAAAGCAGCAAAATAGCTACAATTACTTGCAAGAACATCTAGAACATTACTTTCTACAACCAAATCACAACTGCTTGTTAAATCAAGAAAGCTTTACGTATCCGAAAAGGGTATACTAATAATTAGCTAATGTAGTTCCCAAAACGTCCAAATGCAACATAAATGGTGTTGCAGTGGTTTTAAAGGAGAACATTCATCTGGGCTTCACATAATTAACGTCACATACAAAGAAATCAAATCATGTGACCTTTTGGCGTGTAATAAGCCAGGATGTGAGGCCCCCCAATTGAGTAAAATGCAACAGGAACCACAAGAAAGAAACCGAGTTGAAAAGATTTCACAGATCTAAGTAAGGATATGTTACCTGTCGCGCAACTGAAGGTTTTCGATCATGGAAAGCATACGGGTCTGATCTTCTTTAGATAGACCTTCCATTCCTCCTAGCATGTCCTTGTCCATTGTTGATTGCTGATTTCAGAGATCTAGTTTGTTAGGGTTTTGGTTGCTTTTGTGGATTCTGCACACTAGTCGTGGGTGGCTGTTTAGGGTTTTAACCATCTTTCATTTTATACCCTAAGGGTTTCAGTAAGCATTGCAACGGCGTCGTTCTAATCAGCATGCTGACCTGGGCCTAGGTCAGTGAAGCGTAGTTCCAAGTTTGCTATAGGTTTTTTTTTTTTAAATGATTCTTTTAAAAAATATATTAAAATAATTTTTTAAATTTTTTAAAATTTATTTTTAAAATCAAAACATAAAAATTATATAAAAACATCAAAACAAATAAATTTTAAATAAAAAAATAATATTTTCAAAACATAAAAATGAACGAGTTCTAAATAGTATGCTGATCGAGCTGGGTCAATAAAAAACATGATTTATTTTTTTTAAATAATATATTTTAGGATTTTTTTTTAAAGAAAAAAATATTTTTTTTCATTGTGATTAAAAAAAAAGTTAACTTTCATCCATCTGTATATTTGAATTGGATTGTTTTTTTAATTGGTTTTTATAATTATGATTGTGTGAGCATTTTATTATAACTTGTAATATGTTTTTTTTATATATAAATTAATAGTTTTATTTAAAAACCTTCTTTTATATATATATATATATATATTTATTTATTTATTTTTCAATGAGAATGGAGAAACTTTCTATCGAAAAACTAAAAAATAAATCAAAATTATAAACAATTCTTACAAAAATAATTATAATTTATAATAGTTTGAAAACCTTTTCATCTTAATATTTTATATTTATGATAATCTAATTATAAACTATCAATTTTACCTTATTCAAACTAAAAATTATCATGAAAAATTTATATCTATCTATTAAAAAAAATATATCTTATATCAAATTTATGATAAAAAATAAGTTTACAACGCTGCATTTTGTACATTTGATAATTGTTTTGTATATATAAAAAATATGATTCATCATTTTAGTTATTTTTATTTGAAAAACTAGAGATAGAAAATTTTGAAGAACTTTTAAAATGTGTTTTTCAAACTCAACACCAATTTAAAAAACTAAGAAAAATGTTTCAATAAAAAAAATGATGTAGGAGAATTGTCATGATAAAAAAAAAACCATCAAAATCATAATAAAATTCAAAAGAACATTAATTGAGTATTTTAAAGTGCAAGAGCGATTGGATGACATTTGGATGCAAAAACACCTTTACAAGATTAAAAAAAAAATGTAACGAAAAAGGAAACTTAAAAACAGGTAATAGCCGAAGCAGCCCAGCCCATCCCAGCCAAGCCCATATTGAACCCTAGAAGGCTAGAAACTGTAACTTCATACACATCAAGTCCCCATTTTCTCCCTCTCTTCCCTGTCTCTGTTCAATAATCTTTCTTCCCTGCTCTTCTCATCTACTCTTCTACACTAAGTTACTAACAGTATAATAATTTCTAAATCATCTCATCTCATCTCTCAGTCTTTATAATCGCTCATTCAATCCGATTTTTATCAGCATCATCGTCTCAAGTAAGTCTTCAGTCTATCTCTAATCACAAATTTTTTCGTTAATTTAGATCTGATTACTTATCTATGCACGCAACGTACTTTCCTTCTGATTCATACCGAAACAAATATTTATTTATTTTTTTAATTGTTTTCCTGTTAATAATAATGTGATTTTTTTTACTTGTTCGGAATTTATGGTTTCATAAGAGGGGAATCGTGTTTTTTTTTCTTTCTATTTTAGAGGAAGGATAATTCGTGGAATTATCGATGGGTAGAAAGAAGCCAGCCGCGCGTGATGAGGAGAACGCTCCTGCGGGTGGTGGAGGGAAGTCGAAGAAGAAGGGGTTGATGATTGATGATGATGAGTATTCGGTTGGGACCGAGTTGTCCGAGGAGACACAGGTTCAGGAGGAGAAAGTTGTGATTACTGGGAAAAAGAAGGGTAAGAAGGGGAATCAGAAGGATTTTAAGGAAGAGAAGGGGGATGGTGAGGAGGAGGAAGTGCCGGAGGTTGTGTTTGCTGGGAAAAAGAAGTCGAAAGGGAAGAAGAGTGGTGCTGGTGGGAATGCTGGTTTTTCATCGTCCAATTTTGCCTTATTGGGAGGTGATGAGGATGATGATGGTAATGATGATGACGATGAGAGATCGGAATTGACTGGCGAGAAAGATAGCGAGGAGGAGGATGAGCCTGTGGCAAGTTTTAAAGGGAAGACAAAGGGTAAGGGGGATAAGGGGAGTGATGGTGGTAGTTTGTTTAGTGCATCGGCTTTTGATGCTATTGACGATGGTGAGATTGATGGAGAGGTAGTGGATAAAGAAGAGGATGATGATGACAATGACGTGCCTGTTATTGAATTTACAGGAAAGAAGAAGAAGTCGGCAAAGGGTGGTAAGAAGGATGCTGGGAGTGTGTTTTTGGCAGCGAGTTTCGATGGGTTAGATGAGAATGAGGATGACGAGAAGAAAGATGAGGATGAGGATTTTGGTGCGATTACTTTCTCTGGTAAGAAGAAGAAGTCTTCCAAGTCTAGCAAAAAGAGTGGTAGTAATAAATTTAGTGCGGCATTGCTTGATGATGAGAATGATGAAGAGACTTCTGTGTCTGAATCAGTGAAAACCAATGATGATGTGATTGGCGTTGAGGATGAAGATGAGTCGGTGGTTGCATTTACTGGTAAGAAGAAGAAGTCTTCTAAGAAGAAGGGGGCTAGTAATCATGTTTTTTCTGCATTGGGTGGAGAGGATGAGAGAGAAGTTGCTGAGATGGTTGAACCAGAAGAACCTAATATTGTCGAAGCTAATGATAGTAAGGTTACTAAGAGTGAAGCGGTGGCAGAGACTTCAAAGAATAAGAAGAAGAAGAAGGGTAAGAGTGGAAGGACTGCTCAAGAAGAGGATGATTTGGATAAGATTCTTGCGGAGCTAGGTGGGGGGGCATCTACTTTGAAACCTTCTGAATCACCTCCACAAGAGGAGAAACTTAATGTTCAGCCTGAACCAGTTGCAGTGCCAGATGCTCTGGTCGAGAAGGAGGGTGAAGAAGAAAAAGAAGAGTCTGCTGCTGCAAAGAAGAAGAAGAAGAAGAAAGAGAAGGAGAAAGAGAAGAAGGTAGCTGCTGCCGCTGCTGCAGCGGCAAAGGAAGAAAAGCTGGAAGAAGCAAAAGCTGAAACAAGTGAGCCAAAAAAGACAGATGCAAAGGGTAAAGCTGCTGAAAAGAAGCTTCCTAAGCATGTTAGAGAGATGCAAGAGGCACTTGCTAGGAGAAAAGAAATGGAGGAGAGAAAAGCAAAGGAGGAAGAGGAGAAGAGGAGGAAGGAAGAAGAGGAAAGACTAAGGCAAGAAGAACTTGAGAGGCAAGCAGAAGAGGCTAGGCGTAGGAAGAAGGAAAGGGAAAAGGAGAAACTCTTGAAGAAGAAACAGGAAGGCAAGCTTCTAACAGGGAAGCAGAAGGAAGAACAACGGCGGCTAGAGGCTATGCGGAATCAAATACTTGCTAATGCAGGCATCACTGTCCCTACTGCAGACAGAGATAATGCACCTACAAAACGGCCCAGGTACCAGACTAAGAAGTCAAAACCAGCTCACCATCAAGCAAATGGTATCAAGATAGAGGAACATGTAGAAGCTAAAGGAAAAGAGCAAGAGGAGCAGGAAGAAGTGCATGAGGTGGAAACCGTAGAATTAGAGAAGGCTGAACCAGTGGAGGAAGAGAAAACAGAAGTTGCTAGTGTACCTGAGGAGAATGGAATGGAGGAAGATGACGATGATGAGGAATGGGATGCAAAGAGCTGGGATGATGTAAATCTTAATGTTAAGGGTGCATTTGATGATGAGGAGGATTCTGAGCCTGAACCTGTCTTGAAGAAGGAAACAAAGAGTTCTGTTCCAGCTTCTCGCGGTGCAGGTTAGTTTTTGCTTGATTTTCATGTTGGACTATCAAGTTTATGGTATCTCTACCAGTTTCTTTTGTTTTGTTTCTTTCATTCTTACACTATTGCAGCCCCTCCTTCAGATGCCAAGCCTGCAATTGCAGTCAGAAAACCTGTTACATCACAGCCAATGGATTCTCGTGATGTTGAAAATAAGAAAATTCAGACTGAGGTTGAAGTTTCTGACAAAAACAGGAAGAAAGACGCTGCTGTGAAAAATAAAGGAGCAGTTTCAGATGCCATCCCTAAACAGGGTGAAGAGAACCTGCGCTCTCCAATTTGCTGTATTATGGGCCATGTTGATACTGGTAAAACCAAGCTGTTGGATTGTATTCGAGGCACCAATGTGCAAGAAGGTGAGGCTGGGGGTATCACGCAACAGATTGGTGCAACATACTTTCCTGCTGAGAACATACGGGAAAGAACAAAGGAATTGAAAGCTGATGCAAAACTAAATGTCCCTGGTCTGTTGGTTATTGATACCCCTGGCCATGAATCTTTTACTAATCTACGGTCACGCGGTTCAGGTTTATGTGACATTGCTATTCTGGTTGTTGACATAATGCATGGCTTGGAGCCGCAAACCATAGAATCACTCAATCTTTTGAGGATGAGGAATACAGAATTTATTGTTGCATTAAATAAGGTTAGTTTTTTTTCTTCCAATTTAATATAGAGATAATGCTACAATGTGTTAATTTTTCCTTTTATTGATGTTAGGTTTTGTTCCTTTATCATTTCAATGTTTCAGGTGGACAGACTCTATGCATGGAAAGCACAACGTAATGCACCTATTAGAAAGGCATTGAAGCAGCAATCAAAAGATGTGCAAAATGAATTTGACAGGAGGCTCATGGAGGTCATCTACTATTTTTACTTCCTTCAAAGAGTTTTATCAATTTGCTCCTTTTGTTAAAATTTTGCCTTCCACTGGATCCCAGGTCATAACTCAGTTCAAGGAGCAAGGATTAAATACTGAATTGTACTATAAAAACAAGGACATGGGAGAAACTTTTAATATCGTACCGACAAGTGCAATTAGGTAAGAACAAGATTTCCTCGCTCTCCCTCTCATAATTAAGTTGAGATTCGTTAACTTTTTGGGTCTTGCATTCTTTGTGCTAATGCTTTTCCTATATGTCAGTGGAGAAGGCATTCCTGATTTGTTACTGCTACTGATCCAATGGTCTCAGAAAACTATGATTGAGAAACTCACATTCAGAAATGAAGTGCAGGCATGTTCTCCTGTCTGCTGTGTCTTAACTGGTAGAATGCCTTAAGTTAATACAAATATCTGATTGTTGTTGGGTACCTTTGCCAGTGTACGGTATTGGAGGTTAAGGTTATTGAAGGCCATGGAACAACAATTGATGTTGTGTTGGTTAATGGTGTGCTCCATGAAGGCGATCAAATCGTGGTGTGCGGCTTACAGGCAAGCTCAGAACTTTGCTTTTCCTGAAGATTTGATGAAGTGCTAGTTTCTGAGTTATTGATGATTTATTTTTCTTTACAGGGTCCCATTGTTACCACAATTCGGGCTTTGCTGACACCCCACCCGATGAAGGAACTCCGAGTTAAGGTGTGGTTTTTTGTTTTTACCTCTGTTGTCCTTTTCTTTTTTTTCTCTACAGTTCTTATGTTGAATATGTGTGATCTGGGATTAATTTGTTGGGCTTAACGTATCATTGTGTTTGTCCCTGCATGTCAATAAATTTTCAATTTGCTATGTAATCAATTTTTTTGTCAAAATCATGTAATAGGTATCGATTATCTAATTCCCCACCATTAATATCTGACGTGGAAAATAAAAATGGAATGAAATTACACGTGTGAGATTTGTGGGCCCCCCATTTTACCAGACCAGACTGAAATTACAGGTTAAAATTAGTGGCGTGTAATTTCAGTGTGTTCCTATTTTCCATGTCAGATATTATCGAAAGTGAATTAGGACTGTTACCTATTAGATGATTCTGACAAAAATCAGTAACACATACCAAATTGAAAAATTGTCAACCCAAAGGTGGAGTTGAGAAATTTTGACAGACACATGGGTGAAAGATCAGCTAAGCCAATATATTTGTAAAAAATAAAAATTCCGCATGACTCGAGAATTGTTGACTAAAATTCTTCTTGTCATATTTGCTCTCTTAAGGCATATGAACTGTTACAATGTCATAGTGCTCTCTTTTCCTTTTCTCAATAGACTAAAGATGACCAACCCATGAAGGACATGTATATTACTAACCTGTGCAATAATTGCTGGAAATTAAGACCAAATGTCATTATGCTATGTTGCTTCGACTCTTCACTTTGCCTTATAGTACCCTTGTCCGACATGTTAGATGCATGTGTTCACACTGCATGCTTGCTAGTTCAACAAGCAAGTCAAATACTTGTCCCTTGGTCATAAAATAACTAGTTTATAGTGGTATTATGAACCAACTCTAGACTGGTGTCGTGACACCAATATTTAGATAGAAGATGATGAAAGATTTGTGCATGACTCGTAAAGTAGAACCCCAACTTGGAAATAACTGTTTGAACCCAGTATTAGTGAGGGCTTTACCTGGAAAACCGTATGAACTTTGCCCTAAGCAAGTAAAAGTGGATATCTGGTGAATAAAGGCACTAAGATCTCTTGGTGGCATCTCCTGTTCTATTGAGTCTGTACAAGACTTGTTGGAGACAATCATTTTGGAATGTATACTATAACTTAATTACCATGTTCTCTTTCAATATTCTTGTTTCCAGAAGGGTTGAGGGCTGTTTTTACTTCATTGCTCAAGTGCTTCAAAAAAATCAGAAATTATTTTAAGTTGCTATACTGAATTGTGGGGAATGGCTGGGATCCTTGTATCAAGCTTTGGGTTTATGTGATCAGATTTTAGTGCTGCAACCTCTCCTCTCAGATTCATTGTTTTATTTTATCTTACTTTTCTATGGAATAGTAGAAATCGATGGATTTGATACTAATGTAGTGGTTTTTTTTTTTTTTTTTATATTTTAAGGGGACATATCTTCACCATAAAGAAATCAAGGCTGCACAGGGTATCAAGATCACTGGGCAGGTGATTGTAATTTGCTAATCATAGCAATAAAGACCAATTTACCTAGTACGCATGGATAGCACATGCCTATGTAGAGATCTTTAGATATGTATTAACTCCTGGTAGTAAATATCCTGGCTTTCTTGTGTTATTATTCCATGCAGGGCCTTGAACATGCTATTGCTGGAACTGGTTTATATGTGGTTGGGCGTGATGATGATGTGGAAGATGTCAAGGAATCCGCAATGGAAGACATGAAGTCAGTAATGAGTCGGATTGATAAAACTGGCGAGGGAGTTTACGTACAAGCATCTACCCTTGGGTCACTGGAAGCATTGCTGGAGTTCTTGAAGTCACCGGCAGTAAGCATTCCTGTTAGCGGTATAGGCATTGGCCCAGTACATAAAAAGGATGTCATGAAGTCCAGTGTAATGCTTGAGAAGAAAAAGGAGTATGCCACCATTTTGGCATTTGATGTTAAAGTGACACCTGAGGCTCGGGAACTTGCAGATGAACTAGGAGTAAAGATTTTCATCGCTGATATCATTTATCACCTATTTGATCAATTCAAGGCTTACATTCAGAATCTGAAGGAGGAAAAGAAGAGGGAAGCCGCTGATGAAGCTGTTTTCCCATGTGTTCTTGAGATAATACCAGAGTGCATTTTCAACAAGAAAGATCCTATCATCTTGGGGGTTGATGTTCTTGAGGGCATACTCAAGGTATTACTATATTCTAAGTTATTTTGTTTTGTTTCCACCTTTTCATCCTTGCATACATTGGTGAATTACGGTCTCTCTTATGCACGTCTCGGGCATAGTTATGGGGTGATGTCCTAGCTACAGTGTATAGGAGATCTAGCCTGGGGTTTTTATCAGATAAAGCAGGCTGCTTTAGAATCTTACCAGGGTGCTTTTTTTCTTTCATCTTTTTAATTTTTCTGTTTCACATGATGGTGCCCTATGAAATTGCACAGATGGGTTTCTTTTTCCTGGACAATGTTGCATGACTTTTGCTATAACCCTAAATCAAATGAAGGATCATCTATAGCATATATAATTGACAGGGTCCTGTGATTTGAGGATTAATCAATGGCACTGTACCGTGATTTTGGGTTTGGCACTAGATGAACTGCTGAGAGTTCATACCCTTTGGTATATCTGCAATTCGATTTGATCCTTTCAATGCCGCGCATCTTTGATAGCAATATGTGTTTATACTCGATCCATATAACATGCAATCATTTAATATGTAGATTTTGATTAGGAGGATATGATCAAGCTCTCTCATTCATTGACCGAGCTAATTAAGACTTGTATAGATGTAACTCTGTTGTCTGAATGTTTTTGTACAATTGTTTTTGTGGTTCATCATATCCTGGTAGCACATTGAACCAACTAGGATTCTGCAAGATCTATTGAATGTTCAAAGGTGGTGTGAGCTTTTTATTTTGGATTTTAGGCATGCAATAATTTTCAAAGATTAAAGTGCTGCTAGTAAGTTGCTGAAGTAGTGTGCATGGGCTTAGCTGCAAGATTTTTTGGGATGCTACTGTCTAAATCATGTGGACACACCTTATTTTTGACAACACTATAAAGTGATGCAGGTTGTATCTGTGCTTGGAAAATACTCGCTCTTTGTCTTGTGTACCTCTAGATCACAGTTTCTAGGGATTGATCATTTAACTATCCATAAATTCTTTTTAAAATTTTTAGTTCGTGAGCTGTTGAACTTTTTGGTTGGGTAGGCCTTTTTTATTCATTGTGATCTAGTTACCGTCCCATTTAAGCTATGGTGTAGAGCTCAATAAATGTAGTGAGACATTCTACTTGTAGCAATTTCCTTTTACTTTTCTTATTCTTTTTTGGCTACTGTCACTCTGTTTTAACCATCCTCTTACCTCAAATTCTCGATGTTTGTGCACTTGCTTGGCTCAAGTTACCAAGTATGATTGATTTGAGACTTTGTTGTTCGTGCAAAATGTATTGCCAAATTCACCGTGTTTTAGATATAAGTGGGGATGCTTTTCTGAGGTTTTGGGGGAAGTTTGTTATGCTTCCACGAATTTTGACTTGGGCTATAAATTTGGCTCTGTCAACATGCATGTTTTTAGTTCTTTTAGGATTACATGCTTTACTGTCCTCTGATACTATGTGCTCTTTTACACAGGTTGGGACACCACTTTGTGTTCCACAAAAAGAATACATTGACATTGGCCGAATTGCTTCCATTGAGTTCAACAAAAAATCAGTGGATTATGCAAAGAAAGGCCAGAAGGTGGCCATTAAGGTACGGTACATCATTGTTGATTGATTGGAATTACTAGTTGCTTCATAAATATCATAATGGACATTCTATGTTTTAGTTCTGTTAAATAATATTCAAGACATTCTTGTTACAACCAGTAATTATTTTACTTTTTACAACATCAACTCCAGAAATGAACAAGCTATAATTTCTCTAGTTGAATTGTAAAATCAAGTCATCTTGTTTGATGTAGTTTATAAATTACTCCTCGAGAACTCGAAAGGAAAATTTAAAGGGAAAAGGCTAAAGAATATATTCAGAACAAAGTATTGAAAGCCAGTGTCCACGTGGCAGGATCAGATAGATGAAACTAAGATTATCTCTGTTTCTACTCTCCCTCCCTCCCGCACCCTCACACCCACACGAGTGGGAGAGTTGTTGAGCTTAATAAACCAAATAAAAGTTGTTTTTCATTACCTTTTTGCACATTTTCGGAGATGGTCTTATTTGGTGCTCCTTTGTGACTTTGAAGATTGTGGGAACCAATGCGGAGGAGCAGCAAAAAATGCATGGCAGGCATTTTGACAACGAAGATCAACTAGTCAGCCACATTACAAGAAGGTCAATTGATATTCTTAAAGTTAATTACCGGGTAGGTCTTTTTCAATTCTGTTTTCAGCTATACCTTGTTCAATGCTATGCCTAATATTAATTATAATTGATAATCGTTTGTTTTCTATGCACAGGATGATCTGTCAATTGAAGATTGGAGGCTGGTTGTTAAATTGAAGACCCTTTTTAAGATACAGTAAGCATTAAAGTAGCATGATGATTCTGTTTATGATCGCAAATACTTTGAAGGGAAGCATCAAGGACGAGGACAGTCCTCATGTAAGATACAAAGGTTTTGTTGGGGGCATGAAGCTTTGATTTTAAAATCACACAGTTCCATCGCATGCGTAGATGAGATTTTGGTGGAAGTATCAAGTCTTTGCTTGCTATTGCTACAGATCAAAGTTCGTGTGTTGTCGAACGAGGAATAGTGTTTGTGTCTTCTCTGAGATGCGGCCTGTATGTTTAAATATAACATGCAATTTTGCCATGTTGCTGTCGGTTAATAAAAGGATCCGAATTTAGTTGATTCTGTGATCCTCCGTGTCTTGACATGTACACACACGAAGAGTCAAAAACTTGTGGGTTCTTTGGTATCGTTTTATATTTTCTGTTTTATGATTTTGTTTTCATTTTTTTTTCTAAGATATATAGATTTGTTTGTTTTCATTTTTATTTCAATAAAATAAAATAGTTTTTAAAACTAAAATAAAAAAGTGGTTTTCAAGATTGGTTTTACACTATTGAGCTTTGTTTTCTGGCATGACCGGGATCGGGTTTGGGTGGGGATATGGACACCGGGGGGGTCTGATTTGAGGCGAGAATTGTGATGAGACTGGTCTAGAGTGCTCAAGAGTCGATTCGAGATTGGGTTCGAGGTGGATTGGGCTCGGAAATTTTAGAATGTTTTAGTGGTATTCTAGAAGTTATGGTATTATTCTATAGTTTGTCGACAACTCTTAAAAATTCACCAATTGAGTGTGTTTGTATTTTTGTTTAAGAAAATGGTTTTTTATTTTTTTTTTATTTTTATTCAATTTATTTTATGATTTTATATTGTTTTCACATAAGATAAGTCAAGAAGTCTAAAATAAATTTTAAAAAATAAAAAGAATATTATTTTAATATATTTTCAAATAAAAAATATTTTAAAAATTAAATATTATCACAATTTCAAATACCATTTTTATTTCACTCTCCTTTTGTCTTAATTATTATTCAAGAAAAATATTTTTTTATTTTTATTTAAGTTTTATAATTTTATATTATTTTGATATGGTGATATTGAAAATAAATTTTAAAAAATAAAAAAATTATTTTACATATTTTTAATTAAAAATTACTTTTAAAAAATTATTATTATTATAATTTCAGCCAACCAAAACTCTACTTCTTCACAACTACCACCACCAAACCCGCTCCTCCACCTCGACAACTACCATAAGCCACCGCTCTAGCCAGTAGCCACCCTTCAATATTTATGGGTCTTGTATGCTTGTATAGAGGTACTGTTGAGTTGGTTTTT